>ENA-OSEY01000591-OSEY01000591.1-marine-metagenome-genome-assembly--contig:-NODE-591-length-26217-cov-4.613925_pt1 | contig 26217 bp, 31 predicted proteins | sample MGYA00248465_ERZ534230 | MGnify/ENA primary metagenome ERZ534230 (study PRJEB26409, sample SAMN06344110) | marine metagenome | isolation source: Sea water from surface | place: Atlantic Ocean:Southern...
TGGGAATAGAATACAAGGCCAAAAAAAAGCTGTTGTTGCAATGGATGGGAGATTGAGCGGGCCAAATATAAAAACGTCATTAATTAATGGACTCCAAGCTGCAGGTGTCGAAGTTACTGATTGCGGGATGATTCCTACACCATTACTCTATTTTGCAACTCATTCACTTGAGATACCCAATGGCTTCATGGTTACTGGAAGTCATAATCCCAAAAATTATAACGGAATAAAAATGATAATAAATGGAAGTCCATTATTTGATAAAGATATATATGCATTACGTGATTGGATTCATAATAATTCAATTTCCGTAATGGATAATCAAAGGCCAGTAAAAAAATACGAGATGATAGTAGATGATTATATAAAAAGAGTGAAAAGAGACACGATTATTTCGACATCAAAAAAAATAATAGTAGATTGCATGAATGGTGTCACAGGTGCAGTTGTGGATAAAATATTAAAGTCATTTCATATAAACGCAGATTATATAAACTCAAAAGTAGACGGTAATTTTCCCAATTGCTCGCCAGATCCAACCAAAGAGGTGAACCTTAAAAATTTGAAATCAAAAGTCTCCAGTACTAACGCTGATTATGGTGTAGCATTTGATGGTGATGGTGACAGGACCGTCATCATCAGAAAAGACGGTTCGGTCTTGTGGCCTGATGAATTAATGATACTATTTTCAAAGTCTGTACTGATGCAGCATGCTAAAGCTAAAATTGTATATGATGTTAAATGCACAAGAAATTTAAAAATCAATATCATTAATGATGGAGGCATACCATTAGAATCTAGAACAGGTCATTCATATATTAAACAGACGATAAAGAAAGAAAGTGCAAAATTAGGCGGTGAGATGAGTGGTCATATTTTCTTTAATGACAAGTGGTACGGCTTCGACGATGGAATCTATGTTTTTTTAAGATTTCTAGAAATTCTATCTCAAGAAAATCAGCTCCTCAAAGCTCTTGAAGATTTACCAAAAACATACACTACTCCAGAGATAGACATTGAATTCAAAGGAAATAGTCATTTCAAATTTATTGAGGAATTTATTAAATTAAGCAGATTTGATGAGTACAATGTTTCTTTGATAGATGGTATTAAAATATCAAATGATGAGTCATGGGGTTTGATAAGAGCATCAAATACATCTCCAAAGATTACACTTAGGTTTGAATCAGCCACGGAAGATGGACTAAAAAGCATAAAAAATGATATTAAAAATGCTATTCTTAAAATTGATAATAAGTTAGACTTACCCTTCTAAAATTATGAATGATAAAGTGATACTAAGAGAAAACTCTGCAAATATTCCGTCAACAGCTAATGTGTTGATTGAGGCACTTCCATACATTCAAAAGCTAGCCAACAAAATCATTGTCATAAAATTTGGTGGTAATGCAATGATAGACGATAGGCTGAAAAATAACTTCGCTAGAGATGTAGTTCTTCTAAAACAGGTTGGTCTTCATCCAGTAATAATTCATGGTGGTGGGCCGCAAATTACCAGCTACCTTGAAAAAATGGGTATCAAATCTGAATTTGTCGATGGAATGAGAGTAACGGATGATAAATCAATTGAAATGATTGAAATGGTTTTAGGAGGATCAATTAACAAAGAAATTGTAAATCTAATAACCAGCCATGGAGGGAGAGCAGTTGGTTTATCTGGAAAAGACGGAGGATTAATTAGGGCCAAAAAAATGGTAGGTGAAGGTAAAAATAAGAATTTTGATTTTAAAAATACTGGAATGGTCTCCAGTATAGATCCCAGTGTAGTAAACCTTCTTGATGCAACCCCATTCATACCTGTTATTGCGCCTATTGGTATTGGTGAAGATTTTAAAACATACAATATAAATGCAGATATTGTTGCTGGCAAAATAGCAAAAATACTCCAAGCGGGTAAATATGTGGTTCTAACTAACACAACTGGAATATTTGACGACAATGGCAACCTAATCAAGTCAATGAATGCTGAACAAGTTAGACAACTTGTCAACAAAGGGATAATTTCATCTGGTATGCTTCCAAAAGTTGAATCTGCGTTAGAAGCCGTATCTGCTGGTGTACAAAATGTTCAGATAATTGATGGGACAATCGACCATGCTATACTACTTGAGTTATTTACAGATGAAGGTGTAGGTACGATGATACGAAGAACCTAAATCTTGGAATATTTCTTCCTTCTTTTAATATCTTTCTTATCAAATCTTTTTTCAGCTTTTTCAGGTGGAGGAGCTGGAATAATTCAGCTACCTGCTATTCTCCTTCTTTTTGAAATTTCTTTTCCGGTTGCTCTAGCTACCCATAAAATTTCAACCGTTTTATTAGGCTTGGGTGCTTCGCTGAAGTTCTTCGAGAAAAGTAAACCATCTCACAGACTCTTAAGTGAAGGCATAATGATAGGCTTACCAGCCGTTATTATAGGGGCATACTCAATAAGTTTTATTAATGAAAATCTTGCAAGGCAATTTTTGGGTTTACTAATTCTGCTTGTCTTTTTTTTATCATTTACAAAAAGTCATAATCAAGATAGAACTAAACCCAATCCGTTAATTGTATACCCATTGCTTTTTATCATTGGGTTTTTGAATGGGTCCTTATCAGCTGGAACAGGTCTTTTGTACACCCTCATGCTTACAAAGCTGTATGGTTATACTTACAAAGAGGCAATCGGTTATACTTTATTAGTTGTAGGCCTGTTCTATAACTTGGTTGGTGCAATCGTTCTGTATCTTATATCTTCAATTGATATCTCAATACTTCCTATACTTCTTCTTGGTTCATTTGCAGGAGGGTATGTGGGTGCTATGGTGGCTATAAAAAAATCGAATGTTTTAATAAAATCAGCATACCAGTTAGTTACTCTGATAGTTGCATACAAACTATTATTCTAGTTGGCACCGTGTTCTAAGATATACTTATCCATTGCTTGAATATGTTCTTTATACTCTGAATTTGATTTTATAAAATTCGAAATATCATTGAGTGAAATAAGGCTATGCACTTTTATTGTGAATTTCTCTGTTATCTCTTTAGCGGCAACTTTATTCTCTCCAACTTCCATCCTATCGAAAGCTACTAAAACGTCGCTGCATGCAGCTTTTGATTCCGTAATCATTTCTATAGATTCAACAATGGATGATCCTGAGGATATAACATCATCAACAATTAAAGATATTCCTGTGATAGGGCAACCAACAAACTTTCCCATGTCTCCATGCTTTTTCTCCTCTTTTCTGTTGAATGCAAAGGGTTTGTTAATTGAATATTTCTTATACAAGCTATGACAAATTGACGAGCACAAGGTTATGCCTTTATAAGCTGGTCCAAAAATGAAATCAAAATCTAATGAATTTTCACTAATATAATCTGCATAATAACTTGATAGTTCATCGAGGAGTTTGCCATTGTTGCAAAGACCCGTATTAAAAAAATAAGGGCTTTTTCTGCCTGACTTTAGGGTAAAGCTTCCAAACTTTAATATTTTCTCATGAAGTGTGAACTCAATAAATTCTTGTTTTTTACTAAACATAGTGAGCAACCATTAAATAATGATACCATATCCTTTAAAACATGATGAAAGTAATAACAATTAATGTTTGTGGTATACGCTCAAGTCAGAAAAAAGGTATATTTGATTGGCTTTCAAGAAGTAAAGCAGATCATATATGTATGCAAGAAACAAGGGCGCTAGAAGAACAAATAGATAATGATGATTTTATCTTAAAAGGTTATACAAGATACATGAACATCGCAGTTAAAAAGGGCTACAGTGGAGTTGCAATATATTCAAAACATAAACCTTCAGAAATTATTAGTACATTCTCTAAGTCTATTTTTGAAGAGGAGGGAAGATTTATTTCCCTAGAGTTTGGAAAATATATAATCGCTTCAATCTATTTCCCCTCTGGATCATCTGGAGAAGAAAGGCAGAAAATGAAATACGAATTCATGGATTTATTTGAGAAATATGTCAAAAAAGAAATGAAAAAGAGAAAAATGCTAATCCTATGTGGCGATTACAACATAGCGCATACAAAAGATGATATAAAAAATTGGAGATCAAATCAGAAAAACTCTGGCTTTCTCCCAGAAGAAAGAGCTTGGATGACAAAATTAATCGATCAAATAGGTCTCGTAGATGCATTTAGGGTTAAATGCAAGCAAAATGACATTTATACTTGGTGGTCCAACAGGGGTAATGCATATAATAATAACGTAGGCTGGAGAATTGACTATCAGATGGTTACGAGTAATTTATTAGACAAAATAAATAAAGTATACGTTTATAAGGGTAAAAAATTTTCTGACCATGCTCCATTGGTAATTGATTATGATATTTAAAACTCTTAAGGCCAGTGTTATTCCTTACCTAGAGAAAAAAATTCTAGTGTCGATGATCATGGGGTTTGTGTCAGGTTTACCTTTGTTATTAACAATAACTCTTCTTCAAGCATGGTTAACAGATGAAAATATTTCAAAATCTACAATTGGGCTTTTTGCTTTAATTGGTTTGCCTTACTCTCTTAAATTTCTATGGGCTCCTTTGTTTGATCGTTATGTAATCTCTGCCTTGGGTCGAAGAAGGGGTTGGCTACTATTAGCCCAAGTATTCTTGATATCCTCGATATTTTTTCTTGGACAATCACAACCAGAAATTAACTTGTATAACGTTGCAGTTTTATCCTTAGCTGTAACATTTTTTTCAGCCTCGCAAGACATAGTCATTGATGCCTATAGAAGAGAAAGCTTGAAAGAGAGTGAGCAGACAATAGGTGCTTCCGCTTATGTTCTGGGTTATAGGTTTGGTGCTTTAGCCGCAGGTGCAGGTGGATTAATTTTAGCGGATATTTACTCCTACTCGCTTGTTTACACAATTATGTCACTAATTATGATATTGGGTGTCATAACAACATTGTTAGCAGAAGAACCCAAAGTCGAATTTAAATCATATACTCTTCGCGAATCCATTATTGAGCCATTTAAAGAGTTCTTTACAAGATATACAGCAATCAATAGCAATATAAAGGTGATGACGCCGTATCTTATTTTACTTTTTATACTTTTGTATAAAGTAGGGGATACTATGGCCCACTCTTTGAGCACAAACTTCTACCTAGATATTGGCTTTTCGAAAACAGAGATAGGGACAATTGTTAAATTCTTTGGTCTTGGTGCTACATTGCTTGGTGCTTTTTTAGGTGGAGCAATATCATTGAAACTAGGTCTTTATAAATCATTAATATACTTCGGAATTTTTCAGCTAATAGCTACATTAGGATTTTCAATATTATACTATGCTGGGAATAATACTATGATGTTAATCACAGTTATATCACTTGAAAACCTGGCAGCTGGAATGGGCTATACAGCATATCTAGCTTTCATTGCACACATGACGTCTAAAGAATTTACTGCAACGCAGTTTGCTTTGATGACAGCACTTATGTCTTTGCCAAGAACATTTCTTTCTGGTACTTCAGGATATCTAGTAGAGCTTTTGAACTGGGATTTATACTTTATTTTTTGCTCTTTAATAGCAATACCTGCTCTGATAATATTAAGAAGAATTAAATTTATTATTAAAGATGAAAAAATTTAATACAGCTGATCTTTGCGATGATCATAATCTTGAAATAGCTAAACCTATTTTTAAATTGTTCGGTGCAAATTCTCATTGCCATGGTCGCATAAGAACAGTAGAGGCTATAAATGACAACTCGTATGTAAAAAAGCTTTTAAGTGAAGATGGTCATGGTTGTGTAATGGTGGTGGATGGTAAGGGCTCGGAAAAATGTGCATTAGTTGGAGATAACTTAGCGGAACTAGGATTTAAAAATGGATGGAGCGGTATTATCATAAATGGATGTATAAGAGATAGTCTAGAGATAAGTAAAATATCTATATCTATAAAAGCGATTAATCTAGTCCCTAATAAAAGTGAGAAGAAAGATGTAGGTAAATATGGCATAGATTTATCTTTCGCCGGCATTTTATTTAAAGAAAATGATTATATATACTCAGATCCTGACGGTATCGTCGTATCTTCGTCAGAGTTAATCAAGTGATATCTAACCTTATAAGCTTGGAAAATATCTCTTTAGTCAGACAAGATAAAGAAATAATCAACAACTATTCGTTGCAAATCAATCAAAAACAAAAATATAACATCTATGGTGAAAATGGGTCAGGAAAAACTTCTTTATTAAAAATAATTGCTGGAATAACTGAACCAACTAAAGGAGAGATACACTCCAATCCATCATTTGATATGAACAAGGATATTTTTTATATAGGTCACAAATATGGACTTAAAAATGAGCTGACTGTTTACCAGAACTTAGAATATGCACTTAATTTTGCCAATAATGATGATCTTTCCTTAATTGAATCAGAACTTGAGGAGTATTCGATGAAAAAGTATATCAATACACAAGTAAGGTATTTATCACACGGCCAAAAGAAAATTATTAGTTTGATTCAACTGACTCTGATTTCTAATAAGCTCTGGCTATTAGATGAGCCTTTTACCGGCTTAGACAAAGTAAAAATTGATTTGCTACTCTCTAAAATGGATAAACACGTAAGCAATATGGGTAGCATTGTAATTACAAGTCATAACGTCAAAGAAAATTTTGATAATATAAAATTATGTTGAAATCGTTCATAACAATTCTACTTAGAGAAATGCACATTGTACTAAATACCAGCTCTCGTGTTTTCATGCCGATTGTTTATCTTCTGTTAATTATAACTTTTTTCTCAATAAGCCTAGAAGGAACAACTGTTGGTGGGTATGAAAATATCCTGCCTCAAATTATCTGGCTGTCATGTCTTTTGGTTAGTCTTCTTAACATGGATTCTTTATTTAAAGAGGATTATGAAGACGGAACGCTTGATGGTATTGTTATAAATTCTGAGATACTCGAAATAAGCCTACTAGCTAAAGTCATAGCACATTGGATGTTTACAATAATTCCTTTGGTGATTGTTGCTTTTTCAACAAATTTACTTTTAACAGCTAAGCTTGACGTATCTATAATCTTATTAATAAGCCTGATAATAGGTACGCTTACATTATCGCTAATAGGATCAATAGTAGCCTCATTAACGCTCAGTCTTAGAGGTAATGGTTTGTTACTGTCTACTATTGTATTGCCACTTGACATCCCGATACTGATTTTTGGAACAAGTGCAATCTATAATGCGTCAATCGGTATGAACTATAACTCAGAAATGTTATTTCTTACGACATTACTAGTTTTATTTCTTATAATTGCACCATTTGCGGCATCGTTCGGTGTAAGGAATAGTCTAGATTGATTTGACCCAAAGCTTATTCTTTTCGTAGTCTAGTAAAATATTTTGTGAAGATTTCAACATAGCTCCAAAGAAAAATAATGTAAATCCCAAAGCAGTGATAATAAGTGGCGTTAACATTTCCCCAGCAATGCTCGGTGTACTCAACTTAATTACAGATGGGCCCTGATGGAGCGTGTTCCACCACTCGACAGAGAAATGTATGATTGGGATATTTATAAAACCAATTATAGCTAAAATATTTACTGCGGAAGCAGCTTTCTTTTTATCCTCGAAAGAGCCATGTAAAAGTAATATCGAAAGATATAAAAAGAAAAGTATCAATTCTGATGTTAATCTTGCGTCCCATGCCCACCATGTACCCCACATTGGCTTTCCCCAAATAGCTCCAGTGAGAAGAGTAAACAAAGTAAAAAGCGCTCCGAGCTTACATGAAGCAAGTAAAATTACGTCATAGACTTTCACATGCCATATCAAAGATACAATCGCAGAGAAGAAAACAACAGAATAAGCGAATAGGGAAATCCATGCACTTGGGACATGCACATACATAATACGGAAAGCATCCCCCTGTTGATAGTCGGGCGGAGCTACAAAAAGTCCTTGATATAAACCAAAGGAGATGAAAAATAGCGATAAGGTAAGAAGCCATGGTATTATGGCGCTAGTAAATTTATAATACCCTTCAGGGGAAATCTTTGATAATAGACTTTTAAGCATAATTCACAAAAAATAATAACATACAATTGATTCTATGGCTGATAATAATAAATTGAAGGATTATGAAAAAAATATGACTACATGGTGTAAAAGCGTCCTAGGCAAATATAGGATCATGAAGAAGCTCAATAAAGATGCATATAAAAAATCTATCCGGTCAAAGAAAGACACTGACTAATGGTATCTTTGTAATCACTTAAATTTCCATTAATAACAAAAAAAGGGCCATTTAGAAAATTATCCTCTGCACCGTAGGAAAATCTTTTTAAATTCTTGTCTAAAAATAGGCCGCCAGACTCCTCAACAATGCACTGTCCAGCTGCAGTATCCCATTCATATGTCGGTCCAAGTCTTACTGAGAAGTGACCACTACCCTCAGCAATTTTTGAAAATTTAATCGCACTAGACATAAACACTCTATCTGAAGTAGGGAAGTGATTACCTAATATATCCAATATAGTCTCTCTTACAGAAGTACTTAAAAATATACAATCGTTAACATTCATTTTAGAAGGTAACCTTATACTTCCCTTGTCCTCACGTATCAAGTATGAGCCGTTACCTTGTATTGCATAATAGAATTCTTTCGTACTGGGAATGTAAATAATCCCAAAAACTGGATAATTATTTTCTATGTATGAGATGCAAATACAGAACTGGCTGCCTCCCTTAATATAATCTTTGGTCCCGTCAATAGGGTCAACTACCCAGTAAGAGTTGTCTCTTTTTGTGTTATCGATATTTTCTTCAGATATCACGATATCGTCAGGAAAATTAGATAATAAATACTCGACAATAATGTCATTAGAGAGTAGATCAATGTTTGTGACGGGGGACTTATCAGATTTTGTCTTAATCTTTAAACTACTTTGATTTTCTAGTTGAATCTTCCCGATTCTCGAACAAAGGGCCACAAGATTTTGAATATGTTCGTCAAATTTATTCATAATTATTTTGTATGTAATTCACTGCAGCATAAACTCTAGAATCAATAATTTTATATTCTTCTAGAAGAGAATTTATATGCGGTATCTCTACTTTTATAATTTCTAGATCTTCTGGTTCGTCCCCGATCAGTGATGATGGTTCTAAACTCTCTGCAAGCATCATGTAAGTAATATGATCAATATAACCGGGAGCAAGATATAGTTTTTTTATAAAATTTATCTTGCCAGACTTAAATCCAACTTCTTCTTGTAATTCCCTGTCAGCTGCTTCATACATTGTTTCATTAGAATCTATTTTTCCTTTCGGAAGAGTTAACATGTAATCATCTACAGCAGCTGCATACTCCTTTATAAATATTATATTATTCTCAAGAACAGGAATAATTAATACGGCACCCTGTCCAGTCCCTGAAATGATCTCGTAATTTAAAACCTCATTTGAAAATTCTATTTTTGCCTCATTGATATTAAATAATCTACTTTTGAAGAGTGATGATTTTTTCAGAATTTTTGGCATGTTGTAAAATAATAAGAGTTGATGATACATTAATGGTTATGATATTTAAAGATACAGAATGCTTATTATTCGATATGGATGGTGTTATTTTAGATAATACTTATGACAATAATTTTTGGCAAAACCAGATTCCTAGTGTTTTAGCTAAAAAAAGACAAATATCCTTTGAAGACGCCAAAAGGCTTGCGATACAAATATTTAATTATAAAAAAAATTCTAAAGATTGGTACGACTTAGATTATTGGTCAAATATGCTTGATATTGACATAGAAAAACAAAAAAAAGCAAAAGAAAGTTATGAAAAAATAAGACTCTACGAGGGATCAATCTCTTGCTTAGAAAAATTGAAAGGTAAAATGAAGATGATTCTAATTACTAACGCACATAGGAAAACATTAAACATAAAATTACAGAAATATGACTTATCTCCATATTTTGACGAAATGGTTTGTGCACACGAACTGCATTACGTGAAAGAGGATGTACAACTTTGGTATATGCTACGATCTAGATACAGGATTGATTTCAAAAAAACTGTACTCATAGAGGATACCATCAAAAATATTTATATGGGATTATCAGCAGGGATATCCAAGGCGATTTACTTAGGAAATGAAAACTTTACATCATCAAATAAAATCCTCAGCATGTCATCAATAAACGATGTTCCCTCTGCATTCAATTAATCTTAAATCTGGATAATTATTCTTTTTTGGGAAAACTTCTTCTACTTTGATCCTCAAACTTCTTCTCTCAAAAAAAGTCAAACGGGTCACATGATCAGAGAATATTTTATATTCAATTGATTTTTTTTTAAACTTTGGTTTTTTAAATAAAAGTGAAGCTAGCGATCTATCCTTGAGAAATTTAATAGCGATTAGTCGCCCTCTAATGCTGGTGACTGGGGTATATGATGTTGCCAGGATAGGCTTTTCAAGCTTACCTTGGAGCTGAACTTTTCTTACTAGAGAGTACCTCTTTGACGTATGTATACACTCTTTCGTAAGGTGCATCTTAGAAGATAAAACTCTTATGGAGCTTTTCATTGCTAGCCTTTTTGTTAATGACGAGTTATCTATCAACAATTTTTTTAGGTTGTTTGGCAAGCCCTCGAGTGAGCTCTCCCTCAACCATTTTTTCCTATAGTTGTACTTCATCAATTTTTTTTATGTTCCATCTTTTTTTAAGCTCTTTGATTTTTGCAGATGGGAGATTATATGTAAAACTCTTTATCTCATGAATATTATTCATGATGTCATTTATATTTGTAACTCTATAATTATCAGGTAAACCAGATTGTTTTGTCCCAAGATATGTACCAGCCCCTCTCGTGTTTAAGTCATGCTCTGCTACATCAAATCCAGAAGTATTTATTTCTAAATATTTTAATTTCTCAACTGTTTCATCTTTAGCGTCATCAGTATGAATAAAATAACAATATCCTTGATCTTTACCTCTTCCGACTCTTCCCCTCAATTGATGGAGCTGTGATATACCGAACATCTCAGAATTCTCTACTACGAGACAGTTTGCATTTTGGCAATCTATACCTACCTCTATTACACTTGTTGCTACGAGTATTTTTATGTTGCCTCTTTGGAATTCGTTGATTATCCTAATTTTCTCATCAGAGGATATTTTTCCATGTAGTACAGCAGTTCTATATTTTGGGAATTGGTTTTTTATTATTTCTGAGAACATTTTTACAGACTGAAGAGTATCATCAGTAGTATCTTCAACTCTTGTGCAAACCCAATATGTTTGAACGCCTTTATCTAAATGATCTTGTACAAGCTCATAAACTTTTTGTCTTTTGTGGTCACTGTATACAGCAGACTTTGTCTTTTTTTGCGAGGAGGGCTTATCAGGTATTTTTATATAGTTCATATTCTCATATAGAACTAATGCTAAAGTTCTTGGGATAGGTGTAGCCGACATATAAATTAAATGCGGTTGATAAGCATAACTTGATGTGATTTGTTCTCTCTGTTTTACGCCAAATTTGTGTTGCTCATCAATTACAACAAGGGCTAAATTTCTAAAATCATAGTCATCATATAAAAGTGCATGTGTTGCAACAAGTATAGATATTTTACCATTTTTTAGTTCTAGTTTGATATCTCCCTTTCTTGAACTACTATCCTTGCCGCTCAGCATCACGACTCTACCGATACCACTAAATAGGGATGTAAATGTTTTAAAATGCTGATTACACAGAACTTCCGTTGGTACTAAGACTAAACACTGGTACCCATTTCTTACAACATTCAAGCATGCTATAACCGCGACTATCGTTTTACCGCAACCAACATCTCCCTGTATTAATACTCTTGAGGGCTGAGTAGACTGCAAAGAATCAAAGACTCTATCTAAAGCGTTCCTTTGTCCGTCTGTAAGTGTGAAAGGCAGTCTCTCTATAAAGTTTTCTGTAAATTTAGATTCTATAGTAATACCGAATGATTGTTTCTTGTCATACTTTAATAAACTTTCAAGAAATTCATGTTTATATAAATAGACTTCTTCGAAAATAAGTCTTTTTTTTGCTCTTTGATATTCTTCAAATGCATCATCATAGCTTCCTTCAGGGAAATGAAGTTTTTTGAATGCCTTAAGTATAGACATGCAACTAAATTTTTCATTGAAGTAATCATCGAGTGCAGAAAACTTGTAATTATTTGAAAGTATCTTGAAAGCCTGAACTATTAGTTTTCGTATCTTTTGTTGAGAGATAACTCCCCTAAGAGAATATGTTGGAATGATAGACTGCAAAGGCTTATTATCCACGAAAGTTTCTATTTCTGGATGAATGAATTCAACACTATCTTTATTTTTTTTTACTTTACCATCGACCCTTACATTAATCCCGGGTTGAAGATTCATAAATATAATAATTTTGTGAATAAACCTAACTGTAAAAGTTCCTATTTTTCCTCTTATAGTAATTATGTAGTTGGGCTTAAAGCCCTTGGTTCTTATTGCTTTAATAATCTCACCTGATACAACAACACGGTCGCCATGATTTATGCTCTCTAAAGATAAAGCTTCCGATTTGTCACACAACTCTTTTGGCACATTAGAAAGTAAATCGAATATTGAGTTTATACCAATGTGTCTAAGTAACGAGAGCGTTTTGGGGCCTACACCATTTAAAGAGCCCACACTTATTGAGAGATCATCGGGCTTTTTGTGCATGATTTATTCTTTGAAGATAACTGCGTCGATTTCAACTTCGACATCTTTTGGTAACCTACTTACCTCAACAGCTGCTCGTGATGGATATGGTTTAGACAAATACTTTTCCATTACGTTATTAACAGATGAAAAGTTTTCAAGATTTTTAAGGTAAACCGTTAGCTTGACGCAATCATTTATGCTTGCTCCTGAGGAATCTGCGATATTACTCAGGCTTTGCATTATGACTTCTACCTGCTCTTCAAAAGAACCTTGCACAACAGTCATGTCTTTGTAATCCAAGGGAATTTGTCCGGAGACAAATATAAAGTTGCCTGCAATTACTGCTTGGGAATATGTACCTATAGCTGATGGCGCCTTTTCACATACTACTTCTTTTTTGCTCATGGCTTTCTCCTTGTGTGACCAGCCTCTTTTAATCTCTCTAAATAGTTATGCCAGTTGTCTTTATAATTCTTACACAAGTTATAGAGATGTTCCCATGAATATAGACCAGTATCATGTCCGTCATCAAATATAATTCTCACGGCATAGTTGCCTACTGGCTCTAATTTATCTATAGCAACGTCTTCTTTGTTAATTTGAAGTTTTTCTTGTCCAGGCCCATGCCCCTTTACCTCAGCGGATGGCGAAAAACATCTGAGGTATTCTGAAGTTATATCACTGCTATAACCGTCCTCAAACGTAATAGATAGGGTGTTAGTTTTCTTTATGTATCTTAGTTCTGTTGGTTTAATCATAATATATACCTGCTTAGATCTTCGTTTTCGGTAAGCTCATTTAGATACTTATTTACGTAGTCCTCATCAATTGTAATTTTACTCTCTTTCATATCGCTTGCATCAAAGGATAAATTCTCTAACAAGCGTTCCATAATGGTATGTAATCTTCTAGCACCTATGTTTTCAGTTTTTTCATTAACAGTCCATGCAATTGTAGATAGTCTGCTTATAGCACTTTGATCAAAAATAACTTCAACTCCCTCAGTCTTCATAAGTGAAGTATATTGTTGTGTAAGTGAATAATCAGGTTCAACGAGGATAGACTTAAAATCGTCAACCGATAATGCATTCAGCTCAACTCTAATTGGTAACCGTCCTTGCAACTCTGGTATTAGGTCCGAGGGTTTTGACAGATGGAATGCACCAGATGCAATAAATAATATATGGTCTGTCTTTATAGGACCATGTTTGGTGTTAACTGTTGATCCCTCGACGAGTGGTAAAAGATCTCTCTGAACTCCCTCCCTGGAAACATCTGCACCTCCGGCATTTGATCTAGAGGCAACTTTATCAATCTCATCAATGAACACTATGCCATTTTGTTCAACTTGCCTTATTGCATCTTGTTTTAAATCATTCTCATTGACAAGCTTTCTTGCCTCTTGTTCAGCTAATACAGACAGAGCATCTTTAATTTTCATCTTCTGTGACTTGGTTTTATTATTGGAGAGGTTTTTGAACATACCTTGTAGCTGATCTGTCATCTCTTCCATACCAGGAGGTGCCATTACTTCAAATGCTGGCATTGATGCACTCACATCGATCTCGATCTCTTTATCATCGAGTTTACCTTCACGTAAATCCTTGCGTAAGGACTGTCGGGTTTCACTATTGTTTGTATTGTCTGCTGTATCTAAGCCCTGGACTAGTTCATTTTCACGAGATGGAAGCAGTTTGTCCAGAATTAGCTCCTCAGCAATCTCTTCTGATCTGTGTTTGACTTTTGACATAGCTTTAGTCTTGACTTGGGTAATTCCGATCTCTGTTAAATCTCTGATAATTGAATCAACTTCTTTACCAACATAGCCAACCTCAGTAAATTTTGTTGCCTCTACCTTAATAAAAGGCGCTTGTGCGAGTTTCGCAAGTCTCCGGGCAATTTCAGTCTTACCAACTCCAGTAGGGCCTATCATAAGGATATTTTTTGGTGTTATCTCGTTACTGATTTTTTCTGGAAGCTGTAATCTTCTCCATCTATTTCTCAAAGCAATAGCCACAGCTCTTTTAGCATCAGCCTGGCCAATGATATGTTTATCAAGCTCTTGTACCACTTCTCTTGGTGTCATCTCAGACATTTATCTTCTCGATTGTAAGATTTGAATTTGTGTAAATACAAATATCAGATGCGATGGTCAAAGATTTTTTAACAATCTCTTCTGCTGATAATTCAGTATTGTCATACAACGCCTTTGCGGCAGATTGTGCGAAAGAACCGCCGGATCCTATAGCGATTATAGAATCTTGGGGCTCTATAACATCTCCATTACCAGATATAAGCAGTGATACCTCTTTATCAGCAACAATCAGTAATGCCTCGAGGTTACGAAGAATCTTATCTGTTCGCCAATCCTTTGCAAGTTCAACAGCTGATCTAGTTAGATGGCCACTGTACTTTTCAAGTTTGCCCTCAAATTTTTCAAAAAGTGTGAAAGCATCTGCTGTTGCACCTGCAAAACCAGCAATAACATTATCCTTATAAAGTCTTCGCACTTTTTTTGCATTATTTTTCATTACTGTATTTCCTAGTGTAACTTGACCATCGCCACCAACTACTACTTCTTTACCTCTTCGTACTCCAACTATTGTTGTGCCATGAAATTTGTCGTTATTATTCATATCTATGCCCTGGGATGACTATTTTTATAAACTCTATTTAAATGCTCAAAATCCATATTAGTGTAAATCTGTGTCGTGCTGATGTCCTCATGCCCTAAAAATTCTTGGACTGCCCTCAAATCTCCAGATGCCTCTAAAAGATGTGTAGCACAACTATGTCTTAATGTATGGGGTGATATCTTACAATTCAAGCCTTGTTTCTTAACCCAGAAATTAATCCTGTTCTGAATAGATCTATTAGACAGTCTAGTACCAAATTTATTTATGAATAGAGCGTTATCCACTGGACGAAGGTCACATCTTGCGCTGGTCCAATCTGATAGTGCCTCAGAGGCCTTCGCTCCCAGTGGCAGGATTCTCTCTTTCTTTCCTTTACCTATGACTTTGACGCATTTGGACTCAATATCTACAGAATCTATATTTAAACTTGAGAGCTCGCTCAGTCTCAATGCAGAGCTGTACATTACCTCTATTATTGCTCTATCCCTTTTCGAAACACTGCTTGATGCATCAATGTTACAAAGAGTATCTACGTCACTAATTGATAAGATATTTGGTAATTTTTTTGATAATTTTGGTGTTTTAATGTCTATCATTGGACTAATAGAAATTACAGATGTCTTAAGGAGAAATAAAAAATATGATCTTAATGTTGATGCTTTTCTTGCAAGCGATGAAGGAGATAGCCCTAGGCTATTCAATTTCATAAAAAAAGATTCGATGTGGAGTCTATCTGCAGTATACAAATCTTGATTTTTACTATGTAAAAATTCACTAAATTGCTTGAGATCGATCTGATAGTTTTTGAGGGTGTCATTTGTATATAGTTTTTCGTTTTTTAAGTAATCTAGAAAATCACTTAAATATGAATCTGTTTTACTCAAGTGCTCCCTCTCCATCAAAACTACTTGGACCAATTAACATAAATTCATCTGGGTTATAAGTCTTCTTAATATCTAATATACCACCTTTCTGCTTCACTCTAATCATAGACCGAGTAACTCTTGATTCGTGACTTAATTCATAGAGTTTAAACATACATATAGCTGCTGCTGTGGCTCCACTACCACACGAATCAGTATAGCCGGCTCCTCTCTCATTAACCATAATATCTAAGATTGTTTTATCATCTGACATAAAATCAGCAGCATTTTTTATAAATCCTATGTTCATTATGCCGTTGTAGATTTCATTAATTATTTCACTTATTCGCTCCTTATAATTTATGGACTCTGGTGAAAAAACTACGCAGTGATCATTGCCAATCGATAGAGGTATGAATGAAAACTTCAAATCACTATCTAATTCGTCCAACGTGACTACTAGACCATCGTTTTTAATTGAGTATTTGCTTTCATTTAGTAGATCAATTTTATCTACATACATAGGGCTGCCCATGTTTACCGAAATTAACTCATTATCATACTCTGCCTGATAAACCTGATTACAAACAACGAGCCTTGCTCTCTTTAAATTATACTTTTTATTAAGATATAACATTGTTGCTCGAAGACCGTTGCCGCATTGACATGCTTTTGTCCCATCCTGATTAAAAACATCACAAACTATGTTCTCTATATCAGATGTATTAATAATAAAAAACTGGTCACACCCAATTACGTCCCTTTTTGAGTAATATTTAATTTGATCAACAGACAGTGAAGGCTTAGTCCCATCGTTCTCTACCAATATAAAATCATTACCATGGCTATTAAGTTTTGAATATGGAATCATTTTTTTATTTCTATAGTAACAAAAAAATGACGATCTGATATAGCTTTTACAGAAGATGATATGCTAGGAAAAGAGGAGAGCTGACCCTCAACTTCATAAGGTGTGTAAGCAGCTCTGAGAGAATTTTCAAAATCGTTAAGTAATACTGGATTATTACCTCCATATTTATCTAGGATAGTTAAAAGTTCATGCTCATTAGAAGGCCGAAATAAATCCATCAACACAATTTGTCCCTGTTGTCTGACTAAATTGAATGACTTTTCCCAAAACTTTTTTGGAGATTTGACATGGTGCAGAACACTGTTGCTGATAAGAATATCAAAACTTTTCTCAGTAATATGTGTGTCCTCATACCTTCTTTGAATAATTTTAATATCGTCAATATTATTGGCGCTCATCTTTTTTGAGAATTCATCAAGCATCGCTGAGGAACCGTCCAGAACTGTTATTTTACTTTTGGTCTTCTTGTATATTTTGATTGGTATTTCACCGTCACCACAACCAACATCCAATATTTTTGTTTCATCTGTGATTGAGCAAAACTCAAATAGTTTTTCTAAAAATAATTCATTTGAATTTGAAAAATCAGCATTTGCATAGGCATATGCCTGTTCTTTTTGTTCCATCAAATCTGGTTCTGGGACTCGCTTCAACAACTTTCGTTTTCAATGATTTGATCAAGTGTGTCTGAAGATCTAATGAGTTTGATTTCACTATTAGAGATCATATACTCTGCTGGTCTTGGTCTAGTATTATAATTAGATGACAATACTGAACCATACGCTCCCACGTCTTGAATAACTAGTAAGTCACCTGATTTGCAGTTAAGTTTTCTCTCTTTGCCTATAAAGTCACTACTCTCGCAAACAGGGCCAACGACATCGTAAACTTTATTTGGCATCTCACTTTTTCTTGTTGGCGTAATCTCATGGTATGCTCCGTATAGTGGAGGGCGCATAAGTTCGGACATACTTGCATCTATGATTAGGAAATTTTTTGCACTCGACTCTTTGACATATTGAACCTGACTGACTAATATTCCACAGTCGCCTACAATAGATCGTCCTGGTTCGAAAATAATATTTAAATCTAAATCTGAAAGAGAGTTGATAATAGTTTTTACATACTCAGATTTGTCTATAAGTTTTTCGCCTTTATAACTAATTCCTAAACCTCCACCAACATCTATGTGACTAAGGTTTATATCAATTGTATCAAGCTTCTGTATTAGCTTTTTGACAGACGAGATTGAATCTAAGTATGGTTCTATTGACATTATCTGTGATCCAATATGAAAATCGATGCCAACTATATTAATGGAATCTAGTTGTTTTGCTTTTTTATAAATTTCAAATGCATCTTCATAGGCAATTCCAAATTTGTTCTCACGCATACCTGTTGAGATGTATGGGTGTGTTTTGACCTTAACGTCAGGATTAATTCTTATAGATATGTCTGCTTTTAGTTTCATAAGGGATGCCTGAGAGTTAATAGCAAATAGTTCCTCTTCAGATTCAACATTGAAACATAGAATTTTATTATTCAGAGCATATGCAATTTCCTCTTTTGTTTTTCCTACTCCTGAATAAACTATTCGTTTTGGATTAGCCCCAGCTTTTATTGCACGGTGGAGTTCGCCTTTTGATACAACATCAAATCCCATGCCTTGGGATGCAATTAACTTTAAAAGCGATAAATTAGAATTGGCTTTTACAGAATAACAAAATAATGTTTTTTGAGAGGCGTCGGATATATAATCTCTAATGTTTTTCTTTATTGAGTCCTCTGAATATATATAAAACGGAGTTTTAATATTCTTCGCAATATCTTCAATCGCTATGCCGTCGAAAAAAAGATTATCGTTTTTGTATTCTAGACTTTTCAAAGTTAATTACTAATTGAAATGATATTTTCCGCAGGAGAGAGTGGGCCTTTGTTGCCACAACCATAAATAAGCATCAGAGATGTAGATAAGACTATAAGTAAAATAAATTTTTTATATGTATTCATATGATTAGTTATATTATAGTCTAATTCATGCTGACATATAACGGAGTTTTGTGATAAATGAAGCTAGATATAATTACTGTAGGTGAGAAAAGCTCTGCAGACATCGTGCTTATTTGGTTTCATGGGTATGGTGCAAATAACTGGGGATTTGAGCCATTTATTAAACTTTTAAACCTAAACTTAGATGGAAGGTTACATGTAGTCATGCCAAATGCTCCTATAGATGACGGTAAAAGGTCTTGGTATCCACTACCAACAACAGATAATGGTTCTGTAGTCGAGGATGATGAAGGCATAATGAACTCAAAAAAGATTTTAGCTGGAGCGCTTCATGACCATATAGATAAGGATAAGAGATTGTATTTAGGTGGTTTCTCACAAGGTGCTGCTCTTTCTTTATCAATGGGGCTAAATAATGATGTGAGGGCTGATGGAATAATTGCAATATCTGGATATGTCCCGTCAGCCTCAAAAATCAATATTGTGGATCATAATAAAGATATATATGTCGCGCACGGAAAAAATGACACGACTATTTCTATTGAAACTCACAAAAAGTCAGTAAGTTTTTTAGAAAATAATAATCTTTCTTATACAGAGTATGTAGATGATTGTGGACACACTATAAGCAAAGGCATGATCAGCAGTTTGAGTAAATGGATGTATGATAGGCTTCAAAGGGCAGATTAACTGCCCTTTAAATTAACACGTTAGTCGCGATGCCTTTGTGCAGCAGCCATTGCAGTTTCACTTCCGTATTTCTCATTGATTTTTTCAACTGATTCAAAGTGATCTGCTCGTCTGTGTGTAAGGCACATACCTTTTTTGTCAACGCCCCAAAGTGCATAGGCGATGAAGGTTTTGAGATGGTCTGGTGTCTGATCCATATGCGGAATTCCAAAACGAATCAACAGATTATTTCTGTCGGCTCCGCTTGCTTTTTGTTCCTTCATAATTCTTTGGACCTCTACCTGAAGGTCTTTTACATCCTCGCCATTCCATGAACCTACTTTGGTTCCATCTGGCAATATGATGTCATCTCCTTGTGGTACTGGATGATCTGGCATTTTACTCCTCCTGTAAATTTACCCTATTAGACTTGATATATTACAAAATTCGAAAGATACTAACAAGCACTATTGGCATGGAAAGGCTTGCATGTAGCCATTTCTCAAAGCTAAACCCAAAAGCTGCTCGTTCTCATACTTTTTAAAAAAACCCGGCTTTGTACTAATTGTTTTAGCTATCATCTCTCTGAGCATTTCTGCTGGTAGCTGAACGTTCCCAGGTTTACAGTACAGCTGAATATTATGTTTCCGGTAATAGTATTCTGATGCCCACTCTAGTCCACTTTCAAGCCCAAATACATAAGAATCATAGGATTCAGGGTTATTGATATACTCCTTAATTGTGGGAATACTATCTGAGGAATTGACATTCAGGCTGATAAATAATGGTAGTGCAGCGAATATGTAAAACAGATTCTTATTTATACCCATTTTTCTCTAGAGAGGTTAAAATTTTTTTTGCAGATTTTTTAACATTAAGTGGCGATGTTGATCCTGAAGCTATTTTTTTGTGTATTGACTTTTCTATGTTAATTGCAGAGTAGACATCATCTCCTATTATTTTTGAGAACTTATTGAAATCTTTTAGAGGCAAATCATCTAGGCTAGTATTCTTCAATTCTGCATGTCTTACTATTTTTCCAACTATCTCATGTGAATCTCTGAATGGTGTGCCTTTCATTGTCAGATAATCAGCGAGATCAGTGGCATTTGAATAACCTTGTTTAGAAAAGCTCAAAGCTCTTTTTTGATTAACTGTTAATGTTAAAATTAATCTCGGCATTAAGTTCAAACATGATAGAACCTCTGATATAGATTCTATTATAATGCCTTTGTCCTCTTGCATGTCTCTGTTATAAGTTAGAGGCAGTCCTTTCATTAGTACAAGAAGCGAAGTCAGGGCTCCTATAGCAGATCCGCATTTGCCCCTTATTAATTCTGGGACATCCGGGTTTTTCTTTTGAGGCATAATCGATGACCCTGTACAAAATGCTTCATCGATATCCACAAGCTTGATGTGTGTGTTCATCCAGTAGATTAGCTCCTCAGATATTCTAGATAAATGCATCATAACCATAGAGCAAGAGTAAGCAAAATCACAGACAAAGTCTCTGTCACTAACTGCATCCATGGAGTTTGCTGATATTGTTTTAAAACCAAGTTTCTTAGCTACCGACTTTCTGTCTATGGGATAAGGCGTCCCAGAAAGTGCAGCACTCCCAAGTGGCATGACATTGATAACTTCTCTTACACTATCAAGTCTCTGCTCGTCCCTTTGTAACATCTCATGCCATGCCAATAAATGATGTCCAAAAGTAATGGGTTGTGCCAGCTGCATGTGTGTGTAACCTGGGAAGACAACATTTGAATTATCTAGGGCTGTGATAGCTATCGCATATCTTGTGTCTTTAATTTTTTTTAGTATCAAATCAACGCAATCTCGTAGATATAATCTGAGATCAGTAGAAACAAGATCATTTCTTGATCTACCCATGTGTATTTTCTTGCCAAGATCTCCGACCTCTTTTGTGAGAGCTTGCTCAATATTCATGTGGACATCCTCTAGATTGATTGATAGAGAAAGCTTTCCATCATTATATTTTTTTTGAATCGTTTGAAGGCCTTTGCATATTTTATTCGATTCTGATTTCGTAATGATCTTACATTCACAAAGCATTTGTGCATGTGCCATACAAACTTTAATATCAGAATCAAACAATAGATGGTCGACACTAACGCTTTCAGAAAATTCGAGCACCTCTTTATCGAGGCTTTTCTTAAATCTGCCTGACCAAGTCGCGTTTTTCACAATATTCCTCTAGAAATTTTAATATCTTTCTTAATGCCAGTATACTATATGTGAATTTCTGGTAATACAACTATGCAGGATAATATAAAACTAGCTACCCGTGAAAGTCCCTTGGCGCTACGACAGGCAAATATAGTTAAAGAGTATTTACTAGACAATAATGTCTTCAATAAAATAGATATTGTTGCCATGTCTACCAGCGGTGATAGAGCTGATAATGAGACCTTTAAGAGGAACGGGGGCAAAGGCTTATTTCTTAAAGAACTAGAAAATGCTCTTATTGAGGGTAAGGCCCATATTGCAGTGCATTCTATGAAAGATGTACCCGCTAGAGTAAATGATGGATTTTTGATATCAAGCATTATGGAGAGAGAGGATCCCTGTGACGTGTTCATATCAAATTCTTATAAAAGTATAGAGGAGATATCAATTGGAACGATAGGCTCATCCAGTCCACGGAGACAAGCAATGATAAAGAGTTTAGGAAAAAATATAAACGTCGTTGAGATGAGAGGTAACATCAACACCAGAATAAAAAAGCTTAAAAATTCAAATATAGATGGAATCATATTGGCTAAAGCCGGACTTCATAGAATGGAAATGGATAGCCTAATAACACAGAATCTCAGTGTCGAGTCATTTGTACCCTCGCCAGGACAAGGTGTATTGTGTATAGAATGTTTAAGTCAACACAGCGAGATTATGAGTAAGATTAAGAAGATAGTACATCTAAATACAGAAATATGTGTTTCAGCTGAGAGAATATTTGCTGCCCAGATGGATGGGGATTGCATGTCACCAATAGGTGCTCATGCGACAATCCAAAAAGATTTAATTTCTATTACTGGGTTTGTTGCTACAGCTGATGGTGCAAGATTTATCAGAAATAAAATTGAAGGTAATAAGAACAACTATAAGGACCTGTCAACAAAACTCTCAAATTTATTCATTAAAATGGGCTCTAAAGGTATGCTGAAATGTTAGATGTTATTTTGGTATCAAACTATTCAATGAAAGAAGAGTTAGAACAATCACTTAAATCTAATAACTATAAATTTCATGATCTGATGATACAGGATATTAATCATATTGAGAGATATCCAATCGATGATGAATACAAGACTATAATTATTCAAAGTGCAAATGCTATCAAGAAAATAGATTCTAGCAATAATCATATTTATAACGCGAAGTATATTTATGGTATTGGTCCGAACTGCAGAAGTTGGGTACAGAGAAAATTCAGCTTAGACTGCATAATACCCGATCACGACTATTCGAGCTCTGGTTTAATAGAAAAAATTAAACATGATAAATACGAACTTGGGAAAACTCTCCTACTGAAAGGCATAGGCGGGAAAACAACAATACAAAACTTTCTAGAATCAGAGAATCTGGATCATAACGTTTGTAATGTATACGAAAGGGTTCTTAATGAAGATAATCTTCATAGTGTGACTGCAATGATAGAAAATGGAGCAGTAGTAATTGCTTTTAGTAAGAGCAGTGTAGAACCACTACTAGATAAGTCAGATATAAAATTAGATAAAGTACACTTTATTGTTTTAGACAAGTCAGATGAAGAGATAAAATGTGATAAGGATGTTGCATCTATGACAAAGCTGGTAGATATCTACGACATCCCAGATATTGTTGAGAAAATTAAGGCCAGAACTAAATGAGTATGATCTATTTGGTAGGCAATGGCTATGTAAGTGATTACATATCACAAATTAAAATTGAAAATAAAAAATATGTAGGGGTGTGTAGATCAGAGAAAAAGAATTGTGACATTAACATAAAATTAGACATTTCTGCAGACAACAAAAAGCTAAAAGAACTAATAACAGAAAAATCTATAGTTATCTATTTAGCTCCTCCACAACAAAATGGATGTATAGATTTAGTTCTTAAAAACTTTCTTTTGAATGTGAATAAAAAGAATATACAAAAAATTATATACACGAGCACGAGTGGAGTCTATGGTGACAAAAAAGACAAAGTTGTAAATGAGAGTGAATCTATAGAACCTATAACTGATAGAGCAAAAAGAAGAGTTGACGCTGAATCTCAGATTAAATCCTCTGGTCTAAATTATACGATATTAAGAGTTCCTGGGATCTATGGTAAAGGCAGGCTGCCAATGAAAAGGATCGAGGAACGGTTACCTCTGATCAAGAGGGATATTTGTAAACATACAAATTTAATACATGTTAAAGATTTAGCTAGACTGATAGTTGCGTGTGTTCATAATAAAGCATCAGATATGTCTATAATTAATGTAAGTGACGGTACCGCAATCAAGACAACGGATTACTATTTACATATTTATGACCTCATTGGACAACCTTATCCCGAATTTATTGATTATGAAGATGCATCTAAGTTATACGATAAGAAAAGACAGTCTTTCATAAACGAGTCAAGAATTTTGGATACACGATTAATGCTAGAATTATTCCCAAACATGATAGAGTTCAAAGATGTTAGAGAAGGTATAAAAGATTGTCTAAAATGATAATTATTTTTTCTTTTTACGCTTCAGCCAGGATAGCAATGGTTTCCACTCCTCCCTGTCTTGTGCGGTCATCGCTTCGCCCATTTCAAAAATACCAAGCCCCCTTTTGGCAGCATTTATATAGTTCGTATTATCTCTAAATGCTGTAACATAGCGAATGCCTTTTTCCTTAACTAGGTAATCATCTAGCTCTTCAAAAATATTAGTGTTTGCTCTGCATCGATTAGCTACAAGACATATATCAGTTCTGTTTCTTATTACGCTGCCAAGATTTCTCAAAGAATTCAGAAAGTCCTTTGCTGCAGACATGTCAATTGGTGAAGGCAGGACAGGCACAACAATTTTCCTAGCTTTTTTTATATATGTTTGAAGTCTTGCTCCATATATCGCAGCAGGCACGTCAAATATTGTGATTTCATCCTCTTTTTTAGACACTTTCTGGGGTGGTAAAGATGTAACGCCCCTTATTTTTGCTTTTGTAATTGGCCTCGAAGAAAGCCATTTTGAGGAAGATCCTTGAGGGTCAAGGTCTACAAGAGTAACTTTGAGTCCGCTGTTAGCATAGTATGAGGCTAAATTTGTCGAAATTGTAGTTTTGCCTGAGCCGCCTTTAGCGTTTATGACCATTATACTAGACATATGATTCTCTATTTTAATATATCAGACTGTGCACATTAGTCTAGATTGTTTTAGAGTGTAATCATTACTGGAGCATGATCAGATGTTTTTGGTTGCTCTGGGCACCATGATTTATGCCTTGTATCTCTGTGAACCTCATAGTGCTGTAGATCCTTTAAAAGCGACGAGCTGCCTAAAAGTAAGTCTATTCTATATCCGATGTCTCTATGAAAAGCCCCCGCGCGATAGTCCCACCAGGTATATGGTGACACCTTATCCTGTGGTTTATAACAATCAGTCAAACCTAGATCAAGTATAGCCTGCAAGGCTTTCCTTTCTTTATCAGAACAAAGAATGTCGTTTGGTGAGAAATTAGATGCATCGTTTTCATTTGGGACAATATTAAAATCTCCAACAACAACTAATTTACGATGTGAGGATAGCTGTTCTTTGATATATTTTCGTGCTTTTTCAAGCCATTTAAGTTTATGAATGTATTTATCAGACCCGATAGATTGACCATTAACAACATAAAAATTGATAACCCTTAAATCACCAAAAGTTGCTGATATAGATCTCATTTCATTGTCATTTACAGCCACTGGATTGTTATGACAGTCCATGCCTTGAGATTTCGAGATAATAGAAACACCATTGTATGTTTTTTGACAAGCATGTATAGAATGATAGCCCTCGGCTACAAAGTCCTCTAATGGATACTTGTCTTCGCTGCATTTAAGCTCCTGCAGACATAAAATATCTGGTTGATAATCTTTTAGGTATTTAAGTATATTTGGAAGACGGACATTTACTGAGTTAACGTTCCAAGTTGCAATTTTCATCAAACGTCGACATTTTCAACAGCATTAGCTGAAGATACTATGAAGTCTCTTCTTTTTTCGACATCATCACCCATTAGTGTGTCAAATATTGCATAATCATCGTCATCTATTTGTGATACCTGTAGTAAAGACCTAGTTTGTGGGTTCATTGTAGTTTCTGCCAGTTGAGAAGGATTCATCTCTCCTAGACCTTTGTACCTCTGCAAAGAAATAGCTTTTCTCGCAGATGTAAATGCGTGTTCACATAATTGATGAGGATAGTCAAAAGAGATTTCAGAGGTATCCGTCT
>ENA-OSEY01000592-OSEY01000592.1-marine-metagenome-genome-assembly--contig:-NODE-592-length-26091-cov-4.307142_pt1 | contig 26091 bp, 19 predicted proteins | sample MGYA00248465_ERZ534230 | MGnify/ENA primary metagenome ERZ534230 (study PRJEB26409, sample SAMN06344110) | marine metagenome | isolation source: Sea water from surface | place: Atlantic Ocean:Southern...
TGACCAATATCTTTAAAAATAGTTGACTTAGTATATTTTATTTTTGATTTTATCAGTCCCAGGAACATCTGCTGGATGAAATGTTCATCAAATTTCAATCTGTAAATTGCTGAACTTAAATTATCTGAGCTTGAAGGAAAATGTAATTGAGATAGAGCATCTTTGATATTTATCAAAGCATTTGATACCAAAAAATTATCACTAAAAATATCATCGAAATCAGTTACCCCATCAATAATTTGGATCATTAATTTTCTAATTAATCGTTGCTCAATACCTACTTTTTTAAACTCAATTGAAAGAGGATAAATAGGAATGATGGAACCTGTATTCATGGGATTTGACTGATGATCAAGTATGTCAAATTCAGGATGATTGATTGAAAATCCATTATACCAATCAACTTTACCATGTATGGCAATTTGATCATCCTTTTTTACTAGTTTTTTTATATAGGTTGAAGAATTAAACCATGTTAAAGTCAAAAGGCCAGTGCCATCAGAGACAATGACTTGATATAATTTTTTATATCTGGTTTTTCTTTCGCCGCATGTTTCTACCCTACCAACTATATTGTATTTATTCCCAGCCTGGATATCTTTGATTTTTGTGATATTTGATCTATCGAGGTGTTTTCGCGGGAAATAATATAATAGATCTTTTAAAGTAAAAATTTTATTAGCTATTAAGGCCTCACCACGCTTTGTACTAACCTGGTTTAACTTTGTTATTGGATCTTCAATATCAAAGTTTTTCATTATTCTAATATTGATATTTGCAGCTAATAAATTAAGCTACAATGCTATTTCCACTCTTTTCTATATGTGTATGTAATGAACTCTTTTTTACCAGGCTCAACATCAATTAAAAAATGTATTGTAGAAGCATCTTCTTTAATGTAGTCGTGTGAAGGGTCTCTAATAACCCAATCACCATTAATATGCTCAACTACTTTTACTGAAGCAGTTTCTGATTTTGAATTATTTAATGCTACCTCAATCACAGCTTCTTCACTTTTTCTTTGTCTGTCATAGTTTATAACTTTTCTTTTGCCGGTGATATCAAATGCATATCCAGCTTGAATTTTAGATGATTCTCCTTTGGGTACTTGTCCTATATTGTCTGAACCAATAAACTCAAAACCACCTTTATTTGAATTGGTATAAATATCTACTTTACCAGCAGGAAGAACTATGCCTAATCCATCTTTTTCGGTATTTGATAAAGTATATTCAATCCTCAAAGGCTCATCTTTTTTCTGCCTCTCAAAGTTTTCAAATACATATACTTTCTCATAATTCACATTTAATGGGCCGTAGATTCCAACAGTAATGTTTTCTCTAGAAGTAAAGTTCTGAATGCTTCCTGTGGAGTAGATATAATAATCTCCCAATTCCGCAGGGGTGTTTTTTTGCACTACACTGCGAGACATAGCCATTTCACTGTAATTATTTGCCTGCTTGGGCTTACTTTTATTTATAATACCTTCAACTAGATTAATATTAGCATTAAAATAATCCTTACTTGAGTTATTAAATATAACTCCCTCCACAACTAATTCACCTTCAGTTTGCCCATTAGTTGTAAGCCTATAAATCGCATCCCAAGATACATTCCCTAACTTATACACTAAACTTGCCTTGACTTTTCCAGCTTTATTATTTTTGATCTCCCATTGCAAGTAAGGTGAGAAGTTAGGGGCACTTATGTTATCTTTCGTCTCAATATATTCTATGTTATCTCTATTAAAACTTCTTACACTGTATTTAGACTGGATGGTTAATAAATTGCTTGAAATCTCCAAAAGATTACCGCTCACAGCTTTTTCATTTTTCAGTTTTACCGTTATATAATCTCCTTTTTTGGATGAAAAATAATTATTCGATGAAAAGATCTTCTCAACAAACTTTTGATTCAAAACCTGGACATTCTCAATACTAATAAAGGGCGTATCTTTTTGTATACTTTTAGGGATATCGTCATATTTTAGTATGCTTCTCCCTTTTGGAATATTGTCCCAAACTATCTCTTGTTTAACTAATGCAGTCCCATCTTTGTAGATAGTTACGTTAGCTTTTTTTGATGTTTGAGCAAAAATTAGGTTAATTAAAATGAGAATAGATAATTTTTTCATGATAGCATAGAAATGTTAGAATTAATTTTTGTTAATTCATCCTTTAAACTTAGTTCTTTTTCTTTTTCACCTTTTATTATTTTTTCTGGAGCATTATTTATAAAGTTTTCATTAGAGAGCTTTCTATCTATCCCTTTTAATAAATCTTCAATCTTTATCTTCCTTTTCATTAATTGCATCTTTTCCTTTTCTAAATCTACTAATCCTTTCAAAGGAATATATAATTCCACACCTCTGACAACTGATGTAGCTGATTCTAAAATTTTATCTTTAGAATCACTGTACTCATATGAATCAAGTTTTGCCAAAGATATTAATAATTCATCATTTTGTGAAATTAAAGATCTCTTATGTTCATTACACTTTATTATTAATTTTACATTTTTTGAAGGAGGAATATTTACCCGGCTTCTCATTGCCCTAATAGATGTAACTAATTCTTGAATGACTTCCATATCATTACCAACGTCATCATAAGTTTGAATATCACCTTTTGGCCAAGGTGCAATGATTAAATCAGATTGATCCTGTTCTTTAAAGTAAGCCCAGAGCTCTTCAGTAATAAACGGCGTATACGGGTGCATAAGAGGTAAAATTGTTCTTATACACCGAAGGCATACGTCATAAGTCATAGCTTGTTTTTCAATATCTTCAGAATAAAATCTAGTTTTAGCTATTTCTATATACCAATCGCAAAAATCGCTCCAAACAAAATCATATAAAACTTTTGCAGCCTCATTGAAGTAAAAACGCTCTAACTGACTATTATAATTTTTAATTGCATCATTTAATTTGTTTAAAATCCACTTATCTGCTAATTCAAATTCATAATCTAAGTCTTCATACTTCTCCCAATTTTCAGGTGCGTTCATATCAACGAATCGACAAGCGTTCCATAACTTGTTCATGAAATTTCTACCAATTTCTAGTCTATCTTTTGCAAAGAGCACATCTAAACCTTGCGGAGCCATAAGCATGATACCAAAACGCACAGCATCTGTGCCATATTCTTCAAATAGATCAAAAGGGTCAGGAGAATTACCAAGAGATTTGCTCAATTTTTTCCCTGTTTCATCTCTTAGAATAGAGGTGAAATAAACATCAGTAAATGGTTTATCATCTAAAAATTCATATCCTGTCATAATCATCCTCGCTACCCAGAAAAAGATGATATCGGGTCCAGTTACTAACGTATTTGTAGGGAAAAATTTTTCAATGTCTTTACTCGCATTCGGCCAATTATGGACTCCCAAAGGCCAAATCCATGAACTTGCCCAGGTATCTAATACATCTTTTTCTTGATCCCAATTTTCTATATCATCAGGCCCATTAACAGAAACATGTATTTTTGATTTATCATTTTTATGATACCAGACTGGAATTTGGTGCCCCCAGGTCAGTTGCCTGCTTATACACCAATCCTTAATGTTGGTCATCCAGTGATTATAGGTTTTTACCCAGTGATTTGGATGAAATTTAATTTCTCCAGATTCTACAGCCTTGATTGCAGGCTTAGCTAAATCAGACATTTTCATAAACCATTGCTCTGACATATAAAACTCTATTGGGACATTGCCTCTTTCTGAATAACCTACTTTATTTTTATAATTCTCTGTTTTATGCAAAAGATTTAGTTTATCTAAATCTTTTACAATTGCTTTTCGAGCAATGAATCTATCTTTGTTCATATATTTAGGCGGAGCAGAACTGTTAATAGAACCATCTTCATTCATTACATTAATGAATTCTAGGTTATGCCTCTCACCTATTAAAAAATCATTTGGATCATGAGCTGGAGTTATTTTTACACAACCAGTACCAAATTCTGGATCAACATAGTCATCTGAAATAATAGGTATTTCTCTTCCAACTAATGGTAAAATAATTTTTTTCCCTATATGTTTACTATACCTATCATCATTAGGATTTACTGCAACGGCTGAATCCCCAAGCATAGTTTCCGGCCTTGTTGTAGCAACAATTAAATACTCCTCTTCATCTTTGATTGGATATTTAAAATACCATAGATGGCCGTCAACTTCTTTATGAATTACTTCCTCATCGCTGATTGCAGATTTTGAAACGGGGCACCAATTAACCAATCTATGCCCTTTATAGATCAATCCTTTTTCGTATAATTTCACAAAGCCTTCCAAAACAGCTGTGGAATATCCCTCATCCATTGTGAATCTTTCTCTTTCCCAATCACAAGAACATCCAAGCTTTTTTAGCTGCTGAATTATAATGCCACCATATTTTTCTTTCCACTGCCAAGCGTGATCTAAAAACTCCTCTCTGGATAGAGTATTTTTGTCAATTCCTTGTTCCTCTAGCATTTTAATTACCTTAGTCTCGGTTGCTATAGAGGCATGGTCAGTACCTGGAATCCAGCAAGCTTCTTTTCCTTCCATTCTAGCTTTTCTAATGAGAATATCTTGAATGGTGTTATTCAAAACATGACCTACTGTTAGCATGCCTGTTACGTTTGGTGGAGGAATAACAATGGTATAGGGTTCTTTTTTTGAATTAGAATCAGCATGAAAATAATTTTTCTCAATCCAATGCTTGTACCATTTTTCTTCAACAAATGAAGAGCTGTATTTATTATCTAAAGTTGTATTTGACATTTTATTTTACCAAAGAGGTATAAATATTAACTTTATTTAAAATATTCTGCTCATACTTAATCTATTTGGTTATTGGTTTTTTAAAAATATATGAAACAATTACAATATAAAATTTCTGGAATGACCTGCTCTAGCTGTGTTGCAACAGTTACCAAAGCAATAGAAAGTATTAGAAACGTTAAAAATGTTACAGTTTCACTTGACCCTGGCCTTGCTGTAGTTGAATCGAATGAAGATGTTTCTATTGATGTTATTCATTCAGTACTCCCTGATAAGTTTAGTGTTAAACCTTTTGAGTATTATGCAGATGTGAATACCAATGATAAAGAATCGTACTTAGCAAAACTTTTTCCATTAATTTTAATTCTCAGCTACATTAGTCTTACATCGATCATAATAAATTTTGGTCGATCTTTAGATGATCTTATGATGGATTTTATGGGGATTTTCTTTATTGTTTTCAGTTTTTTTAAATTTTTGGATTACAAAAGCTTCCCAAATTCTTTTGCTATGTATGATCCGTTAGCAAAAGCACTCCCTTTGTATGGCTGGATATATCCATTTATTGAAACAATTTTGGGATTAATGTTTTTATTTCGTTTTCAATTATTTACATCAATTATAATTACAATACTTTTGTTAAGCATAACAACTTATGGAGTAGTTAACGTTCTAAAAAACAAACAAACTATCCAATGTGCTTGCTTGGGGACAGCTATCAAATTGCCAATGACAATAGCAACTTTGATTGAGAATGGAATCATGATCATCATGGCACTTATTTCAATTTTGAGAATGTATGCTTAAGGCATTTCTTTGTTCTAGTTCATTCTTTTTATTACATTCTCTTTCAATATCTCAAAACTTGCATTTAAAAGGTCAACTTTTAGCTAGTAGCATAACTAGTAATGACGTTCCTGATAATTGGCAAGCATATGAATCAATTTTTAGTTACATCCCGACCCTTTCCTTTAAGAAGAAAAACACAACGAATGAGCTAATTGATTTTGAGTGGGCTTATAAATTAAATAAATATTATGTTGGTGATTCGCTCTATGATAACGATGAAAATAATCATCGTTTATGGGTTAGGTACTCAAATGAGAAAATTGAAGCACGATTTGGCCTTCAAAAAATTATCTTTGGGCCAACACAAATTCTACGCCCTCTTTCTTGGTTTGACACTTTTAATATAAAAGACCCATCTGGGCAAACTGATGGCGTCGAAGCATTTAAACTCCAGTACTTCTCATCTAACATGATTGGACTATCTTCTTGGGTAATCAACAATAAAGTAGATACCTTAACCTATGGAGGTAGAGGTGAAATCACTACTGCACTTGGTGATTTTGGCTTCACATATCATAAAGACCCTTCAAGATCAAAGCGCTCGATTGGACAAATAGGTACACCTGTAGTTGATTCTCATAAAAGAATAGCCTTCGATTACAGATATGATGGCTTCATTGGCTTTTGGAATGAAAGCGTAATAATTAAATCTACTAAGTCAAACATTAATCTGATTTCTATAGGTGCTGACTATACTTTACCCTTTTTAAATGGCGTTTATGTAATGATAGAGTCGATGCACATTCAAAATGAGAGTAAAAATTTAAAATCAAATCAAAATTTTTCTGCATATATGGCAAGCTTACCTATCGGTATGATTCACCAAGCAACGTATATTTCTCAAAAAGAATGGGAAGAAAATAAGACCTATCAATATCTGCGTTGGAGTAGTACGTATGATTCTTATAGTTTAAATATTATTATTTACATGAACCCCAAAAGAAATGAATATAATATGCCATTAAATTCATTACCTAAAGCACTTTCTGGGTTTGGCACAGGAATACAATTTATGTTTATATACAATCATTAAGGAGTTTCAATGAGCACCAAAAACGTAATCGACATAAAAAATTTAGTTAAACAATTTTCGGTTGGAGAGGGGTATTTTACAGCACTGCAAAGCGTTGATTTAAGCCTTGCTGAGGGCGAGTTTGTTGGATTAGTTGGCCCATCAGGATCAGGTAAAACGACTCTGTTAAATATCATTGGAGGGCTGGATTCTGCTACTCACGGTAGCGTAAATGTACTTGATAAATCAATAGAAAATACTTCCCACAATGAGAGAGCTGAAATTAGACGAAAAAACATGGGCTTTATATTCCAAAGCTATAACCTACTTCCAGTTTATACAGTATATGAAAACGTAGAACTTCCTTTAATTCTCAATAATGTAGAAAAAACAGATAGAGTAAAAAAAGTAACCCAAGCAATCGAATGGGTAGGGCTCCAAGATAAAATGAATTCAAAGCCAGCGCAAATGAGTGGTGGGGAATGCCAGCGCACAGCGATAGCGAGGGCCATTGTACATGAACCAGCATTACTTCTTGCAGATGAGCCAACAGCAAATCTAGATGCAGAAAACTCTCACAACATCATGAAAATATTATCAAAACTCAACACAGAAATGTCAACCTCTTTTGTATTTGCAACACATGATGAAAAAATTATGGGATACCTTAAACGAATTATTCATTTGGAAGATGGGAAAATCCTTAATGACAAAAAAATATCCATTCCAAAATTTTCATAAATGATGCTTTTTAACATTGCAATAAAAAATCTATTTGGAGCGAAGCTAAGAACCAGCTTAAATGTATTTGTTACATCAGTTTCTTTTTTCTTGGTTATTTTTGTTTCAGGTATGTATGATGGCATGAGAGAACATGCAAAGAATATAACAATCGAAACTGAAATTGCTGGGGGGACATACTGGCACCCAAAATATGACCCCATGGATCCTAGAACATTCGAATACTCTCATTCGGTTATGCCTCCCAAAATCAAAAGATTAATAGACCAAAAATATGCTTTTGGTGTACTTGTTAGTCAGGCATCAATTTATCCAAATGGACGTATAATGCCTGCAATCATGAAAGGCATTACCCCGGGTCAAACTATAGTAAATATCCCCACTGATGTACTTGAACAAGATGACGATATTACCATTCCCGTTCTTATAGGTAGTGAAATGGCAAAAAATTCTAACCTAAAAATTGGAGATTCATTTACAATACGATGGCTAGATGCTGACCGTACTTATGATGCAGATGAAGGAACTATTGTTCATATTATGGAAACAGAAAATTTTAAACTTGATCAAGGACACATTTGGATACCGCTTTCAAAAGCTCAATCAATGTTAGCTATGGAAAACCAAGCAACCTATGTTACATATGCTAAAGGTCTTGATGTCATACAAGATACCGGAGATTGGATCCATCATGATGTAGACTATATGATAAGAGACATGGAAGCGCTTATCAAAGCAGATGAGCCTGGCGCTCAAGTAATGTATTCAATTCTTTTAGCTTTAGCAGCAATGGGTATATTCAATGCTCAGATCTTGTCAATTTTTAGAAGAGGGAAAGAAATCGGTACCCTTATGGCTTTGGGTATGACCCGATCTAGAGTAGTTGCCCTTTTTACCCTTGAAGGAGCTCTAAATGCATTACTAGCAAGTGCAATGGCTCTAATTTTATTTGGCCCAATTTTATTTTACTTTGGTGAAAACGGTATCCCTTTACCTATAGACTATGCAGAAATGGGTATATTAGTAGCAAAAAAATTGGTCCCAGTTTACTCTCTAAGCTTAGTTATTTCGACAATGGTTTTAATTTCAATCATTGTACTCATAGTGAGCTATATACCATCCAGAAAAATTAGCAGAATGAAACCAACAGATGCTCTTAGAGGGAAAGCAGCTGTATGATAAAATTTTTGGCAAAAGGATTAATAAGAGATCGTTCTAGGAGTCTTTTCCCATTATTAACAATTATTATTACTGTAACACTTGTCATATTTGGGATAGGGTTTATGGAAGGGGCAATGAACAACTTCCTTCAAAGTACAGCTGTAATTTCAAGTGGCCATGTAAAAGTAGTAACTAAGGCATATGAAAAAGAAAGTAGTCAATTACCCAATGATCTTGCACTATTTGAAACTAATAAAATCATTCAAAATCTTTCTGATTTGTACCCAAATTATTTTTGGACTCCTCGTATAACATTTGGAGGATTATTAGACACACCTAATGAAGATGGAGACACGAAAGAGCAAGGGCCAGTTTTTGGAATTGGAATAGATTTTCATTCAAAAACTTCTAGGCAAATAGAGATATGGGAACTTGAAAAATATCTATTGCATGGCAACCTCCCAAAAAATACAAATGATGCACTTATAAGCACAAAACTAGCAAAACAGTTGAGTGTTAATGTTGGTAGTACTGTAACCTTGATAAGCACCACAATGGATAATGCTTTTACTACATATAATTTTGAAATAACAGGAATATTTAACTTGAATAAAGGGCAAGTAGATAGACAGATGATGCTAGTTGATATTTCTGGTGCAAGACAGGCTCTTGGCATGGAAGGCGCAGCATCAGAAATACTTGGCTACCATCAATCTCTTTATTACAATGACAACGAAGCTACATCTATGCGTAATGATTTTAACTTAACGATTAGCGATAGTATTACTAAAGTACTTCGGGATGAAGCATCGTATGATGCTCTCTCGTATATGAATGGGTGGAATATGATTAGCGACATTGAAAAAAGAAAGCTCCCAAGACAAAGGACAGATGCATTATCTGATAATCAAATGTACGATAATAATGAAGACTGGGAAGATTTATCTGTAGAAGATCCAGCTATATATGCTCCAACAATGATTGCCTTAAGAGATGCTAGTCAACTTGCATCTATGGTTGATTTTAGTAATGTGGCTATGGGAGTTATGGCAGGAATATTCCTAGTCATTGTTACAATCGTTCTGTGGAATATGGGATTAATGAATGGTTTACGACGCTATGGAGAATTTGGGCTTCGCCTTGCGATTGGAGAGTCCAAAAGTCAAGTATATAGATCTATGATAATTGAGGCTTTACTTATAGGATTTGTGGGCACATTATTAGGAACAATTTTAGGAGTTTCTTTAACCTACTACGTTCAAGAAAATGGTATAGATTATTCAGAAGCTATAAATCAAATGTCTAGTGACATGGTATTACCTAATGTTTTTTATGCAAAAGTAACTTCAGAGCTATATTACATTGGATTTATCCCAGGAGTATTAGCTACAGTTTTAGGAGCAATGCTAGCTGGCTTTGCTATTTATAAAAGAGAAATGTCTCAATTATTTAAGGAACTTGAATCATGAAAAATTGTCTAATTATATTTTTTCTTTCATCTTTTTTATTTACTCAATCTGACCAAATGAGTGCAAATGATATAATGAAGGCAATAGATAAAAACCTAAATGCCGATTCTAGAGTAATAACTAGTAAAATGGTCATTAAAGGTAGACGAAATAGTAGAACAATTGAGTCAAAAAATTGGATAGTCGGTACAGAGCTAGCTTTCACTGAGTATCTGTCTCCCCCTAGAGAAGCTGGGACAAAAATGTTAAAAATAGGAGAAAAACTATATACCTACTCACCACAAACTGACCGAGTCATCCAAATTTCTGGTCATATGCTTAGACAATCAGTAATGGGATCAGATATGTCATACAATGATATGATGGAAGACCGTCCAATTGAACAGCTTTACAAAGCAACTTTAGAAGGTTCAATTAAAATAGATGATAGAGATCATTACATCATAACACTAGAAGCAAAGGTAAAAGGACTTTCTTATCCAAAAAGAAAATCGTGGGTTGATAAAGAATACCTACTCCCAACAAAAGAAGAGCTATATGCAAAAAGTGGAAAACTATTAAAAACAGCGTCACTACACGAAATTAAAAAAATTGATGGAAGGTGGTTCCCATCAAAATTCATTTATAGGGATGAGTTAAAACGAAATAGCAGGGGAACGGAGTGGATAATAAATGACATCCAGTTTAATAAAAAAATTCCTGATTCGAGATTTTCAAAGGCTTTACTTCGAAAGTAACATCACAGTTTCAATATGAGGAGTGTGTGGGAACATATCCACCATTACTGAATTTTTTATCTTATAATCATTATCATTTAAAATTTTTACATCTCTGGCTTGAGTAGTAGGGTTGCAAGATACATATATGACTTTTTCCGCTTTTAGTTTATGCAAATAGCCTGACATATCTGGATGCATTCCTGCTCTTGGCGGATCAACTACAATAACATTTGGTTTAGGGATTCTTCTCGGCAATTGACCAGATTTAAAGAAAGTATCAAGATTTGCCTTTAAAAAATGAACATTATCAATTTTATTTATTAATGAATTTTTTTCTGCATTTTCTAATGAAGACCTGATTACTTCAAAACCATATACTTCTTTTGCTTTTGATGCTAAATACAAAGCAATGCTCCCAGTTCCACAATAAAGGTCATAAACAATTTCATCACCATTTAAATCAGCTATCTTTAATACCTCATCATATAAAACTTTACCTTGATAAGTATTGGTTTGGAAAAAAGAATTAGCAGAAATCTCAAATTTTAGATTTCCAATTTTCTCTTCAATGAAAGAATTTCCAAAAATCAAGTTTTCAAATTCTCCAAAAGCTACATCTGCTTTTCGCGTATTTACATTATTAACCATAGAAGTAATTTCAGGAACTTCTTTTAATAACGTATCAATTAAAGGCGATAGCTTGTTTATATCATCATAGGCAGTTACGATATTTATCATTAATTGATTAGTCTTCACCCCAAATCTCAGCATTAAGTGTCTAAGAAAACCTATATTAGTTTTAGGATCGTATGGCTTTAAATCTAAATTTTTTAAACAAACCTCTCTTGCTATACCTAGAATCTTATTACCTATATCAGGTTGTATATGACACGTATCTATGTCTAAAATTTTATCATATCTACCGGGAATGTGTAAACCCAAAGCAAAAGAACTATCTACTCCTTCTGGTTCAGATTCTAAAATCCACCTATGAGGAGAAAAAGTAAATTCCATCTTATTTCGATAATTATATTTATTTTCAGCCGATCTAACTCCGTTAATCGTAAAATCAGTAAATCCACCAATCCTCTGAAATGCATCAACAACCTGTTTTTCTTTTTCTTTTAATTGTTCTTCGTAAGACAAAGTTTGCAATTTGCTACATATCCAATAATGATCACACCTAGCTTCTGTCGCAAGTGGTGATTGTTTTAACACTTTAATTATTCTTGCTTCTGCAAACCCCTTTTTCTTTTTGTAGATTAAAACCAATACACGCTGACCAGGGATACCATTTTTAACGAAGACAACAAAGTCATCAACTTTTGCCAGGCCCATTCCACCATAGGCTAGAGATTGAACTTCTATCTCTAACTCTACACCTTTTTTAATAACAATAGAATCGTTCACCATTTAACTTACACTTATTTGATCTTTGACCTTTTTAATTAGCTGTGTTGCAATTTCTTCTGATAATGCCTCTGCATAAATTCTAATTATTGGCTCAGTATTAGATCCTCTTAAATGAACCCACTTGTCATCCCATGTTATTTTTAACCCATCAATTGTATTTTTTTCACCGTCTTGAAAAATTGATTCTACTCTATCTAAAAACTCTTCTACATTCACGCCTTCGATTCGAACTTTATCCTTAACAATTTTATATTGCGGAAGGCCTTGATGTATAACACTTAATTTATTTTCTGACTGTGCCATTCGATTCAAAACCATCGTTACAGCAACCAGAGAATCTCTACCTAAATGACACTCTCTTAAAATAACTCCTCCATTACCCTCACCACCAAGGTTTGCACCTAACTCGTTCATTTTATTTACTACATTAATTTCCCCAACTGCAGATCGAATTACTTGACATTTTTTTGAAGATGCTAATTTGTCTAGTGCTAAAGAAGTAGATAAGTTGGATACAAATGTTTCCTTTTCAACTTTAAGAAAATTAATATAACCATCGGCTGCAAGAACCAGTGAATACTCTTCTCCGAGAGGTGTACCATTTTCATCAACTACAGCTAGCCTATCTGCATCCGGATCAACAGCAAATCCTACATCAGCATTGTTTTGAATTACATTTTGAGACAAAGTCTTAAGATTTTCTGGTAAAGGCTCGGTACCTCTATTAAACACCCCATTAGGTTCACAGTCTAATTTAATTACCTCGCAACCAAGCATATCTAACATTGTTGGCAATGCTAAAGCGCCAGCTCCATTGACAGCATCAACAACAACTTTAAATTTTTTACTTCTAATTTTATTTAAATCAATGCATTGTAAAGATGAACAACTAACAGTGTGTTTGTAAATAGCGTTCTTTTCCTCCCACAACATACCCTTTTCTTTTGGATAAGTTGCAGGAGCATTAAAATTATCTGCTAAATTGAATAATTTTTCGCAATCTGATTTGTGAAAGAATGTACTATCTTCCCTTAAAAACTTAATACCATTCCATTCAATAGGATTATGACTAGCAGTAATGATAAAACCACCAACGGCCTCACTAATATGGACCATATACTGAACAGTTGGCGTTGGAACTATACCGCAGTAAATAACTGTTCTACCTAACATAATTAATTCATCAATCATTAGTTGAGCAATATCTTCCCCCGATGGTCTACTATCTCGACCTGCGTATATAACACCCTCAGGAAAAAGCTCATTCAATGCATTTGCATATTTTATGATTGAATCATTTTTTAAGTCTTCGTCTACAAGACCCCTGATACCAGATATACTTCTAATTAACATAATTGATCCTTGGTATAAAAAAAGGGCTCAAAAAAACGAGCCCTTTTATTGTTAATAACTATTTCAAAGTTACTAATTCTATCGACTTCGTCGATTATCCGTTGTGCGCTTTCGTCTTCGCCTAGCACCTCTAGGATTGTTTCTCAAAGCCTCGATTCTTGCATTCCTTGCCATCCTCCGTGTAGCTTTCTTTCTTGCTTCACGTTTTTCATCACTTGGTTTAATATAAAATGCTCTTCCACGAAGTTCTCTTAATATACCCGCTCTTTCCCATTTCTTTTTAAACCTTCTTAAGGCTCTTTCAAGAGATTCTTTATCTCTAACTTGTATTTCTACCACTGTATTCACCTCCTAAAGTGTAAGTGTGGTATGTTAAAATTGCTGGCAATCTTAATTGTCTATGCTTTTATAAACAAGTACTAAACTAATTTTGAAAATTCGCTAATAGATAATGTTTCTGGTCTTCTTGAAAAATCAATCTCATTTTTTATTTTTTCAGGTATATCCCAGCCATTCAACGAATTTTTTAACATCTTTCGTCTTTGATTAAATGCTGCTCGGACAAGATTATTAAACTTCACATATTTACTATCAGCAATTAATGCACTTTCTTTTTTTGTAAACCTTATAAATGCTGAATCTACTCTTGGACGAGGAACGAAAACAGTCGGGGGTATAGAAAAACAATATTCTACATTTAAATATGCTCCCACTACAACTGTCAGTCTCCCATATTCTTTTGTGCATATCTGTGCAACTAGCCTTTGAGCAACCTCTTTTTGAACCATAATAAATGCATCATCCCAATAATCTAATTGCTCGATTAACCAAAAAATTATCTGTGAAGTGATGTTGTATGGTATATTACCAATTATTCTAACAGGGTTTTTAATATCAAAGTCATAAATGTTTGTTTTCAGTATGTCCTGATGAACAATTTTTAAAGATTTTAAACTTTTCTGATCATATAGTTTATCTATTAATAATGGATCGACTTCCACAGTTACCATATCACGAACGTTAGGATAAATAACTTTTGTTAATGCCCCATCACCAGGTCCAATCTCGATAACATTATCATTTTTTTTAGGTTTTATAACACTGTAAATCTTTTTAATTATATTAGGGTCAACTAAAAAATTTTGCCCCCACTTTTTTCTGAAGGAATGTGGTTCTCGATTCACTTTTTCAAAGAATTTTGACTAAAGATTAAACAAATTAGTAGCATTATTGGTTGTAATAGAAGCTATTTGATTTATAGTTGATCCATGCAATTTAGCTAAAAGTTCTGCAACAAAACGGGTTCTTCCTGGCTCATTGATCTTACCTCTATGCGGTACTGGACTTAAAAATGGAGAGTCGGTTTCAACCAATATTTTATTTAAGGGTAGCTTTTTAGCTACGTCTGGTAGATGGCTGTTTTTGAATGTTAAATTCCCAGAAAATGAAATATAGAACCCCATATCAATTAATTTTTTAGCTACTTCATAAGAACTAGAAAAACAATGAGCCACACCGATAACATCAGGAAATTTTGATAGTGTATCAAGTATGTCCTTGTCAGAATCGCGATTGTGAAACACTATTGGGACATTAATCTCCTGAGCTAGCTCTAATTGTTCCCTAAAAATATTTTTTTGAATTTTTTTATCCGAAATATTTTTAAAATAATCCAACCCAATCTCGCCTAATGCGATCACCTTGGGTTTTTTTAATAAAATTTTTATTTGGTCCAGGTAATCTTTTGGTACCTCTTCCGAATCATGGGGATGAACTCCAGCTGTTGAAAATATATTTTCATATTTTAAAGAAAGTTCATAACTATGCTGCGAATCTTCAACATTTGTGCCAACACAAATGAATTTTGTAACACCTAATGCCGCTGCTCTAGACAAGACTCCATCAAGGTCTTTTTTAAGCTCATCAAAGAATAAATGACAATGAGTATCTACTAACATGTTAATTATTTTCAGTGTTTATTCTTGGGAATAAAACAGTTAACGGACCTAACTGTGTACCTGGTTTTAAACCGCCCCAATCTCGATCTGTAGAAGTTGTATTTAAGACTAAAAAAAGATTTTTTGTTCTTTCAGGCATAATTGATGAAAGCAAAACAGCAGCTATTCTTAAAGCCTCGGCTCCAGTGTATAATATTGTTCCCGCAGAGATTTTATCATCTTTAACTACCTTCCAAGGAACGCTTTGTTCAAAGTATTTATTTATACTCCTTACAAATTGAAGTGCCTCTTCAATGGCTTCATTTATTGCCATATTTGACATATGACTATCAAAATTTTTCACAACTTCTCGGGATGAATGTTGAATTTCTATTTCAAGAGGGGAAAAATCGGAAACATTTGGGATAATGCCTTCATAATTTTTATTTATCAATGTTGATACTCTACTTAAAAGATTTCCAAAATCATTTGCTAAATCGCTATTATATCTAGTTATAAAAGATTCTTTAGAAAAACTTGCATCATGGCCTAAAACCATTTCCCTCATTAAATAATACCTAACAGGATCAACTCCATAATCTTCTATTAAGTCCAAGGGGTTAATAACGTTACCTGAAGATTTGCTCATTTTCTCATCTTTCATCAACCACCATCCGTGAGCAAAAATTGTTTTAGGCAATTCAATACCTGCTGCCATAAGCATCGTAGGCCAATAAACAGCATGAGTAGTCAAGATGTCTTTGCCAATCAAATGCATACTGGCAGGCCAAAACTTTTGAAATTCTTGAGGATCTTCACCATACCCTGGAGCAGTTATATAATTTATCAAAGCATCGAACCAAACATAAGTCACATAATTGCTATCAAAAGGCAACTCAATCCCCCAATCAAGCCTTGATTTAGGCCTTGAGATACATAGATCATTAAGGGGCTGTTTTAAAAAACCTAATATTTCATTCTTTCGATGTTCTGGCTGAATGAATTTTGGGTTATTATTTATATGGTCAATTAATTGATCTTGATATTTACTCATTTTGAAAAAATAATTTTTTTCTTTTAATTTTTTTATATCTCGAAATTGACCGCTCTCTGATTCTTTTTCTGTAATAAATCTTTCCTCAGAAATTGAATAAAGACCTTCATACTCATCTGCATATATATCACCAGCATCATTAACTATATTTAATATTTTTTTCACAACTTTCTGATGTCTTTGCTCCGTGGTTCGAATGAAGTCATCATTAGATATATGCAATTCCTGCCAAAGAGAAGTAAAACGTTTTGCCATTTCATCACAATGCTGCAAGGGGTTCACTCCTCTTTTTTTAGCAGCCTCTTGAACTTTCTGTCCGTGTTCATCAACCCCAGTTAAAAAAAAGCTGTCATTCCCAATTTGCTTTTGGTACCTACTTAAAACATCAGCAAGTATTGTTGTATATGCATGCCCAATATGAGGAATATCGTTCACGTAATAAATTGGAGTAGTGATATAAAATGTTTTATTCATAAATGAGTTCTTGAATGTCTAATAGCATGTTTAATAAGATTAATGGCATATATAAATTTTGACGAGCTAGTGATTTAACTTCTTCAATACATAAAATAATTTTGTAAATATTAGCATTGGGAAATTTTTCATTGAATGAGATCATTCTACTATGCAACCCTGTTCTTTCAAACCCACTAACTAAATTTTGTCTTAACTTATTCGCGCCTTGCAACCAAATTATAATAAGATTCAATTGGCGATCAAAATCTAACTGACTTGCATTAAAAACGCGACTATAATGAGAGGTGAAATTACGCCATTTTTGAGGATCTTTACCGATAACTGTCGTAGTTAATTTTTCAATTGTATTCATTATATCTTCAATTGACTGAGATGATAACATTCTAGCATTATGAATGTTGCCTCTACTTATTTTAACTAAAATATCTGCGTCCACCTCACTTAATTGTTTTTCAATTAGCCAATCATATATATAAGCGTCATTTAAACAAGGAATATCAATGTTTTGACACCTTGAAATAATAGTTTCAAAAAGCAACTTTTTATGATCGGTAACCAAAATAAATGTCGTTTCTCCAGGCGGTTCTTCAAGTAATTTAAGCAAAGCATTTCCTGATTCACCTTGACCAGAACATAATTGTTCAGCATCAAAGATTAATACAAATTTTCTACCACTTTCTTTTTCAGACTTAAAATATAACTTTTTTTTTAAATCTCTTATTGATTGAATGAGTATCCTATTCGCTTTAGGGAGTGCCATTTTATAAAATAAATCTTTAGACTTATTATTTAAAGCTTCAAAATACTCTTTTGGAATGATATCTGTATTACTTGAGCTTTTTGGAGTAGGTAGAGGAATTATGAGATTTAATTGTTCATGTTGTAATGTTTGAAATTTTAAACAAGAATCACACCTATCACAAAACTCACTAGAACTAGATTTACAATTAATTAATTGTGCAAATTTGAGAGCAAGACCTTCTTTACCTGACCCAGCAGGCCCAGAAAATAAATATGCACTGCCAATTTTTTTTGACCTTGATATACTGAATAATTTATCCCAAGTACTGGCTTGAGCACTTATTAAGTCACTTACCATCTAACTATTTTTTAATTAACCATTTTTCAGGATCAAGTTTTTGCCCTTTACCCCATACCTCAAAATGTAATTTTGATCCATTGACTGACCCTGAGTCGCCCATATAGGCTATCACATCTCCAGACCTAACTTCACTGTCAACCTGCGTTTGAATATTAGTTACATGACTATAAACTGTATAAAAACCACCACCATGATCTATTATAACTGTTGTACCATATCCTCTTATATACGTAATAGTTGTTACAACCCCACTCATTGTAGATCTAATTGGAGACCCAGGCTGACCCTTAATATCAATACCTGGGTTATCAGTAGTTGTCTTCAAACGAGAATTCCACTGCTTGCCAAACTTTGAAATTACCCTCCCTTCAGTGGGCCAAGGTAATTGACCTTTTAATAAATTAAATTCTTTTGTTTTTAAGGCTTGTTGTTGTTGCCTTATTCTTTCTTCTCTTTCAGATCTGGCTTTATCTTCAAGCACTTTTTTAATAATAGATTCCAATTGCTTAACCCCAGCAGATTTTTCTTGCATGTAATTTGCCAAAGCAGATTTGTCCTGCCTGATCCTATTAAGTTCTTTTTCTCTTTTAATTCTCATTTTACGTAATGAGGTCATCTGCTTTTGTTTGTCTCTTTTTAAAGAAATACTTTGTCTTAAAAGCGACTCAAGCTTGAGCTTATCTTTATTTATTGCTAATAATATATTTTCAATATCTTTTGTCATTTTTTGCTCGATAGAAGAAATAATTTTCAAATATTGAGTTCTATAAACAGCTTGGCGCCAAGAAGTCGAAGACAAAACTTTTTCTAAGTCAGAAACTCGCCCTTTTTGGTATGTATTAATTATTCTTTGTTCATAGCGTGTTCGAAGTAATTCTAATTCATCTTCTTTTGTTTTAATTCTATCTTTTAAAACATTGACCTTATTTCTATTTGAAGTTTCTTCTTTTTTCAAAGATTGAATAAGTTTATTTACTAGGGCAATTTCTTCATCTAAGTTTGTAATTCTTTTTGATGTAGTTGTTTCATTAATATTTGCCTTTCTTAATTTTGAGCTTAATTCTTCAATTTCTTTTTTCATCTTATTGATGGCATCGTTTTGATAGCGCAATTCTTCATTATAATCTCTCTGAGAAGATTGTGCATTCAGAACACAAAAAGAAACTAATATAACATAATTAAATATTTTCATCTGACTTAAACTACCTAGATTAGTTCACAGTATACAATGAACAATGTTTTCCAATTTAAACTAAATCTCTTCGATCTTAAATAAGATGAAATCTTTAAAAGAAAGTTCTAGCTTTTTATCTTCTAAAAAATATACCCAGAGTTGTTCTTTTTGATTAGTTGCTTTAGAAGTAATTATTTCATGAGGCTCGCCAAGCAATTCTTCTATTAAAGGCAAGGTCATCCCAATGGTCAAACGTGGAGATCGGGCTATTGCTTGTAAATATCTTGCTTTTGACATTTCATAATCAATTATCATGTTAGTTTTATAATTGCTATAACTATTAAGCTTCGCTTTTAAATTTTTTAATAATTGCTCATTCGTCGAGCCAATGGAAGATGATAATATTTTTGCTTCTTCCAAAGATTGCACAGCTAAATTAACTTCATCAAAAGCATCAACCTTGTTTGCCAATTCAACTAATTGTATACCTGCCTGATATTGTAATGCTTTTACATTAGATTCTAAGTCTGTATTTAATTTCAATGCTTCTGAATATTTTTCCATAGCCTTCCCAAGTATTAATATGGATTGTAATTTTTTACCCTCTTCAAGAACTACATACGATTTAAACTTATTTATTAATTTATTTTCGACACTATAAAATGATGATACCTTCTTTACTAAATCCAATGCATCCTTGTGAAAACCCCTGTCTAATAATAGCTCAGCAGAATTAAGCCACTTCCTAGCAATTTCATTAATTCGAAAGTTCAATGATTCTAAAATTAATGTATCATTTGTCATTACTCTGGACCTGGCTTTAATATATTTTTCGAGCGCCTTTTCAGAATCACCAATATCATCAAAATACAAACCATCCTCCATAATCTGATATGGTATTTTTCTATTACACTCTTCAATAAATTCTAAGGCCCTATATTTATTTGAGTGCGTCGGATAATCGTTAATGAAATCAGTGAACTTACTTTTTGCAGTTAAATAATCACTTTCATAATAAATATCTTTAGCTTCATCTCCGATCGTTTTCTTCCCACCATAAAAAGTCGAAAGGGAAAGATATATTCCATAATTAGCAAGATCGAACCTACTCACTGGAGTTAAAGCACTAGGATCATCAATATTATTTATTTTTGTGTAAGAATGTCTCAGATCTACCCCAATTGAAAAACGATTTGCTTTGCCAGGATCAATTATATAGCGAAAACCGAACCCAACATTCATTGAAGTCCCATTCCCTTTCGGAAAATCATTTATAGACTCTAAATCATTATCATAATAAAACTTTGAAAATGCCAGACCATAGCCATATCTAAAATTTAAATACCAACTATTAAACGGTTGCCACTGAAAAGAGTTTGTGATTAGATATTCACGCACCTCTGGCTTAAATTTAATTTTATTTGTTTCTAAAACTGTACCAGTTTTCCAATCTGTAGGAATTTCTTTTGGTGAAATAATTGAGCTAGATCTATAGTTTAATCCAGTTAATACATTCATCCAGCTTGTTTTCATGATAAGGTTTGGGATATTTATCATTCCTATATCAATATCTAATGACGTTCCAAATATGTTTTCAATATTTTGGTCTAAAGGTTCTACTTCACTGTCGAACCAGATCCAATTATCTAAATCAGTAGCTGAAGGGGATGAAGTACTACCAGATAATTTCCCATTAACACCAATACCATAACGGATTTCTATCGGCATATAGTTAATAGGAGTAGCAAATTCTCTGCTTCGGAATATTCTATCATAAATAGGTTCTTTTTGAGAATTATCATCGTTTGGAATTTTAATCAGTCCCCACAATATTTTTTTAGGCTCTGTATTCCCCAAAGTTTGAGATTCTAATTCCATTGCATTGAATAGAACTAAAAATATCCAAATAAATATTTTTTGTTTAATCATCGACACAAATTTAAGTATTCATATATCATTTACAATGAGAGACTAGGTATATTATAAGGCTAAATTTCAATCTATTTTATTATGTATAAAAAATACTTTACCACCACTCTCATTCTTATCAACATTCTACTTTCACAAAACTTTAACATTGCTAGAATTCAATATGGCGGTGGTGGTGACTGGTACTCTGACCCTAGTAGCTTGCCTAACTTATTACAGTATCTTAAAGATCATACCTCAATGAAACAGGCAGGTAATGAAATTAGAATTAAACTCACTGATAATAACGCTCATCATTTTCCTTACTTATACATGACTGGGCATGGTAATATTAATCTTTCTGACGATGAAGTAATTTCTTTAAGAACCATATTGCAAAATGGAGGTTTCTTACATGCAGATGATAATTATGGTATGGATGCATCTTTTAGAAGAGAAATGAAAAAAGTGTTCCCAAACAAAGACTTAGTTGAATTGCCGCATGACCACCCTGTTTTTTCATCGTATTATCAATTTGAAAATGGCCTCCCTAAAATTCATGAGCATGACAATAAACCTCCTCAAGCATTTGGAATCTTTGAAAAAGATATTTTAGTTGTCCTTTATACATATGAAACAGACTTGGGGGATGGATGGGAAGATGAGGCAGTTCATAATAATCCGTGGGAATTAAGAGAAAAAGCTTTAAAAATGGGTGTTAATATCATTTATTTTGCACTAACACAATAAAATGAAAATTTCTGATTATATTAAATCATTAAAGGTCGAGAAAGTTAAAACAGATTTATTACGAATATTATTTCTGTTCATCATTTCCTTTGTTGTAATCATAGTATCTCTATTACTCCTTGAAGCAATATTCTACTTCACTCCAAAAGTAAAGAAACTGACCATTTTAAGTGTATCTGGATTAGTCTTTCTAAAAATTACATTTGTAATAGCTTTCTTACTTTTAGTAGATAAAGAGTATTTTGATAAATACTCTGGTTGGAGTCTTGCTCGAATTATAGGTAAAAGCATCTTCCCAAATAACAAAGACACAGCTTTGAACGCACTTCAAATTGAAAATGCAAAAAACAAAAATCAATCTAGTGAATTAGCTGATAACTTTACTCAAAGTATCGCAAAAAAAATAGAACGCCACAACCCAAAGGAACTTATAGATAAAAAACCAATGATTAATATTAAGATGGCAACATCAATAATTATGCTTCTATCCATAATTTTCTTATCAGTTTTTTCAAAACAAAGTAGTAATGCATTTTATAGATGGAAACATTATAATCAAAAATTTCATGCGCCAAAACCTTTCAAATTACACAGTTTAACTAAAAACCATCATATTTTAGGTGGAGAGAAATCATCAATCACAATAATGTCAGAAGGCGCAAATCCAGATACTGTAAATTTAATTTTATCACCTACTCAAGAATCAACTAGTAAACGAGATTCAATGAAAATAGTGTTGAAATCTGGTAGAGATATGAATGGATTTTATCAATTTAAATTACCAGCATTATTTCAAGATTATGAATATAATGCTTTCGTTAATGCAAACCATTTTTATGAAGCATGGAAAATAGTTGTATCAACCCCTGATACAATTTTTGTTACTGATAGACCAAAACTAGAAGAGTTTGAAATGGTAATTATACCACCATCATATTCAAGATTACCATCTGAAAAGCTCGATGGAAGCATAGCAGCTGTCCAGGGGCTCAAAGGCTCGGAAGTAAAAATCAACTTGATGAGTAACAGGAAACTGAAATCCAGCTTTATTAAACAAAATGATTCAATACAATACCTAAATACAATGGGCTATAAAGGTAGTGGAAGTTTTAAAATAAAAGCTGATGGAGAGTTTTCTATTCATTTAGTTGATCCAAGGGGCATAACAAACCGTGACCCAATACCATACAAAATAAATGTCATCACTGACCACTACCCAATGATCAAAATTACTAACCCAGCACCTGTTATTACACTAGGCAACAATCAAATTATTGGTTTTGATATTGACATTGAAGACGATTATGGCTTTGATAACCTGCAGCTGGCCTATGAGATTATTAGACCTAAATATTTAAATGTTGAACCTTATATATCCATGTTCATCATACCCGATATCATAAAAGACACATCACACCAGAATATCAAAACTCCATGGAACCTGTCTGAGTTAATGCTTATGCCTGATGACGAAGTTCATTATCATCTTGAATTAACTGACAATGATATCATTTCAGGGCCAAAAAAAACTATAAGTAATAAGCTTATAGCAAAAGTACCATCATTAGCAGACTTATATGAAGAGATAGAAAACAAAGAAGAAAACATTGAAGAAAAATTCAGTGAAAGTATCGATGAGCTGGTAAACTTAAAAAGCCAAATCGAAGATATGGAGTTGAACGTTTTAAAAGCAGAAGATGAATTGAAATGGGAAGATCAACAAAAAATTAAAGAATTGGTAGAAAATGCTAAAGAAGAACTAGATAAAATTAAAGATATTTCAAATGCTATGGAGACCTTATTAGAAGAAAGTGAAAAGCATAATTTATTTTTGCCAGACCTAGCTGAAAAATTCAAAGAGCTGTCAAACTTAATTAATGAAATACTGCCTGAAAATATAATGGATGATTTAAATGAACTTCAAAATTCATTAGAAGATATGAACTTAAATTCTCTAAAAAAATCATTAGAGCAAATGGCAAATAATTTAGAAGAAATCGAATCTGAACTAGACAGATATATTGATATTTTTAAAAGACTCAAAGCAGAACAAAAGTTAGATGAGTTAAAGAACAGAATAGAGAAATTAGTTCAGCAAAAAGATAAACTTGACGATGACATTAATAATATTGAGAACGAAAGCAAGATGAATGATGGGCAAAGAATTGCCCAAGAAGAGCAAAGACTACTTGAAGAATTAACTCAATTGAATAAAGAAATAAAACAAGCTTCTGAGCTAATAGAACCTTTTAGCGAAAATTCAGCAGCAGAATTATATGAACTCGGGTCTAGCGAAGAATTCAAAAATACAAAAAACGATATTAAAACTACGATTTCAAATCTTCAAAAGAGTAAAAACAATAAAGCAAAATCATCGAGTAAAGATGCTTTAAATGGTCTACATAATTTGCAAAATTCATTTTCAATGATTCAAAATCAATTTCAAAATGAAACAGTTTCCGAAATGGCAGCAAAATTAGAAAAAATAATGAGAGACTATTTATTTATATCAAAAGAGCAAGAGAGATTAAAAGAAAGTACCTCGTCCATTTCGAGAAATTCTTCACAATTAAAGATAATGGCATATAACCAACAATTAGTTCAAGACCAACTACGGCAAACCACAAAATTAATGATTGAACTTTCTAAGGAGACTTTTTCGGTTACGCCTGAAATTGGTAAGGCAGTCGGAGCAGCAAATAATTCAATTGAACAGTCTAAATCTGATTTAACAAATAGAAACATTCAAAATGCTGTAAAAAATCAAAGCCTTGCAATGGAGGCCCTTAACACAACAGCAATAAAATTGTATCAAAGTATTCAACAAATGCAATCATCAGGTTCAGCGAGCGGGTTTGAACAGTTTTTGAAAATGATGCAGCAAATGGCTGGACAACAACAAGGGCTTAACCAAAAAGGAATGAACCTAAACTTTGGAAAAATGTCTGAAGCAGCGAAACAACAGTTATTACAATCTATGTTACAAGGTCAAAAAAATATTCAACGATCACTTCAAAAACTAATGAAAGAAATGCAACAATCATCCAACAAGCATGGGCAAGGCGATTTAAAAGGGATTTCCCAAGATATAAAAGATGTTATTTCTGATTTATCAAAATCGAACTACACAAGAAATACAAAAAATAAACAGCGTAGAATTTTATCAAGAATGCTTGATAGTCAAACTTCCTTATCTCAGCGAGGGTATAAAGAAGAAAGGAAGTCATACTCAAACAATGAATCTACAATCTACTCTTCGCCAAACGGACTACCAGAAGATTTAGGACAAAGACAAAGCCTTGCGTTAGATGCACTTAATAGATCCTTAAATTCTGGTTACTCCAAAGAATATCAGACCATGATTAAAAGATATTTCAATGCTATGACTCAAATGAAAAATGCAGAGCAAAAAAATGAAAACACAAATTAGTAAAATAATTTTTTTCACATCTTTGTCTTGTACAGTTTTTAGTCAATATAATGGTTTTCTCAGAACTGCTAAAATGTATGAGATGCAGAAAAATTGGGATGCTGCCATATCAATATATAATGACGTGTTAAATAAAAACCCTAATAATTATCAAACAATTAGGAGTTTGAAAGCATTGTACAAAAAAAGCCAAAGATATAAGGAAGGAATTAATTTTTTAATATATCAAATATCTCGAAACCCTAATGATATTCAACTTAATGTTGAATTAGGAGAGTTTTATTTTTTGGATGAGAATGTTGAAGAAGCAAAGAGAATTTGGAAAGAGGGTTTGTCAACGTTTAAAAACAATAAATCTTATTACAGATTACTGTTTTCAATTTATAATAAACATAGTCTAGATAAAGAATTATTTCAAATGATTGAAAATGGGAGGCTTATTTTTAATGACAGCTTTTTATCAACAGAATTAGGTAATTACTATCAAAAAAGAAAACAGTATAAGGATGCAATGGATGAGTACTTATTATCACTTTTAAATAACCCAGGTGCAAGTTCTTCTGTATCTAGAAAAATTCTAATAATGAGCGATGATATTGATTCAAAAAATGTCATTGAAATGAAACTTCTTGAAAATAGTATTAAGCATCCAAATAAAATTTTACCCATTTTATCTGATCATTATTTCAAGCACCGTGAATTCAAAAAATCATATGAAGCTCTACATGAATTGAGTGATAAGGAGATGTTCAATGCAAAAAAATGGCTTAGTTTTTGCAAT
>ENA-OSEY01000593-OSEY01000593.1-marine-metagenome-genome-assembly--contig:-NODE-593-length-26068-cov-8.037551_pt1 | contig 26068 bp, 23 predicted proteins | sample MGYA00248465_ERZ534230 | MGnify/ENA primary metagenome ERZ534230 (study PRJEB26409, sample SAMN06344110) | marine metagenome | isolation source: Sea water from surface | place: Atlantic Ocean:Southern...
CATCCTCAATAGGAGAGCAATTTTGAAAACCAAAAAAAATTGCTGTTTTTTTATCTTTTTTAGCTTTCTCAATATCATTAAAATTTTTACCTAGAAAAATTAAATCAGAATTGTTTTTAAAATGTTCATCCCATTCTTTTAATCTTTCAAGGAATTCATCATAATCCTCGTGGTAAACAACTGTGACATGTACAGCATCTAAACCTGCTTGGTGGTTTATTTCAAATACTTCTCGAGACCACTTACAATATTGAAGATTATCGATTTTATAATTCATATAATAAATATATATTAGTGTTAGCTTTTTTGATATTAAATATATAAATGCAAAATAAAAAAAATCATAAAGTAGCAATTGTAATGGGTAGCCAATCAGATTACTCAACTATGAAATATACAGTCAAAGTGCTTAAGATACTCAAAATAAAATTTGAAACTAAGATTGTATCAGCTCATAGAACTCCAAACAGAATGTATGAATTCGCAAAAAAAGCTGAAAAAAATAGTATTTCTGTAATTATTGCTGGTGCTGGTGGCTCTGCACACCTTCCTGGAATGATAGCAGCATTAACTAGAATACCTGTAATAGGAGTGCCAATTGAGAGTAAAAAATTAAAAGGCTTAGACAGTCTTCTTTCAATAGCACAGATGCCAAAAGGAATTCCAGTTGGGACAGTTGCAATCGGTGTTGATGGAGCGATAAATGCTGCTTTACTCTCAGCATCCATATTATCTGTTAGTGATGCAAAAATTAGAAAAAGTCTTGAAAGTTGGCGTACTAAACAGACTAGATCTGTGAAAAAAAAACCACGTTAAATGAGTAAGATAAATCTTGGAATTTTAGGTGGTGGTCAATTAGGTAGTATGCTTGCAACAGCAGCAAAAAAATTAAACGTACAAACTTTCATTTATTGTGATGATGAAAACGCACCTGCACAAAAATTTGCTGATGATTTCATTCTGGGAGATTATAATGATGAGAATAAAATTTCAGAATTTGTAAATAAAGTAAATGTTGTAACATACGAATTTGAAAATATTCCTTTTAATACCCTTGAGTTTATTAATAAACATAAACAAGTTTTACCTAAACCAAATATTAATCAAGTTATTCAAAATAGATTTTCTGAAAAAAATTTCATAAATAATTTAGGTATTAAAACTACAGACTACGTAATCATAAAAAACTTAAAAGATTTAAATAATAACTTAAATCTTTTACCAGGTATTTTGAAAACTACCACTCTTGGTTATGACGGCAAAGGACAATTTAGACTAAATAATAAAAATGAGATAGATAAGCAAAAAATAGATTTTAACAGTCAATATATTTTAGAAAAAATTATAAATCTTAAGAAAGAGATATCAGTAATTATTACAAGATTTAAAAATCAAAGTTATGAGATATATGAACCAATAGAAAATGTACATAAAGATCAGATACTTAAATTTTCAGAAATACCTGCAAAAATAAGTAGTAATATTTTAAATTTATCCACTGAATGGGCAAAAAAAATTTCAGAAGAATTAGATTATGTAGGTACTTTATGTGTAGAGTATTTTATAGACGAAAACGACAATCTTTACGTAAATGAAATAGCACCGAGGGTACATAACTCTGGTCACTTAACAATAAATTCACATAATGTAAGTCAATTTGAAAATCACATAAGAGCAGTCTGTGCCCTAGATAAATTAGAAACAAAAAAAATTTACAATGCAAAAATGATAAACTTAATTGGTGAAGATATTACTGAGTATCGAAACAAAAAAGTTAAAGAAAACGAATTTTTTTTTGATTACCAAAAAAAAGAAATAAAACCTAAAAGAAAAATGGGTCATTTCACCACAATTATTAAAATTTAATAATGAAAAAATTTATAATTTTAATTATTATTTTTTTTCAATATACTTCAATGACTCTTGCTATGACAAATAAACCATATCATCATTTAGATAACGGAAAATTCAGAAACCCTGAGGGATCACCTATTCGAAGTGAAAATGTAAAATGGTCCTATAGCACATTTAATAAAGAGAAAAAAAAATTAGACATGACTGTTCCAGATGAACACGTAATCAAAAAAAATTTAGTTTTAGAAAAATTAAATAGTATTCAAAATAATGATTATATCGGTTGGATAGGACATGCTACCTTTTTAATAAAATTAGGTAATACAACTATAATTACTGATCCAGTTTTTTCTAAAAATGCTGGACCATTAATTTTTGGACCTAAAAGATATACTGAGCCAGCATTAAATTTAAATGAGCTACCAAAAATTGATTTATTTCTACTGACTCATAATCATTATGATCATCAGGACATGGGAACTATAAGAAAATTTCCATACAAAGATACAAAAGTATTTACCGCACTCAAATTAGGTAAATATTTTACAAAACACCATTTTAAAAATGTTCAAGAGCTTGACTGGTATCAAGAAGTAAAATTTAATGATTTAAAAATTACATTCTTACCTGCAGTTCATTGGTCAAAAAGAAGTTTAACAGATACAAATAAAACTTTATGGGGTAGTTTTTTAATAGAATACGCTGGAAAAAAAATATTTTTTGCATGTGACACTGGATATGGAAATATATACAAAAAAATTGGTAAAGAGTTTGGGCCAATTGATCTAACAATGATAAATATTGGTGCATATGACTTTAGACCAATGTTTGAAAAATCAATTTATCACACATCACCTGAGGAGGCTTTGCAAGCTGCTCAGGATCTTAAAAGTAAAAAAGTTTTAGGTACTCATTGGGGTACATTTGTTTTGTCACTTGAGCCAATAATGGAACCTCCAAAAAGATTCAAAGATAACGCAGAAAAATTTGGTTTTAAAAGAGATGATGCTTTGATTTTTAAAATTGGTGAATTTAAAAAATTAAGCGAGGTAATAGATTAATTTAAATATCTAGATTCATATAACAAGAGTTAGGATCCTCTTTGTAGTGAGCAAAAGGAGGGCATTTTTTGAAACCAATTTTCTGAAATAATTCTCTTGCTGGTTTAAAAAATTCTCCAGATCCAGTCTCGATACTTAATTTTCTTAAATTTAAATTTTTCGCTTTAATTAATAAGTGTTTTAAAATTTTCTCCCCATAACCTTTTTTCCTAAATTCATTTGTCACTCTTATAGATTTAAACTCACCATGTTTCTGATCAAAAAATTTTATAGCACCACACCCTACGAGTTTACTGTCTTCCCATATGCTCCAAAATTTAATACTAGGATCTTTTAACCCAGGTATATCAAGTACATGGGTGCTCCCTTCAGGAGAGACAGATCGTAATTCTTTAAAATGATATAGTAATAGTTCATTTACCTCACTATTATCAAAATTTCCCTCTATAGATTCCATATTTAATTAAAACATATAATATAATTAAATTTTTAACCAAGATAATTATAAAAAGTTTATCTAAATTTAATTGTTATTTCTAATTGCTGATTTTACTGAATTTACAAAAGCTTGATGATTGTTCTGGGTTTGAAGGGAGTTTTTCTTATTATCTTTTTTTTCATCTAGGTTATCTAAATATTTTGTAACATGTTCTACTACGTCCTCACCAGTCGTATGTACTAATGCCTGATTTATAGTTACACTCAATCCCGCTTGATAAACGTTACCTGTGCTTGCAACTGTATAGGCTGGTCCAATAAATGATGCGGTGGTTTGTATACACCCATTTAAAACAATTAATAATATTACATACAACGAAAAATTTCTTATCATCACAACGCGGGATTAATACTGATTCTTTATTTCTGAACAAGCTTGATTTGAAAGTTATACAGTGTGTGTAAATTAAAAAGCTTTATAACCGAACTCAAGTGAAGCATCTGTGACTGAATGATACAATGATTCTCCAAAACTTCTTAAGCACATCACTCTTATCTTGTCGGGTTGATCACTTATAAAATCTAAAGTAATTGCAATTCCATTAAAAATTGAATTTACTACTTCATTTTTATTTATATCATTAAAGTTTATTGGGCAGCCTTTTTTTAGAACCTCTTTTACGTTTTTACCTGATAGTTCAATGATTGCTTTTGAGTGCGATAAATCAGTTATAGCAAACTCATCGTTAGAAAGACTTTTAGCTATTTCTTCAGATAAACTAACTGTAGCTGACAATGCAAGCCAATTATTTGGGCCTATCCATAATATTCTTACATCGTTATTTTCAGATACTCTAAGTTTATCAGGAAAATCTAGACCGGATAATTTATAATCGTTAATATTTTTCTTATTTTTTTTAAACTTTACAATCTGAAAAATTTTAAAGTTTTTTAATTCTTTTATATTTATAATTTCATCAGAATTTTTATTTTTAAAATTACCATGGTCGCCAACTAAATGAACACTATTTAATGGTGATATACTTGTCATGATCTCACTCTCTCCCCTTTTGGATCTACATAGTGTGATGATACAATTTCAACTGCTATAGTTTTATTTTTAAGTGGTGACATGGCATAAAGTTTTGAGCCAATCATATTTTTTCCATCTTTTAAAATAGCTAAAGAAAATGGGTTGTTATGTTCAACACTCCAACAGGAAGCCGAAATATGTCCTAGCTTTGGATTAGGTAACTTTCCTTTAGGATCTTTTACAAGATGTGACCCTTCTGGAATACTTGTCTTTTTATCTAATGGAACTACTCCTACTAATCTTTGTCTATCCTTTTCGTTATAGGCTTTTTTCAATAAAGATCTTTTACCTATAAAGTCTTTTTTCTTACTTACTAAACCATCTAAACCTGTATCATAAGGTATTGTTCTTCCATCTAATTCTGATCCAGCAACGTGGCCCATTTCTATTCTAAGAGTTGATAAAGCTTCAGTTCCATATGGTTGCAAATCAAAATCTTTACCAATTTCAATAATTTTTTCCCACATAAAGTTTCCATTATCTGACTCAACATTTACTTCGTAAGCAAGCTCTCCAGAAAATGAAATTCGAAATATTCTCGCATTAACACCAAATAAATTTGCCTCTACAAATCCCATAAATGGTAATCCTTCATTAGAAACATCTGTATCTGGAAAAAGTTTTTGTAATAAATCTCTAGACTTTGGTCCTGCAATAGCAGCACCAGCCCACTGTTCGGTTGTTGATACAACATTAACATCAAGCTCAGGCCAAACTAGTTGTAAATAGTATTCTAAATGAGACAATACATTAGCTGCTTGAGCAGTAGTAGTTGTCATATGGTAATGATTCTCCGAAATCCTTGTAGTTGTTCCGTCATCCATTACGATACCATCTTCTCTAAGCATTACACCATATCTTGCTTTTCCAACTGGTAGTTTAAGCCATGCATTTGTATAAACTCTATTTAAAAATTCAGCTGCATCGGGACCTTTAACATCTATTTTTCCAAGAGTTGTTACATCACAAACACCAACATTTTTTCGAACGTTTTCAGCTTCTCTTTTAGAGGCTTCAAACAATCCTTCATTTCCTCTTTTGTAGTATCTTGGTCGTAACCAAACACCAGCATCAACAAAAACTGCATTATTTTTTTCATGCCAATTATGCATTGGAGATTTTCTTGTTGGTTTAGAGTGTTTTCCAATTTCTCTTCCTACAATAGCTCCAATAGAAATTGGTGTATAAGGCGGTCTGAAAGTTGTGTGACCTACTGCTGGAACAACTTTATTTTCTATATTTGATACTAGTTGTAATCCATTAAGATTACTTGTTTTACCTTGATCGGTAGCCATACCTAATGTTGTATAACGTTTTACGTGCTCAATAGATCTATAACCCTCTCTAATTGCAAGTTCTATATCTGATACAGCAACATCATTCTGAAAATCTAAAAATCTTTTATATTTTTTTCCTTTTGGTAAAGGAACACACCAAAACTTATCGTGTTTAGAGTGTTTTTTTTCTGAAACTTTTGGTATTTGCTGGCTATTGTTATTATTCGTAATTTCTTTAGATAATTCAAAACCCTTGTCAAAAGAAGTTTTCAATGTTTCTTCTAAAGTAAATACTCCATTTGCAGAACCCAAGGTTACTTCTTTTTGTTTCGATTTATCTGGCACAAAAGCATCGATTTCTTCTTTAAATTTTGTCTTACCTCCTGATTGAGACGCAAGATGAATAGTTGGGGTCCAAAAACCAGAAACACAAATACAATCACATTCAATATTTTTAATTTGATTTAAGTTTTGCTTATCTTCAGATATTTCTGCAATATCACAAGATTTTACTTTCTTATAACCTTTGGCTGCAACTACAACATGAGAAAATTTAATATCTATACCAAGAGACTTTGCTTCTTTAATTATTTCTGAGTTACTGTCTTGTCTACTGTCTAATACAATTGGATTAATATTATTTTTTTTAAATTCGATAGCGGTTTCATAAGCGCTGTCATTGTTAGTAAATACAACAGGTTTTTTTCCGACTAAAACTCCATAAACTTTCATGTATTCCTTAGCTGCAGATGCTAGAACTACTCCAGGTGTATCATTGTTTCCAAAAACAATTGGTCTTTCTATTGATCCTGAAGAAATTACAACTTGTTTTGCTCTTATATACCAAAGTCTTTGTTTAGGAGTGAATTCTTCTGATTTTGGCAAATGGTCTGTCACTCTTTCAGACATCACTAACATATTGTGATCATAGTAACCGAAAATTTGAGCTCTATTTTTAACAGTTACATTTGTCATTCCTTTAAGTTCTGTAATAATATTATCAGCCCATTCTTTTCCACTTTGATTATTAATACTCACATCTGATGTTAATAAACTTCCACCAAATCGAGGTTTGTCTTCAGCAAGAATTACTCTTGCACCATTTTTTGCTGCAGCATAAGCACTTGCCAATCCAGAGGGTCCAGATCCAGCAATCAATAGATCACAATACTCATATTTATGTTCATATCTTTCCTTGTCATGTTCTTTTGATGCAACGCCAAAACCTGCTGCTTTTCTGATAAATGGTTCGTATATTCTGTACCAAAAGCTTCTCGGCCACATAAAAGTTTTGTAATAAAAACCTGCTGGTAAAAATATATTTAAAAAATTATTTATTGCACCAATATCAAAATTTACACTTGGCCAACAATTTACGCTCTTCGCCTCTAAACCCTCAAATAATTCCTGTTCAGTTGCTCTTACGTTTGGTTCTGTTTCGCCATTTCTATATAATTGAACTATAGCGTACGGCTCGTCGACACCTGCACCAAAAAAACCTCTTGGTCTATGATATTTGAAACTTCTTCCTACTAAATGAACACCATTAGCAATTAAAGCAGATGCAAGTGTATCTCCCTCATAGCCAAAATATTTTTTTCCATTAAATTTAAATGAAAGTTTTTTTTCTCTATTTACTAATCCGATTTTATCTAATCTATAATTTTGTACCATTATCCAACTTTTTCTTCTGATTTATAAGTATTAAATATTTCATGGGTTGAGGTATCTCTAAGAACTTTTATCCATTGTCTACATCCAGATACATGATGCCAAAGTTCTAAATGTTTTCCTCTTGGGCTTTTTCTTAGATATACAAACTCATCCCACTCTTGATCTGAAATTTCTTTATTAAGTTCTGGTCTTTTTACTGAAGCATCTCCACCATAAGCAAATTCATTTTGAGATCGTAATCCACAATGTGGGCACTTGATGTAAAGCATTTAAGAAATCCAAGTTTTTGTTCCAAGACCTTTTTCATCTATGAGATGACCAGTGCTAAATCTATCTAGTCTAAAACCAGCGTTTAATTCGTGAACTCTATCTTGTGCTATTGTATGTGCAAAAGTAAAACCTGATGCTGGTGTTGCTTTAAATCCACCATAACACCATCCGCAATTTAAATACAATCCTGCAATATGAGTTTTATCAATTATTGGAGATCCATCCATTGACATATCCATTATACCGCCCCAGGTTCTTAGCATATTTAACTTACTTAAAAATGGGAACATCGCAATTCCTTCTGTCAATACATGTTGAAGTGTTGGTAAATTTCCTCTTTGCGCATAACTATTATATCCATCCAAATCTCCACCCATTACCATTTCACCTTTGTCAGATTGACTACAATAAAAATGTCCAGCACCAAAAGTTACTACATGATCAAGAATTGGTTTGATTGGTTCAGAAACACAAGCTTGCAGTAAATGAGTTTCAATTGGTAATGTCATATTTAACATTTCTGCTAAAATTGAGGTGCTACCAGCAACACATAAACCAACTTTTTTAGTTTTAATATCTCCTCTTGAGGTTTTAATTCCTTGTATCTTTCCATTACTAATATCAAATCCAGTAACTTCGCAATGCTGGATAATGTCTACTCCCATTGAGTCAGCTTGTCTTGCGTAACCCCAAGCAACTGCATCGTGTCTAGCAGTTCCAGCACTAGGTTGCATCAGTGCTCCGAATATTGGGAACCTCACATTGTCAGAAAAATCTAAAACTGGAACTTTCTTTTTTACTTCTTCTCTATCGAGCAATACTGCATCAATACCATTTAATCTCATAGAGTTTCCTCTTCTTGCATATGCGTTCATTTGTGCATCAGAATGCGCAAGATTAATAATTCCTCTTGGAGAGAACATTATATTGAAGTTTAAATCTTGGGACATGCTTCTCCACAACTCCATACCTTTTTCATAAAAGAGACCGTTTTCATCGTGCATGTAATTTGATCTTATAATAGTTGTATTTCTCCCAACATTTCCACCACCAATCCATCCTTTTTCTATAACGGCAATATTTGTAATTTTGTGTTCTTTAGCTAAATAATATGCTGTGGCTAAGCCATGACCCCCGCCCCCAATTATGACGACGTCATATTCTTTTTTTGGTGTTGGATCTTTCCAAGCAACTTCCCAACCTTTATGACCTGAGAATGCATTTTTTATTAAGCTTAAAAATGAATATTTTTGCATAAATTATTATAACTAATTTTAATTTATTTCTTTAAAAATTATATAATAAAGTATAGAAATCTGTTCCATAATATAAAGCTTAAAGAAAGCATATATGGGCGCAGTCAAATCAGACATCGAAATAGCAAGAGCCGCAAAAATGAAGCCTATTAAGGATATTTTAGGCAAAATCAAAGTTCCAGATAATAATAGCAGCTTTAGTCCTATGGGTAGGCATATTGCTAAAATAAACCTTGAATACTTAAATAAATTAAAAAATAAAAAAGATGGACATCTAATTTTAGTAACCGCTATTACTCCTACTCCAGCGGGAGAGGGAAAAACAACTACCTCTGTTGGGTTACATGATGGCCTTAACAAAATTGGTAAAAAATCAATAGTATGTTTAAGAGAGCCTAGTCTCGGACCATCGTTTGGTATGAAGGGAGGGGCTGCTGGAGGAGGTTATGCTCAAGTAGTACCTATGGAACAGATTAATTTACATTTTACTGGAGACTTTCATGCCATTACATCAGCTCACAATTTGCTATCTGCATTAATTGATAATCACATCTATTGGGGTAACAAACTTAAAATTGACGATAAGAGAATTGTTTGGAAAAGAGTTGTGGATATGAATGACAGAGCTTTAAGATTCATAAATATAAATACTAAAGGTGTTGCAAAAGAATTCCCTAGGGAAGATGGATTTGATATCACAGTTGCATCAGAGGTCATGGCAATTTTTTGCCTATCAAATGATTTAAAAGATTTAGAAAAAAGAATCGGAAATATAACAATCGCATACAATACCGATGGCAAACCTATTTATGCAAAAGATCTAAATGCCCAAGGACCAATGACTGTTCTTTTAAAAGATGCAATAAGACCGAACGTAACCCAAACTTTAGAAAATAATCCTGCATTAATCCATGGAGGACCTTTTGCTAATATTGCGCATGGATGTAATTCGGTAATTGCAACAAAGTCTGCTTTAAAACTTGCTGACTATGTTGTTACAGAGGCTGGGTTTGGCGCAGATCTAGGTGCTGAAAAATTTTTAGATATTAAATGTAGAAAATCAAACTTAAAACCAAGTTGTGTAGTTATTGTTGCAACAATAAGAGCCTTAAAAATGCATGGAGGTGTTGAAAAAGAAAATTTAAAACACGAAAATGTTGAAGCACTAAAAAAAGGCTTAGTAAATTTGGAGAGACACATAAGTAATATAAAAAAATTTGGATTAACGCCAATTGTAGCTGTTAATAGTTTCATTTTAGATACAAAAAAAGAAATATCCGCAGTAAAGGATTTTTGCAAAAGTCAAAAAGTTGAAGTCAGCGAGTCTACACATTGGGCAGATGGTGGAAAAGGTGCAAAAGATTTAGCTAAAAAAGTTGTTAAAATATGCAAAGTTTCAAAAAAGAAAAATTTTAAGTTTTTATATGAGGACAATCAATCATTGTGGAGCAAAGTGGAAACTATTGCAAAAGAGATATACAAAGCAAGTTCAATTACTTCAGATGAAAATGTTAAAAAACAGTTGAAAATATTTGAGGATAATGGATATGGAAAATTACCTGTCTGTATAGCTAAAACTCAGTACAGTTTTTCAGTTGATCCTAAATTAAAAGGGGCTCCTACAGGTCATGAAATTTCTATAAGAGAGGTAAGATTATCATCTGGTGCTGAGTTTATTGTTGTAGTTTGTGGATCAATTATGACAATGCCTGGTTTACCAAGAGTTCCTGCCGCTGATAAAATAAAACTAAATAAAAAAGGTGATATAGAAGGATTATTTTAAACCTAAACCGTCCCAAAAATCTTTTGCTAAATTTTTTCCTGTAAGATCTTTAAACTGAGGTAATCCAGTTGGAGATGTAACATTTATATCTCCAATGAGGTAACCATCAATTAAATCTATTCCTGCAAAATAAATTTTATCTTTTATTAAACTTTTGCTGATTAATGAGGAAATTTTTAATTCTTTTTTACTTAAGCCAGTTTTAAATGCTGTTCCACCTTGTGAAATATTTGATAAGTTAGATCCTGCTCTTGGAACTCTTTTAATTGCGCCTTTTACTTTACCCTTAATTATAAATACTCTTTTGTCTCCAAATTTTACTTTATTTAAATATTTTTGGACCATCAAATAATTATATTTTTTAATAAACAAAGATACTTTTGGTTTAGAAAATTTTTTTGTTAAAAAGAGTATATTTTTTCCTGCGTAACCATCTAAAGGTTTTATTACGATTTTCTTATATTTTTTGTAATGTTTATGGATGTCCTCAATACTATTTGAAAAAATAGTCGGAGGCATAAATCTTAAAAATCGTGAAGAGTAAAATTTTTCAGATACATTTCTTATCGCAGATGGATTATTAATAACTTTTTTTTGATCAATATTATCCAAAAAATATGTAGAATTAATATAATTCATATCAAATGGTGGATTTTGCCTTATTAAAATAAAAGCAGCTTTTGAAATATTAAATTTGATTTTTTTATTTATTTTATAAAAATTTTTCTTACCCTCAAAAAAATATACTAGATGTCCTTGAGCTTGGAGTTTAGAATTTATTATACTTAAATTATCAGCTTCATACCAAAAAACTTTAAAACCTCTTTTTTGAGCCTCAATTGCTAATTGTAAAGACGTATCTGTTAATGGATTAATTGTTTTTAGGTTGTTAGATTGTATTGCTATAATTTTTTTCATTGATTTAGATTTTTAAGTGAATCTTCAGCTTTTGTACTTTTTTTAGTGATCATGCTATTAACATTTTTAAGATATATTTCCTCATTATTTTTTTTTGAGTTTAATTGATTTCTAAATTTTAATCCCTCTTTTGATAATTTTAAAAAAATATCCGACCAATCTAAAATACTTTTCCCATCTATTTCTGTGCCAAAACCTTTTGATGGACTATTAAAATATGCTTCTAAAATGTCTTTTTTTTTCCATTTATTTATAATCTCATATGTTTCATTTAAATTTCCATAAAGAAGTCCTATTAAAAATGCTGGACCAGCACAATGACAGTCCCATTCGCATGCATCCAAAGATCTTATTTCTATGTAGCTTTTTAATCTTACTTCGGTAAAAATTGTGGATAGATGCAATTCAAGATTACTTTTGTCAGCTTCATCTTGTTTTATTAAATCGGAATATGTTTTACCATCTGGAAATAAATATTCATTATTTTTTTGATAAAATAACAGTGGATAATTTAAAACAAAATCTGCATATTTTTCATAAGACATTTCTTCAAGAAAAATTTCTGGCAATCCAGCTCTAGAAGTGTTTTGCCAAACTTTCGAACGATAAGATAAATAACCACTGAATTTGTTTTCTTTGATTGCAGAATTAGAAAATAATGCGATGCTTATTGGTGTTAGATAAGATGCAACTTTAAATTTTTTTTTAAAATCTTCTTCATTCTTGTAGTCAATATTTATCTGAGTACCAGCTGTTTGATACATCATTTCTAAGCTTAGAGAACCATTTTTTGGCATTTCTTTTGTCATTACTCTGTATCTTTTTTTTGGATTATTTGGAATTTTATCAATACTCGAAAATGGGTCGAAGCCTACTGATAAAGTTTTTAAATCAAAGTTTTCACATGCTAAATTTAATTTTTCTTGAAATTCATATGACTCGGAACAGACTTCATGAATATTAGATAATTGACTACCAGATAATTCTATTTGATTTCCTGGTTCTAGAGTAATCATTTTTCCATTTTTTTTTAAACCAATAATATTTTCATCTTCTTTAATAGGTTCCCAATTAAATTTTGAGATAAAAAAATTGAAAATTTTTAATAAATCAGAGTAATCTGCCCTTTCATTACTTTTTTTTTTAAATAGAAATTTTTCATTCTCAACACCAATAAATTGATCTGGTTTATTACCTGAAATAAAATGATCTATTATTTGTTGTTTAGATTTAATTTTCATTTAAATAACGTATCCAATTTCTTAATTCGATCATTCTTAAATCCTTATTTGATATTTGATTTTCTTGCTCTATCATTTGAACATGATTATCAATTTCTTTTTGATCTTCAAAAGCCTTCTTTTCAATTAATCTATCAGTTCTAAAATGGATTAATCTTATCATTTTATCGTATGATATCTCTGGGTGATATTGTATACCCCAAATATCACACTCATTAATTTTAAAATTTAGCCCTTGCACTTTATTAATTTTATTTGATGATAAAAGTATTGCGTTATCTGGAATTTTTGAAACTTCATCAAAATTAAAAGCAGGGGTGTTAAAATTATTTTTTTTATTTTTATAAAGAGGATGTTTTAGCCCATTATCATTTATTTGTATTTGATGAGCGATTCCCCTATGTGTTCCTTTTTGACATTTCCTTACTTCTCCGCCTGCTGCTGTAACAGCAACTTGCATACCCCAACATATTGCAAGAATTTTTTTTATTTTTTTTTGAGACTCTTTCATAAATTCAATTTGTCTACGAATTTCAATTGTATCATTATAAATATTTAAGCTACTGCCGCCCCAAATAAGACCATCGTACTCCTCAAGGTTTTTAATATTTTCAAAAACTTTAGGATCTGATGAAGGATTTGCTACATCAATTTCTAAATTTTTTGTAAAATATGCAATACTATCTTTTAAACTTTCTGTGTGTGTTTGAATGCCAGCATTAGTAAATTGCTGATTTTCCTCTTTAAGATTACCCTCTACTATTAGTATTTTTTTCATGAAAATAAATTACCTTTCATACTGTGGTCATATAATTTTTTCATATCCTCTAGATTTAACAATCTAGGATTTGTCGCAGTTGAAGGATCTTCAAGAGCCATTTTTGATAACATTTCTAAATCAAATTTATCTTCGCTGATAACTTCTGATAAAGCATGTGGGATATTTAAATCTTTTCTTAGTTCTAAGATCCAATCCAAAAAACATTTAAAATCTTTTTTTAAACCAAGGAAATCACAAATAGATACTATTCTTTTTTCTATAAATTTTTTATTATAAGTGAGTACATAAGGCATAAAAATTGCATTGGATAATCCATGATGTAAATTGAATTGAGCGTTTACTGGGTGACTTAATGAATGAATTGCACCAAGGCCTTTTTGGAACGCAGTAGATCCCATGCTTGCTGCGGCCAACATATCTGACCTTGCTTCTAAATTTTTTCCATCTTTAACAGCAGTCATTAAAGATTTTTTTGTCAATCTTATACCTTCTATCGCTATACCATCAGCCATTGGGTGAAATCCAGGAGCACAAAAAGCCTCTAAGTTATGCGCTAAAGCATCCATTCCTGTTGCAGCAGTTAATCTAGGAGAAAGGTCCAAAGTTAAAACCGGATCTAAGATTACAATCGACGGTAAAAATTTAGGATGGAAAATTATTTTTTTTACCCCAGTTTCATTATTAATTATCGCTGATGCTCTTCCAGTTTCTGAGCCTGTACCTGCTGTTGTGGGTACAGCTATTATAGGTGCGATATTATCGTTGTTCGCTCTTTTCCAATAATCACCTATATCCTCAAAATCCCAAATTGGTCTTGTTTGACCAGACATAAACGCTATTGCTTTTCCAACATCCAATCCACTTCCACCACCAAAAGCTATTACACCATCACAATTATTTTTTTTAAATTCTTTAACACCTTTATCAACATCGTCGCCATTAGGGTTGCCAGAAAAATTGGAAAAAATATTTAAGTTTTTGAATTCTTTTTCAATAATTTTAATTATATTTTTTACAAAATCTAAACCTGCTAAATCTTTATCTGTGACAAACAATGGCTTTTTAATTTTAAGACTTTTGCATGCAGAATTAATTTCAATTATTCTATTATTACCGACCCAGACGGTTGTTGGGTAGTTCCAATTAGATTTCATAAAATTTACAATTTTTTTAAATTTAATTTTTTATTTTTTAATAAAGATCTAATTAAATTGATCATTAAAGGTATTTTTTGTAAATTAATTTTTTTAAAAATAAACGGTCCAATTTCTCTCGCCAATTGTTCTCCTTCAACTGTATCTTTCAACATAAACTTTTTCTTAGCAGATTTAAATGTAAAACCTTTTCCTAAATAATCACCCATTTTACTATTTCTTCCCCCAGCAGCGCTTACATATAAATCACCAACACCTGCTAGACTTTCGACTGTGGTTTCTTTACCATTAAAATATTTTGTTAAATATTTCATTTCTAATAGAGATTTTTGAAATAAACTTGAAGACATATTTAAAGATTGACCTGCACCTATAACCATAGCATAAATATTTTTTATTGCCGAACAAACCTCAACACCAATTATATCTGTCGAATATTCAACTAAATAATAATTCGTTGAAATTAATTTTCCAATTTTTTTTGCTATATTAATGTTTTTATTTGCGATAATTACTTTGGTCTGATTTTTTTTTGCTAGTTCTTTTGCTAAACATGGGCCTTTTAAGACTGAAATATTTTTATTCTTAGTGTCAATTTTAATTTGCTCAGAAATTGTTAAAATTTTATTTCTTTTTTTGTCATATTTTAAACCTTTTGTTAAAATTAATATTGGTGTTTTATTTTTAATATTTTTTAATTCCTTACTTATGAAATTAATTCCTGGTAAACTAAGTGCAATAACTATCAAATTAAACTTTTCTTTTAAAAGTTCTTTTGAAAATATTCTGAATTTAAGTTTTTTTGGTAGCTTTATTTTTAATACTGAATGAAATTTATTTTTTGATTTAAGATTATTTATAAATTGTTTGCTATAAGGCTCAGTAATTGTAACATTATTTTTATTATCTAAACAAGGAATCGTAAAAGCTGATCCCATTGCTCCGCCACCAATTACTAATATTTTTGCCATAACAAAATTATGCTAAAGTTTTTTTAATTGCTTGTTGCCAACCTTGCAATAACTTATTTCTGTAACTTTTATTGAATTTTGGTTTAAAGTCTCTATCTTTTTTCCAATTTTGTTTAATATCACTGAGGGATCTATAAATACCAGTTTGATAACCAGCCATATAAGCAGCTCCTAAAGCAGTAGTTTCATTAATTTTTGATCTGGTAATCTTAATTTTTAAAATTTCTGATAGAAATTGAACAAACCAATTATTTGAAACCATACCACCATCAACCTTAACACTTTTAGGGTTTAAACCATCTTTTCTCATTGATAAGAATAAATCAGAAGTTTGATAAGCAACAGACTCAATTGTTGCTCTTACTAAATCTCTCCAATCACTATCCCTTGTAAGACCCGTGATTAAACCTCTTGATTTGGAATTCCAGTATGGAGCTCCTAGACCTGTGAAAGCTGGCACAACATAAACACCTTTACTATTTTTTTTTGATTTCGCGATCTTTTCAGTCTCATAAGCATTATCTATTAGCCTGATTTTATCTCTAAGCCATTGCACACCAGCACCTGCAATAAATATAGACCCTTCTAAAGCATATGTAGTTTTATTATTTATTCTGTAACAAATTGTAGTTATTAATTTATTTTTTGACATGATCTTTTTTTCACCAGTATTCATTAATAAGAAGGCTCCTGTACCATAGGTACTTTTGACTGATCCTTTTTCAAAACATGCTTGACCTATTGCTGCTGCTTGCTGGTCGCCCAATACAGCAGAAATTTTTATTTTTTGTCCAACAATTTTCTCGCTTGTAAAACCAAAATCATCAGCAGAATTTTTAACAGTTGGAAGAATTTTTTCGTTGAGTTTGAATATTTTTAAAATATCTTTATCCCATTTGTTACTTGTAATATTAAAAAGCATTGTTCTTGAGGCATTTGTAGCATCTGTTGCGTGAATTTTACCATTGGTTAATTTCCAAATCAAAAAGGTGTCAATTGTACCAAACAGCAACTCATTTTTTTTAAATAATTTTTTAGCTTTTGGGACGTTGTCTATTATCCATTTTATTTTTGTTGCAGAAAAATATGGGTCTAAAAATAAACCAGTTTTTTTTCTAATTAACTTTTCTTTTTTTTTAATTTTTTTGCAGTAGTTTTCTGTTCTTCTGTCTTGCCAAACAATTGCATTATAAACTGGTTCACCTGTTCTTTTGTCCCAGCATACGGTTGTTTCTCTTTGATTGGTAATTCCTAAGGCTTTAATATTTATTTTTAACTTCTTTGATTTTAACAAAACATTTTTTGTGACTTTGATTGTTGTCGACCAAATTTCGTTGGGATTATGTTCTACCCATCCGTTTTTTGGAAAAAATTGCTTAAACTCTAATTGAGATGAAATTAATTTTTTGCCACTTTTTGAAAAAATAATTGCTCTAGATGATGTGGTTCCTTGATCAATGGCAAGTATTCCATTCACAAAATACTAATCCTGCCCTAACAATTTCTTTTGTTTTTCAGCCCAAGTACGTATTAAATTATCAACTGCAAGTCCAATAAATGCTACACATAATCCCAACATCAAACCATTGCCGGTTCCTTGTCTGTCAGATAATGCTTTAAGTATATATTGTCCAAGATCGGTTGTCCCAATCATTGCTCCAATAATTACCATAAACAATGCAAATACGACTGTTTGATTTATTCCAAGCATCATGTGTGGAAAGGCTAAGGGTAGTTCTATTCTCATCCATCTTTGAAGTCTGTTAACTCCTGACATTGAGCCTGCATCATGTAATGCTGATGGAACACTTCTTAATCCTTCTATTGTGTATCTTGTTGCAGGTATTGTTGCATAAATTACAACTGCAATTAAAACAGAAGTGTCTGTTACCCCAAATAACATAATTACAGGTATTAGGTAAATAAAAGATGGAAATGTTTGAAGTGTGTCACACACCGCTAATGTAATTTTAGTGCTTGTTTTGCTTTGTGCACTTAAAGTTCCAATTATTATACCTAAAATACCTGAAACAATTACACCGAATGTTGCCATATACATGGTTATTAACGCTCTATCCCACCACTCAGTTAGAGCTATAAATAATGTAAAGCTTCCAACAACAATTGCAGATCTTATTCCTCCAATAATATAACCAGCACCCATAAAAAGTACAAAAGTAGCTACAGCTGGCATTCTTAAGAAGGCATTTTTCATAGGAATTAAAACTTGTGTAATTAACCAAGTATTAAAAACTTTTAGTGGATCAAAAAAGTTATCAAGTATCCAATCTACACCAGAATTCCAAAATGCTTCTGTAGATATTCCTTTATTGTGTGGAACAATAAACAGATAATTAAATCCTTCTTTGAAATAGAATGTTCCAATATATGATAAAATGTATCCAGCTATGACCACTCCGACAAAAATCATAAAATATTTATTTCTTTGAAAGAAAGTTGGATTTTCAAAATAATTTATTTGTTTGTTTGCCCAAGCCAATGACATTTTATCTAATAAAACAGCGATTAGTGTTATACATATTCCTGCTTCTAAAGCTAAACCTATTCGTAATTGGTTCAAAGCTAATAATAAATTCCAGCCTAGTCCTTTTGCTCCAATAAAAGATGCAATAACAGCCATTGCTAAACACTGCATGATAACTTGGTTAACACCAATTAAAATATCTCTACGAGCCGTTGGTATTAATACTTTAAATAAGAGTTGGAAATTACTACATCCGCTCATCTTTCCAGCCTCTATAACTTCTGGTGAAACTTTTCTGAGTCCTAGCAAAGTCAATCTGACCATAGGAGGTGTAGCAAAAATAATAGTTGCTATTGCTCCAGCATGGTCACCAATACCAAATAAAACCATTATTGGAACTAAATAAGAATAGTGTGGCATGGTTTGTGCAACGTTAAGAAGTGGGTTTAAAATATTTTCAACTCTTTTACTTCTGTATGCCCATATTCCAAATCCTAATCCTAATAAGAAAGATATTGGCGCTGCAACCATTACAAAAGATAAAGTTTGCATTGAAGGTTTCCATTGACCGAATGCTGAAATATAAATCATAGTTAATCCAGCAAAGATAGCAAGATTCCTGCCATTTAATTTATAACCTAAAACTACAGCTGCACCAGCAACAATAGTCCAAGGAAGGCCCGGTAATTCTGCCCAAGGATTTTTATCTAACCAATCCCAGCTAGTAAATGCTACAACAGTTTCAACACCTCCAATTAAAATTTCTCTTATGAACTCAATCATGAAAAGCATTGATCTAGAAATAATTCTTGTAATATGAAGAACAACTGGACGAGATTTTGTCTCCTGAATATCGCTATCAAAATATTCTATAGGTGCCCATTCATTTAATAGAAAAAAAACTGAGTCATTTATCCATCCAGGCATCCATGCTATAAAAGCAGGTAATCTCCAAAACACACTGTATTTTGTTTGATCTAATTTATCTTTATCAATAAATTCAGTTCCAGCTTTCGCAAATTCATATCCATCAGGAACCTCTATTGCAAAACATAATCCAAAGAACACTAATAACAAAAATGACCATTGGACAGCTTTAGGATATTTTTGAAGAAAAGCCATAATACTTTATTTTTTTTCTTTACCTTGCCCAAAAACAGTTTGGATTATTTTTGAAGGTTTTACACTTCCAACTACATTATTATTTTTATCTATCACACTCACCGGTTTATCCTGACTTAAAATTTTTTCAGCCACAGTTTCAATTATAGCATCTTTTGAAACAGTGATATTGTCAGCATTTTGTCCCCCTGAAGATTTGTCCATTACAGCTTCGATCTTTAAAACTTTTTCTCTTGGCACTTCTTGAGTGAATTTTCTGACATATTCAGTTTTTGGATTTAAAACTATGTCTGCTGGAGTATCTAATTGTTCAATTAAACCATCCTTCATAATTGCTATTCTATCAGCAAGCCTTAGTGCTTCGTCAAAATCATGTGTGATAAATAGAATTGTTTTATTTAAAACTCCTTGAAGTCTCAGAAATTCATCTTGCATTTCTTTTCTAATTAAAGGGTCAAGAGCAGAAAAAGGTTCATCTAAAAACCAAATATCAGGTTCAACTGCAAGTGAACGAGCTATACCTACTCTTTGTTGTTGACCTCCAGATAACTCTCTTGGAAAATAATTTTCTCTACCTTTTAAGCCAACAAGCTCAACCATTTCGACTGCTTTTTGAATACTCTCGTTAGTTTTACTTCCTTTTATTTGCAAAGGAAAAGCTATGTTTTCCAAAACTGTTTTGTGGGGAAGTAGGGCAAAACTCTGAAACACCATTCCCATTTTATTTCTTCGTAATTCAATTAATTGTCTCTCGTTCATTGCGAGAAGATCTTGACCTTCAATAAATATTTTCCCTCCAGTTGCATCAGTCAAACGAGATATGCATCTTAACAATGTTGATTTACCCGAACCAGATAAACCCATAACCACAAGCATTTCACCTTTAGAAACCTCAAATGAAGCATTATTAACACCAACAATACATCCTGCATCCTGAAATGATTTTGCATCCACGTTACCATTTGCGTTTTGAAGCATTTTTTTGGCATTAGTTCCAAAAATTTTGTAAACAGACTCACATTTAATTACTGGTGTAGAAGACATATTTAAATAATTATACTATTATTATTAGTGTATTCTCCATCTAAAAATTTTTAATAAAATAAACCCTAGTATCTATACTTGTTCTTAAAAATCCAAGTGCCTCACCCTCAACTGTTACTGAGTCTGAAGTTCCTTCTAAAGGTTTTACCGTAAATTTTGCAAAACATTTATTTTTACTATCGTTCCAATTAACTGCATATTTTCCGGTAGTACCCCCATTTGCTGTATATAAATTAAATGCTTTAGCATCTGTGATGTTCGCACCCATAATTGCTCTTTGTGTAATAATCTTTGTATTATTGCATACGATTTTATATTCTTCTGCTGAAAGTTTTCTTCCTTTATCACTTTCATAAAACGTTAGCACACCTCTTGGTAAACTCTCAATAAATTCATTTGCTTGTTCTTGAATTTTTTTTTCTTCAGCAATTTTTTTTTCAGCATTTGGATCTGGTCCAAAAAAAATGTTAAGTACAAAAAATGTAAAGAAAATTACAATTGTTAAACTAACTAAACCTATTGAATTTTTATAATTTTCAGACAATCTATAAATGTTACTTAACATGGTTACCCTCATTCCATGTCCCTTCCATCACTTTGCCATCAGACCAGGTAAAAACTCCTTTGCCATGCATTTTACTATTTTTCCATTCTCCTTCATAAGTGGAGCCATCAGGGAATTTTAATTTTCCAATACCATGCCATTTACTGTCATTAAATTCGCCTTCATAAACATATCCATTTGGCCAGGTTTCAATGCCTTTTCCTTTTTTTGACCCGTTAACCCAATCACCAACATAGGTTGTTTTATCAGTGTAAGTCCAAGTTCCAAAACCATTATTACAATCTCCATCAGTACATCCTGATTTTTTTGCAAAACTAATATTGGAAAATATAAAGCTTAAAATTATATAAATTAAAATCTTTCTCATTACTTTTATAAACTACACTAAAATAAAAAAAAAATCTCCCCTAGTAAAACTAGGGAAGATTTTAATTTGATTTTAAGTTGAAATAAAGTGATTACTTAGTCCAACTTTGCCATACAGACTTATTGTCAGCTAACCATTTTTTTGCAGCATCTTCATGAGACATCTTATCTTCGTCAACTAAAGCAGCCATTGCTCCAATTTGACTTGTGTTAAAAGATAATTTCTTGAACATTGCTGCAGCTGCTGGATGAGTTTTTGGAAAGTTCTCGTTAACAGCTTTTTTTAAATAGCCATCAGGAGCTCCACATTTTCCATCACCACCGTCTACAGGTCTACAACCATCATAGTATGGTGGAAAATCTATAAAAGTAAAACCAGCACCATCAGTAAAGTTTGGTGTCCAGTTGAAAATTATAGTTCCTCTTCCCTCTTTTTTAGCTGCTTTAAGTTCTGCCCAAAGTGCATCTGCACCACCAGCAAACTTAACAGTCCATAGATCACCTAATCCAAGAGCTTCAATTCTTTGAGGTATTAGGTCTCCGTGCCAACTTTGAGGACCTTCAAGCATTCGTCCTTTTCCACCAGAGTCTGGTGTTGCAAAATTTTTAGCACAATCTGGATTCTTTAACGCGTTCCAATCTGGTAGACCAGGACAATATTTTACAGCCCAATCAGGATAACCCATATCCTCAATTGTTCTTGCTTCATGATCACCCCAATCTAAAACTCCGCCCTTATCTCGAGCAGTGTCAAAAGATTTTCCAAATGCAGATTCCCAAACTTCGTGTGATAAAGTTACGTCTCCAATTCTTATAGATTCGTAAACAGCTTGAGAGTCAGCTGGAACGTATTTAACGTTATTACCCATGCTCTCCATAATTCCACCGATCACATACGCCATAACTACTTGGCTCGACCAGTTGTGTGTTGGTATAACAATGGGTTTTTTACTATCTGCTGAGTTTGCAACTCCAACGAAAGAAACCATTGAAATCACTAAAGCAGATATAAGAGATATTATTTTTCTCATTATTTTCCCCTTTCTTAATATATTAAGTGACTAATTATGTGCCTAAGAAAATGTATAGTCAACAAGAACATATATATATAATATATAAGTGTTTATGATTGCTTATGAGTAGTGAATTATTTCAAATAAGAGAACCCGGATTGAACGTGTTGCCACCTGGAGTTGAAAGATATGTGGTTAATGGTGGCGGTTTAACAGGAATACAATTATTTCCTGATGATGAAATTGAAATAATTAATAATGAGGGAAATCAAATCTGTGAGATAGCAGTATTCAATAAAGATGGCAATTCAGATCTTTCACTGCTTAGCTTAAAAGAGATTAAAGACAGTGCAGAAATAAAAAAAATTTTATCATCAAAAGATGAGACTTCTAGAGTTGCAGCTTATCAATTAAAAAAAAGAAACCTAAACATAAAGAACTCAAAGTCAGCAATAGTTTTTGATAAAGATGCATCGTGGGGTGAGAAATTAAAATTTAAATCAAAAGACAAGTGTTACAGTATTTTTGCAGCACCAGGACCTGCAATGCTCGTACATGAACAAAACCCACCTACTGATTTAACAATTTTCATTAAAAGAGCAAATATAGTTAATGATAAAGAGCATTCCATAATTCCTGATCCTGTATTTGATCCATTAAATGAAACTAACATCGATAAACAAACTGCAATCTCATTTGAAGTTAAAGAGGGAGACTATATTCAAATTATATGTCCAACAGGCAGACAGTGTTCTGACTTTGTAGCTTTTGATACAGCAAAGCTTGAAAAGGGTGTTGAGAAAGGGCTTGACTGGCAAACAACAAGAACTTTTATGGGTAATACTTTTCCTGGCCCTGGTTTATACTCAAAGTTTTACGACACAGATCATGAGCCTTTAGTTGAGGTAATAAGAGACACTGTTGGTAGACATGATACTTTTAATCTTGCATGCACATCAAAATATTATGAAGATGCTGGATATTTTGGTCATCCAAACTGCTCAGATAATTTAACAGGTGCAATGCAAAAATATGGCGTACAAAAACAAAAAGGCTGGCATGCGATTAATCTTTTTTTCAACACCTCAGCTGGAGGGCAAAATACAGTTCTATCTGATGAATCTTTTGCTCGCCCAGGAGATTATGTAATAATGAAGGCTCTTAAAAATTTAACATGTGGTACATCAGCATGTCCAAGTGATATTGATCCATGTAATTCGTGGAATCCGACTGATATTTTTGTTAGAACTTATGATAAAAATAAAGAATTTACAAAATCATTTGCTTTTAGAATGAAAACAGACGCAGAACCAAAATTAACAAAAAATACAGGTTTTTACGAAAGAACATCAAAACTAACAAGAAACTTTGTTGATGCAAGAGGTTATTGGTTACCAAATGATTACACTAAGCATGGTGTGATAAATGAATATACAGCGTGTAGGGAAAAAGCTGTTGTTATTGACTTATCTGCTTTAAGAAAATTTGAAATTCTTGGACCTGATGCTGAAGAATTAATGAATTACACTTTAACAAGAAATGTAAAAAAATTATCGATTGGTCAAGTTGTTTATTCATCAATGTGTTATGATAATGGATTTATGTTTGACGATGGTACGCTTTTAAAAATGAGCGATCATGGATTTAGATGGATTTGTGGTGATGAATATGCGGGCGAATGGTTAAAAGAACAAGCTAAGAAAAAGAATTATAAAGTAAGAATAAAAAATTCAAGCGATCAAATAAGCAATATTTCGTTGCAAGGTCCAAATAGTAGAAAGATATTAGAAAAATTTATTTGGACACCACCAACTCAGCCAAAAATATCAGAATTACAATGGTTTAGATTTACAATTTGTAGAATAAAAGAATTAAGTGGAATACCTCTTCTTGTATCAAGAACAGGATATACTGGAGAATTGGGTTATGAAATTTGGTGCCATCCATCTGATGCTCCAAAGGTCTGGGACGTTGTAATGGATGCTGGTAAGGACGAAGGATTGATACCTGCTGGTTTTGGAGCACTTGATCTTCTTCGAATTGAAGCTGGGCTGATATTGTTTGGAAATGAATTTGATGGACAAGTTGATCCATTTGAAGCTGGTGTTGGATTTACAGTTCCTCTTAAAACTAAAAACGAAGATTTTATTGGAAAAGATATTTTGATTAAAAGGAAAGAAAATCCTCAAAAAAAAATGGTTGGTTTAGAACTTGCAGGAAAAGAAAAAGCTAATCACGGTGATTGTGTTCATATTGGAAGATCACAAGTTGGTATTATTACAAGTGGGTGTATCTCTCCAACTTTAAATAAAAATATAGCACTTTGTAGAATAGATGTCGGACATTCGGAATTAGATACAGAAGTTGAGGTTGGAAAAATAGACGGTCATCAAAAAAGGATACCAGCAAAAATAGTTCCTTTTCCACACTACGATCCAAAAAAATTAAAAGTAAGATCATAATGAGTAAAACTACTAAGGATCTTCTTGAATTTTGGGAAGATCAAATGAAGGAGTCTCACACGTCAAGCAACTATTTTTTTAGAAAATCACCATCTCATTATCATATGATGCTACTTGTAATGAGTGCGTATAAACTTAAACAAAATTTATCAGTAGAGGAATTAAAAACAAAGCTATTTAAAACCTCACGACCTAAATCGGCATTAATAATTAATGAGGCATGTGAAAAAGGTTTTTTCTATTTAGAGAAAACTTCTAATGATCAAAGAAAGAAGTTTATTAGACCTAGCAAATCTTTTGTAAACGAATTTAATGATTATCTAAATACCTTAAAAAATTTAAGCTTTTAGTGGTTAAACTCTAAGTTGTAAAACTACTTATAAATTTTATATATAAAAAAAAATATATACTTCTGTCGCAGGAAAAATAAAAATTGAGATATGTCATTACCGACAAAAGCAAAAGTAGTTATCATAGGTGGTGGAATTCACGGTCTAAGTACTGCCTGGAAATTATCTCAAAAATATAAAAATCCAAACGACGTAGTAGTTTTGGAAAAGAAAGATACCGCAGCAGGAGCGAGTGGAATTGCATGTGGTGTTGTAAGAAATAATTATTTCCAGCCAGCCATGAGAGAATTAATGGCACACTCTGTTAGCGTTTGGGAAAGCGATCCTAAAGCATTTAAATATAATCCAGTAGGATATTTGCAGATTTCACCTGAAGTGATGCATAAAGATGTTGCAAGCATTTATGAACAACAAAAAGCTATTGGCTATGAGTCAGATTTTATTGAAGGAGAAAAAGATTGTTTAAAATACATGAAAACAATCTTTGATGATTGGCAAGCAAAAGGAATTACATCTGTTCTTCATGAGAAAAAAGGTGGATATGCATTTAACAAAGACTCTATTAAAGCATTAGAAGTAAAAGCAAATAATAATGGAACTAATATAGTTAAAGGAGTTAAAGTTACTGGCTTCAAAAGAGGAAGTAACAGTAATGCAGTTACTGGAGTTGTAACAGATAAAGGAACTATTGACTGTGAACAGGTTGTTATTGGAGCAGGACCATGGGTAAGAGATTTTTGGAACATGTTAGAGCTTCCAAAGACAACTGACATAAAAGGCAAAGACGGAAAAATGCACGAAGTTGAAATGTGGAAGTATTGGTTTTTACAAGAAGGTGTTTTAGGAGTTGATAAAGATTATTTAAAAACAAATGATGGAAAATTGCCTCC
>ENA-OSEY01000594-OSEY01000594.1-marine-metagenome-genome-assembly--contig:-NODE-594-length-26066-cov-5.504098_pt1 | contig 26066 bp, 30 predicted proteins | sample MGYA00248465_ERZ534230 | MGnify/ENA primary metagenome ERZ534230 (study PRJEB26409, sample SAMN06344110) | marine metagenome | isolation source: Sea water from surface | place: Atlantic Ocean:Southern...
AGTTACATCTTCATTTTCTAGAGAATCAAAATCTACAGTGATACAGATTGGCGTACCAATTTCGTCATGTTTTCTATAACTCTTACCAATATTTCCTGTATTCTCAACAACGATGCGTCCAATTCTTAGGGATTGGATAGAATCTTTTATTTTATGTGCAAGCTTTACAATCTCAGAATTATTTTTTTTGAGTGGTATTACTGCAACTTTGATTGGAGCTAGTCTTGGATTGAATTTTAATACAATTCTTGTGTCATCATTTTCAAGTCTTTCTTCTGTGTATGCCTCGTTGAGGAGAGCAAGCACGCCCCTATCTACACCTGCTGAAGGCTCGATCACATACGGTATCACCCATTCTTTGGACTCAGGATCATTAATCGCAAGTTTGGAGTTAGATTTGTCATTAGACAAGACGGTTGCGGATAGAGAATAATCTTTCTGATTTTTTGTATGGGACCCTAGATCAAAATCAGTACGATTAGCAATGCCCTCAAGTTCTTCGGTTCCGTGCGGGAATTTGTACATTATATCGGTAGTTGATTTTGAATAATGTGACAGATCATTTTCAGGTACTTCATACAATTCAAGATTCTGCTCGGATATGCCAATATCTATCCACCACTTTAGCCTTGTTTGTACCCATTCATTAAAATACTCTTGGTCTTTTGCTGGATGAACAAAATATTCTAATTCCATTTGTTCAAATTCTCTTACTCTAAAGATAAAATTTCTTGGTGTAATCTCATTCCTAAATGCTTTTCCAACTTGTGCAATCCCAAATGGCAAGGATCTCGAGCTAGAATCAAGAATATTCTTAAAATTTGTAAAAATTTGTTGTGCTGTCTCTGGCCTTAAATAGACAAAGTTATCATCACCGGCTATTGGGCCAACCGATGTTTTAAACATTAGGTTAAATGGTCGTGGCTCTGTGAGATCATCAGAACCGCAATTAGGACATTTGCCGTCAACGAGTTGATCAGCTCTGCATCGGTACTTACATGACCTGCAATCTATTAAGGGATCAGTAAAGGTTTCCTCATGTCCGGAATATCTAAGAACATCTGAGTGCGTTAATATTGATGCATCTAGTCCTTCTATGTCATCGCGCTCATAGATCATCGAGGACCACCATATACTTTTAAGATTATTTTTTAATTCAACACCAAGTGGCCCGTAATCGTATACCCCTTGTAGACCACCATAAATCTCATTTGACTGGAATATAAAACCACGTCTTTTTGCAAGAGCAACCAGTTGTTCCATCGATTTTGCTGTCATATGAGTATGAAATTCATTGTTATAGCCTGTGAGTGTATTGTATTAAGCCCTTATATTCACTAATTATTACATATTTTAGCGTTTATAATTATATTTGAATAGTGCACAATATATGTGCATATTTAACAATATGAGCATTGATATGCACATATATAGTGCTATAATACCTTTATTTACTGTTTTAATCTAAAAGTATGCACTTTTTAGTGGCATTATGTACCTACTCAGTTGGCATGAAAAATGCAACAGTATTTAGGCAAACTAACACAAATGAGGTAATAAAAATGAGTGTGGAAGATGTACTAAAAATAGTTAAAGAAAAAGAAGTTAAATTTATAGATTACAGATTTACCAATACGAGCGGTAAGGAGCAGCATGTTACAGTGACTGCATCTGAAGACGGTATAAATACTGATTTCTCTGAAGGAAAAATGTTTGACGGCTCTTCAATAGCTGCATGGAAAGACATTAACGAATCAGATATGATTCTAATGCCAGACGCATCAACAGCAGTAATGGATCCCTTTTATGACGAGCCAACATTAGCAGTCTCATGTGATGTAATTGAGCCTGAAGATGGTAAACCATATGAAAAAGATCCAAGATCTATTGCCAAGAAAGCTGAAGAGCATTTGAAGAGTAGTGGTATAGCCGATACGGCATACTTTGGTCCTGAGAATGAATTTTTTGTTTTTGATGATGTTCGTTTTGAAGACAAACTAGGTAGTTGTTTTTTCAGCGTAGACTCTACTGAGGGATGCTATAACAGTGGTAAAACGTATGAGGAAGGAAACATGGGTCACAGGCCACTAGTTAAAGGTGGATACTTCCCTGTACCTCCGGTGGATTCCCTTCAGGATTGTCGTTCAGCTATGATAACAACTCTTCAGGAAATGGGAATTAAATGTGACGTTCATCACCATGAGGTTGCTACCGCAGGTCAGTGTGAGATTGGCGTTGCGTTTAATACTCTAGTTACCAAAGCTGATGAAGTACAAAAATATAAATATGTTGTGATGAATGTAGCTCATGCTTATGGCAAAACAGCTACATTTATGCCAAAACCACTTGTTGGAGATAATGGTACTGGGATGCATGTGCATATGTCTCTAGCCAAAGGTGGTAAAAATATCTTTGCTGGAAAAGAATATGGTAATTTATCGCAAGAAGCACTTTGGTATATTGGAGGAATCATCAAACATGCAAGAGCGCTTAATGCATTCACAAATGCATCAACCAATAGTTATAAAAGATTAATTCCTGGTTTTGAGGCACCGGTAATATTAACTTACTCTGCACGAAATAGATCAGCATCTATAAGGATACCTTATGTAACTAGTGATAAGGCTCGTAGGATTGAGGTCAGATTCCCAGATTCTACTGCTAATCCTTATCTTGCATTCAGTGCATTAATGATGGCTGGGCTAGATGGTATAAAAAATAAAATTGATCCAGGTCCATCTATGGATAAAGATCTTTTTGAAATTTCATCTGATGAAGAGAAGTTACTTCCTACAGTAGCACCAGGGCTAGATGTAGCCCTAGAGGCTCTTGATAAAGATAGAGCGTTCTTGAAGGAAGGTGATGTTTTTACTGATAAAATGATAGATTCATACATTGGTCTTAAATATGAAGATGTTCAAAGACTAAGACAGTCAACTCATCCATGTGAGTTTGAAATGTATTACAGTCTATAACGTTACATGCCGCCTAGAGACGGAACTCATGGCGGCAATGAGGTGTAAATCATATGTCTGTTAATTTTAATCAAAAAAGAGAATTGAACATAAACCTAGATATTTTAGACAACATAAGAACCGCAATAGTTATTATTAATAGACAATACGACTATGTGTACAGTAACGTGGCAGCAGACGATGTATTAGGCTCAGCAAAAACTATTAAAAAAATTGATCAGCTTTCGTGCGAAGATATTAGCATTAAATCATATATTGATGACATTTATGAAAATGAGCAATCAATAATGTTGAGAGATCTTAAATTTAATAATTTTGACCGCTTAGAGAGAATATGTGACTGCAATATATCTTTGTGTCACATAGAACAAGAAAAGTGTGTGCTGATTGAGTTCAATGAAACAGGAAGGCTGTACAACATATCTAACGATCAAAATCTTATTGATCAACAAAAAGCTACACAAGAGATGGTTAAAGGACTATCGCATGAGATTAAAAATCCATTAGGAGGAATAATGGGAGCAGCTCAGTTGCTTGACAGATCTGTCAATAATTCGGAGCAGGCTAAATTCACTAATATAATTTTAAAAGAGTCTGATAGACTATTGAAACTTATCAATGCGATGTCATCACCAAAACCTTCTGATCAAAAAGAAAAGTTGAATATTCACGAAATAACAGAACATGTAGTAGAACTGTTTAAATACGACAAAGAGAATGAGGATGTAGTCTTTAAGAAAGATTATGACCCTAGTATTCCTTTATTTAGCCTTGATAAAAATCAAATCATACAAGCGTTAATCAATATAATAAAAAATGCTATTCAAGCTACTAACAACAAGGGGACAATAACGATAAAAACAAGGGCAATTTTGAAGTTTACAATTGGACAGAAAAAACATGACTTAGTTGCAAAAATTGATGTTGTCGATAATGGTAAGGGTATACCTGAGAGTAAACTCAAAGAAATATTTTACCCAATGGTTACTAGTAAACCTGATGGTATGGGACTAGGACTTACAATTGCCCAATCTATCATCACTCAGAATCATGGGTTAATTGAATGTGCTAGTAGCAAGAATCAGACTACTTTTTCAATAATACTACCTTGGAGTACAGAAGATGACATCTAAACTATGGATAATTGATGACGAGGAGAGTATAAGAACTATTTGCAAAAGTGCACTTGAGCAAGATTTTGATATAGAGATGTTCCCCAATGCCTCTGAGGCTTTACTAGCACTTAACACTTCTGTACCAGACTTGATTATTACAGATATTAAAATGCCCGGTATGAATGGCATAGATTTCTTGAACAAAGTTTCTGTAAAACACCCTGATATACCTACTATAGTCATAACTGCGCATACAGACATTGAAAATGCTCTATCTGCATTTAAAGGAGGTGCATTTGATTATCTGCCAAAACCATTTGATGTTAATGATATTAGAAGAGTTGCGTTAAAAGCCGTAAAAAATTCTGCTGCTAAAGAATCTAACTCAGATGAGATACCGGATTATGATAAACACATTCAAAAAATAGTTGGTAAAGCTCAATCGCTACAAAAAGTATTTAGAGCTATTGGAAAAATATCGATATCCGAACTTAGTGTGCTGATAAGAGGCGAGTCGGGGACTGGTAAGGAATTAATAGCTGAAGCGATTCATCAGAACAGCATGAGAAAAGATAAACCATTTGTTGCCATAAATGTAGCTGCTATTCCACATGAATTACTGGAGTCAGAATTATTTGGGCATGAAAAAGGTGCTTTTACTGGCGCTCAAACTCAACGAATTGGCAGATTTGAACAAGCACATGGCGGAACTCTTTTCCTTGATGAAATTGGCGACATGCATCCTGAATTACAAACTAGATTATTAAGAGTACTTTCAAGTCAAGAGTTCTACAGAGTTGGTGGTCATAACCCAATAAAATCAGATGTAAGGATTGTCGCTGCTACTAACCAATCAATAGAAAATCTGATCAAGGAATCAAAGTTTAGGGAGGATTTATTTCATAGATTGAATGTATTTAAGTTACAACTCCCTCCTCTTAGAGATAGGAAGGAAGATATTAAGGTTTTGGCAGAGCATTTCTTGTCTGCCTCATCTAAAGAGCTCAATGTTTCCGAGAAAAGTTTAGACAAGAATGTACTGTCGTTTTTTGAGAGTTATCATTGGCCGGGTAACATCAGACAGCTTGAAAATATCTGTAGGTACCTTACTGTGATGTGCTCCTCATCAATAATAACAGTTGATGATCTCCCAGATGATATTACTTCCGGAAGTGATAAGAAAGAATCGTATAATGGAAAATTAGGTTGGGAATCATTATTGGAAAATGAAATTAGAGAGAGAGTAACTACAGAGAAAGATGTTCTTATAAAAATTAATGAAAAACTCCAAAAATTGTTGATTAATGAATCTCTGAGAGCTGCAAATGGTGTAAAGCAGGATGCAGCTAAACTTTTAGGGTGGGGACGAAATACACTTGCAAGAAAAGCAAAAGAGATTAATTAAGCAAATTCTCAAGTGTTCCAATAATATCCTCGCCGCTGAATAAAATTTTATAAGCAGCATCAACAACTCGCGAATTATAGATACTTTGATTCTTCGTAAGAATTTCTGTTGATGTGTATCCCTCAACAGTTCCAAATTGATTCAATAATTTCTCTGGATTCTTGTTGTTGGCAAACTCGACACCAAATAATCTATTTCTTGACTTGTCAGATAAGCAAGTTAATTCTAAATCACCGATGCAAGATGGGCTATTAATTGTTTTTGCTATTTTTTCTGATGGGGCTATCAGGCCTCTTTCGCTATAAATTGCATGCGTTAGATTTTTTACTTCTTCTTGGGACAATGTAATTAATTGCTCAATATTCTTCGAGGAATAATTCAACGATGACATTATCCCAGCCAGAATAGCGGAGACGTTTTTAATGATACCTGAAACTTCTACGCCTATTAAATCCTCGGTTGAGATTAATTTGAAATGATCTGTTTCCATAGAATTTTTGATTCTAGCTAATAGACTACTGTCGGTCGCAGCGATACTCACTTCTTGAGGTATTTTATTTACAAGATCAATCGCAAAACTCGGGCCCGATATTAGGCATAAATGCATATCCTCTCTAATCTCTCTAGTGATGATTACATCTAGTAAGTCTCCTGAATTTTTATCCAGGCCTTTTGTTAACCAAACCACCGATTGAAATAGTTTGATATATTCTTTTTGTTTTTGAATAAGATCTGAGAATCCATCACTAGATGTTGATATTATATTAATGCAATCTTCATCTATCTCCCTTAAAGTGGATAAGTCATCAATCCGGGTAACGTTTTCATGAATAGTTAAATTCAGTTTTTCTAGTAATCGATTTTTTTTAAAATTATTAAATTTTTCAGAAGATCTACCATATATCTCTACTTGATGATCCTGTCTAGCTAGATGATGTCCGACCGCAATGCCCCACTCGCCAGCGCCTAATATTCTATAGATTGGTTTCATTTAATTTTTATTTTTGCTTGCAAGTTCTTTTTGATAAAGGGAGTTGAAGTCAATCGGAGCAAAGAATATTGGAGGAAATCCTGATTTTTGAATAAGTGTTGTAGCTGTCTCCATTGCATAAGGGAACACAACTTCAGGACATCTTATGTTTAGAAAACTTGATAATAAATTTTCATCTGCACCTTCAATAGTGAATATTCCTGATTGTTTTAATTCTACTAAATATATCACCCTCTCTTCAGCTTCAGCCTTGATTGATATGTTGAGCGTAACATCAAAAGTATTTTCTTCTATTTTCTCAATTGAGGTGTTTAAGTTAAAACCTACCTTTGGCTGCAACTTTAATTCATTGAATATTTTAGGTGATTCTGGCGATTCAAGAGATATATCTTTTGCATATATTCTATTCACCATAAATTTAATTTGCTGTTCCGACATTTATTTGCCTCCAGATAGTGGCATATTGTTGTCAATCCATGATGATAATCCACCTTCAAGATAAAATACTTCTTTAGCACCCTGTTTTAGAATTAAATCAGCTGCTTGAATTGCTGCTTTTTCATCATTTGCATAAGTAATAATCGCATCGTCAGCAACACTTACATCCAAATTTGCTAGATCATCAAGACTATAATTTTTAGCTCCCACAATATGACCAGCTTTAAATTCCTCTGCGTTTCTCATATCAATCAAGAGGGCCTTTGAATTATTCATGGCGTTGATTAAATCATCGCAATTTATATTCTTTGTAGGACTAAAATGTGACTTTATTTCATGATTAATAATCAGAAGTCCCAAAATAATGAAAGCTGAGAACAAAACTATGTTGTTATAGATAAAAGCTGTCAATAGATTTTCCTTTTAGTTTTGATGTGAACAGAATACTTCTCTCATCATTTCAATAAGTTTGAGAGTTTTTACATCGCTCACTTTGTAATAAACCTTATTAGCTGCTTTCCTTGTAGAGAGAATTCCTTTTTCTCTCAAGATTGCAAGATGCTGAGATATATTACTTTGAGAGGTCCCAACATTATCAACTATGTCTTGAACACTAAACTCATCCTCTCCCAGTTTACATAGAATCATCAGTCTTAAAGGGTGTGACATCGCTTTTAATGATCTTGAAGCTGTTTCTACGTCCTTTTGAACCTGTTGCTCCATCGTGCTAAGGTTATCTTCTTTATTAATATTTAGGTTTTCTGTTACCATATGGATATAATTAAATTAACATATATCTATATTAGACAAAACTAATAAGATAATAAAGTATTAACTTAGAAATTTAAGGTAATTATGAGACATCATAAAGTGCGACATATATCATGGAGCTTGATTTTATCCATACTTTTAGTAATGCCTACTAAAATTTTCGGAGAAGATAGAGTACCTGCAGAAAATATTGAAGAGTTTGTAGAAGTTTATAAACGAATAAAAGAACAATATGTGGATGTTGTAGATGATGAAAAATTATTTGATATGGCTATACAAGGAATGGTATCTGGTCTTGATCCACACTCTTCTTTTCTGTCACAAGATGATTTTAACGAGCTAAAAATAGGCACTACTGGAAAATTTGGTGGTCTTGGAATAGAAATTACGACCGAGGATAGTTTTGTCAAAGTTATATCACCTATTGATGATACACCAGCACAGAGAGTTGGAATTAAATCTGGAGATTTAATAATTGATGTAGGAGGGACATCTTTGAAAGACCTACCTATTTCAGATGCAGTGAAACTCATGAGAGGTGAACCAGGCACTTCCGTTGAGATAACAGTAATAAGAAAGGAAATTAAGGAGCCGCTTAAATTTAATATAACTCGTGAAATTATAATTAGTAAAGGCGTAAAGAGTTACTTATTTGATAAGAAAATTGGTTACGTCCGTCTATCCAATTTTCAATCTAATTCAACGAATGATGTGAAAGATGCTATTTATGAGCTTAATCGAGAATCGAATAACAAAATGGAGGGGCTCATAGTCGACTTGAGAAACAACCCTGGCGGAGTTTTAGGGACAGCTGTAGGTATAAGCGACCTATTCTTGACCGAAGGTAAAATAGTCTATACGAAGGGTCGAACATATAAATCAAAATTAGAATATTTTGCATCACCACAAGATATTATTGATGGACTTCCATTGATAGTTCTTATAAATGAGGGTTCAGCATCAGCATCTGAAATTGTAGCGGGTGCATTACAAGATCACAAAAGAGCAATGATTATGGGTACCAAATCATATGGAAAAGCATCAGTCCAAACTATTCAAGAACTTAATGATGGTTCTGCGCTAAAATTGACAACTGCTAGATACTACACGCCACTTGGTAATGATATACATGAAAATGGAATTAAACCCGATTTAGTTATTGAAGGGGGTAAAAAAGAAAAAGTTAACTTACCCGAACCTTACGATGAAGATGGGCAATTATTTCAAGCAATTAAACATTTAAAAGATACAAAAATATCAAATAACAATTAAAGAAAATGAGTGGACTTAGAATTGCTATTATATTTTTAGTCTCTTCAGTATTGCTAAATGGATGTACATATAAAAAAACTAATCCTTGCATTAATAATGTCGAATCACAGACCACATCTATACTTAAAAATTACGAAGTAATTTGTTTTGAGACTGTTGATAGCTATGATTTAAATTATGAGAGTGATAATAACTTAACATTATATGCAAAAGTCTTCTTTCCCCCTTATATCAAAAGTTCCTATAATGCAGTTATTTTGTCTCATGGCTCTGGCGGAGTACGTAAATATCACAATAGGTATGTAGAATTTTTAACTGAAGCAGGTTACGTTGTATTTCAAATTGATCATTATCTTGCTAGAGGTATTCGATATAGTAAGACCTTTTCCGAAGTATCAGGTATTACTTTTATGAATGATGCATACAAAGCATTAGAGATAGTTAAAAAATACGACAATATAGATAAAATAGCCTATCTAGGATGGTCTCAAGGAGGTGTAGGACCAATACTTTCTCATTTTGATGATTTAGTAGAAAGAATTAGTGAGAATCGATTTGATACTGCTATAGCGATTTACCCGTACTGTGGTTTTACATTTGAAGCAGATATACAAACACAAACACCGCTTTTAATAATAACGGGCAGAGATGACGATCTAACACCAGAAGAACCATGCATAACACTTCGTGATAAATTTGCAAAGAATGATAGGGTTTTTGATCTAGTCTCACTAAAAGGTGCAAGGCATGGATTTGATAATCCTTTTTTATTTTTTGGATTTGAATTCACTAAATTACCAAGTCTAGATAATCACAGCGATGAATGTACGTTAACAATAAATAATTATGGAAATATACAAACTGTGGCTGGAGAGATTATATATGGACCCAAGGAATCAGCTGACATAATTGATAGATGTTCAAGCAAGGGAGTGATGGTCAAATATAATCATGAAGCTACCTTAAAATCGCAAAAACATGTGTTGAATTTCTTATCAAAAACACTAAATAATATGCAATAATATTTGTGTGTAAGGAGGTATATTATGCAAAAAGGATTCAAAGTATTTCTGTTTTTGACATTGATGATATTTATTGGACATAGCATGGCTGCGGATGTAAAAAGACCAGGCGCAAATAATAAAATGGGTCTTACAAAGAAAACACAGCAAGAAAAAGAAAATTCTTTTTTTAATAGGTTGATAAAAGGGGACTTTGATGAAAAATCAGCCAACCAAGATGATGATATAGATCAAATTAAATCTGACATAGCCGAGCTTAAAAAACAAAATGAATATTCGGATTCTAATGATAAAATTATAAAACAAATCAAAATGCTATCAGAACTCAAAGACGAAGGAGTTCTCTCTAGCCAAGAATTTGAAGATAAGAAAAAAATTCTCTTAAACAAAATTAAATAAAATATGGCTAGCGCATTAGAGAAGCTTCTACTCAAAAAATTAAAAGTCATACCGAATTTTCCAAAAAAAGGTATCCAGTTTCAGGATATATTTTCTCTTGTATCGGATCCTACATGTCAAAAAAAAATTGTTGAAAAGATAGCTGGTTATGCACGAAAAAATTCTATAACCAAAATAGCAGGCATAGAAGCAAGAGGTTTCATATTTGGATCTCTTGTAGCTTACAAATTGAATATTCCCTTTGTTCCCATTAGGAAAAAAGGAAAGTTACCAGGCAAAGTTAACAAGATAAAATACAAACTTGAGTATGGCTTTGATCAGATAGAGATGCAGGACGGCTCATTAAAAAAACAAGATAAGGTTTTGATTGTTGATGACTTAATTGCAACAGGAGGAACAGCATTAGCATCATCTAAATTAATATCCAAAATGGGTGTCAAAAGCATTTTTTTTGCATTTGTTATTAATCTATATAATCTTAGGGGAGTAAGATTGTTAGAGAAGAATAAATATTCATACATGTCTATAATTGATGCTGAAGGTTAAGAAATATGAAATTAGGAATAATTGGCGGAAGCGGCTTATACAATATAGGTAATATTGATAAAGAAGAGTGGCTTAAAGTAGATACTCCTTGGGGTAGTCCATCAGATGATTTACTTAAATGTACAATTGAGAATAAAGAGATAATCTTTCTACCACGACATGGTAGAGGTCATAAAGTAAATCCTTCAAATATAAACTATAGAGCAAATATCGATGCGTTAAAGCAACACGGTGTCACAGATATAATATCAGTATCTGCTGTTGGTTCACTTAAAGAAGAACACGAACCTGGTAAATTTATAGTTGTAGATCAGTTCATTGACAGAACATTTTCAAGAAAAAAAACATTCTTTGATGATGAAATTGTTGCTCATGTCTCGTTGGCGAAACCTATATGTGAACAGTTATCAGAGATTTGTGTGGATGCCCTGCAAAAACTCAGTATCAATTTTTCCAAATCTGGTACCTACTTAGCAATGGAAGGTCCTCAGTTTTCAACTTATGCTGAATCCTGTTTGTATCGATCTTGGGGTCTTGATGTCATAGGTATGACTAATATGCCTGAAGCTAAGCTGGCTAGGGAAGCTGAGATTAGATACGCAACAATTGCTATGGTTACTGACTACGACTGTTGGCATTCATCTCATGAGGATGTCGATATTGATATGATCATTAAAACCTTAAATAAAAATGTTGATAATGCAAAAAATTTGATAATGGAAATAATAAGAAACTTTAAGATTGATGATACGAGAGATTATATACACACATGCCTAGATGGTGCGATTATCACTGATCCATCGATGATGACAAAACAAACAAAGAAAAAACTCGAAACTATTGCCGGAAGAGTTTTGCCAAAATAAATGAAAATTAATAACGAGTCCTATAAGACAATTTGGGTCGACAATAACAATAAAATCAGAATTATTGATCAGACTAAATTGCCGTTTGAATTTGTTATTTGCGAACTTAAAACACTCGACGAGACCATTATAGCAATTAAAACCATGCAAGTTAGAGGAGCTCCTTTGATTGGTGCTACTGCTGCATTTGGTATTGCTCTTGCTATGAAAAATAACAGTGACAATGATGCGCTAAATCATGCGTGTCAGAGCCTTGTGCAGTCAAGACCAACTGCAGTTAACCTGGAAAATTCAGTTAAAAGAATGAAGAGCCTACTTGATAAATATGAGCCTTCCGAGCGTTATGATGTCGCTTTGCAGGAAGCTAATAAAATATGTTCAGAAGATGTAGAGTGTTGTCGGAAAATTGGAGTTTTTGGGAAGAAAATAATTGAGGAACATCTAAATAAAATAAAAGGTGATAGTATAAATATCCTGACACATTGTAATGCAGGTTGGCTTGCGACAATAGATTGGGGTACAGCAACATCACCTATCTATCATGCATTTAAGGATGGAATTAAAATACATGTTTGGGTTGACGAGACGAGACCCCGAAATCAGGGATCACAACTGACTGCATATGAGTTAACGCAAGAGGGTATAAAAAATACAGTCATAGCTGATAATACTGGAGGCATATTAATGCAAAGAGGTCAGGTTGATATGTGTATAACAGGTGCAGATAGAGTCCTTAAAAATGGAGATGTTATAAATAAAATTGGGACATATTTAAAAGCCTTGGCAGCAGTAGATAATCAAATTCCATTTTATGTTGCATTTCCAACAACTACATTTGATAAAAAGAATGTAGATGCATCAAATATAAATATAGAAGAAAGAAGTCCGGATGAACTATCTATTATGAGAGGAATCTCTGAAGATGGAACTATCACGGAATTACAAATATATGCTAATGATACTGATGCGCTAAATATCGCTTTTGATATTACGCCAGGAAAATACGTGACTAAATTTATAACAGAACTTGGAATTCACGATACCGATAAGGATTCAATAGATGAGTTATATAATACTCTAGCGCATTGATGCGGCAATATTACCTCCATCTACTGTGAGAACGGCACCTGTGGTTTTCTTAGATAAGGCTAAATGAAGAAAAGCTCGTGCAACATCAGATGCTGTTACTTCTTTCGATAATAAATTTCCTTGCATATATTCAAGCGGCGAAACTTTTCTTGCTTTTGCCCGTCTCTCAATCATACGTTGATTTAATATCCCACTTTTAATTCGGTCTGCGTTGATGCCATTCGATCTGATGCCCATGGGACCATAGTCAACTGCATATTGTTTGCACAATGCAAGCAATGCTGTCTTAGGAAGACCGTATGGTCCAAAATTGTATCCAGGATTGACTGATTGCTTAGAAATATTGAAGAGTAGACAACCAGGCATCGATTGATTCAGCATTATATTGATTGCTTCAGATGCACAGATTTGGTGGGAAAAGAAATTAATATCAAAACTCTCTCGTAGGTGAGTGTCGCTTATAGAGCCTATCTGACCATCATAAACACTTCCAGCATTTGAGACTAATATGTCTATTCCTCCGTATATCACAGATATTTTTGAGAATACTTCTCGAACTTGTTTGCGGTTAGTTACGTCACAATGAAAAAAAATGTCTTTGCTCACATCATCCTTTGGTTTTGATGAATCTAATAAAACCACTTCTGCTCCCTCATTTTTAAAAATCTCACAAGTCGCCATACCAATAGTTCCAAGTCCTCCTGTTATAACTACAACCTTGCCTTGAAGGGCCTTATTTGTTCTCCCTAACTTAGCTTGCTCTAAAGACCAATACTCTATATCGAAGATATGTTGTTTGGATATTGTTTTATAAGTGGACGATGATTCCACTTTCATGACAACATCAGCATTTGTCTCTGCTAAGTCAGCATTTATCTTGCAACTTTTAAGATCAGTACCCACACTAAATAACCCAACACCTTTCACATATATCAATCTTGGATAAGGGTCCAGCATCTTTAATTTTCGGTTTCTAGCATGAGTTTTAAAATAATTAATATATTTTGATTTGTAAGTATTTATAGATTTTAATGCAAGTTTTTTGAATTCATCAATTGAACACGAATGCGTAGCGTCAATAAGAAGAGGCGTAGGTTTAATTCTTATTACATGGTCAGGAGTAACTGTACCTTGCTGAGAATAAGATTTAAAATTTTTTCCATTAAGATAATTCATTAGAGTTGTCGTTCTCCGATAATTTACAATGAAACTACTGTCGTTCTCATTGTCGCAGACTAGACCTCTCAATATTGGCCCAATTTGATCTGGGTGGAGCTTACTTTGTTTGATTTTCCTGGAAGGTACTTTTTTAGATGTCTTCTTAATATATTTTTCTGCTTGTGTGACAGCTTTTATCATAAGAGAGTAAGATTCTTTCGCATCATCACTGAATGTAAAAATTCCATGATTCATCAATATAAGCGTGTTCACAGATTCATCTTTTCTATATACCTGATAAACTTTTTTTGCTAGGTCAAAACCTGGCATAATATATGGTACATAACCTACATTCTTTCCAAAAATAGATTTACATAATTTTAAACCATTAGGCCTGTTAGTAATTGCTAGTACAGAATCAGCATGGGTATGGTCAACATACTTATGTGGCAGAAATGCGTGTAGAAAAGTTTCTACTGATGGATTTGGCGATTTAATATTAAGTAAATTGCGTTTTTGAAAATTCACCATATCAACATCATCTAATTTATTTTTAGAAAGCATGGATAAAAGAGGTCCTAATTTTACAGCAGGAAGACCTTCTGGCTCTATAGTATCAAGATTCCAACCACTACCCTTTACTCTTAGGACTTCAGTAAATTTGCCATCTAAATCTTTTTCTTTGGTTTTGACTGATGTATTACCGCCTCCATGAATAACAAGTTTTCTCTCCTCCCCGAGTAATCTGCTTGTGTAAACTCGTAAAGCAATATCTTTATTAAAGCCTAAACCTTTATAATGTTTAATGTATCGAGATGCCTGTCTCTGAGACCAATTATTCTTCATTTTAAGTTAATCACCTCTGTAGTTTGGCCCATAACTTACTGGATTGATACGTATGAGCATTGCAGTCTTTACAACTACCTATTGATGCATAATCCAAGTTTAGTTGTTTTTCTCTGTATTCATTGATAGCTTTACCCTGCCAGATTTCTTGGATGGTATTCTTTTTAACATCACCCACTTCTTCATTAAGTTCATGATCTAAACAACACAATCCAACTCTTCCATCTGCACCTATGACCATTTCCTCCCATGGATGAGTGCATGCAAAATCAAAAGATGTCTGAGTGCTCTCCCTCAACTTTCCCTGATGTTTAGTGTCTTGATGATTATCGTCATAGTTGAGCTCATCCTGAGTACCACCCCATGTGTTATAATGATTTATATCAACCTTATCCGCTAATCCAGACCAATACTTCACAAAGCCCTCAACCTCGTCTTTTGTTGGTCTCATATCAATTATAGTTACTCTGGTTTCTGGCATTTTCTTTCCACAATTTTTTTTATAATTTAAGAAATACTTCACGTTATCTGTGACTACATCAAAGTCGAGATTTACTCGTATACCCTCAAAAGTATTTTTGTTTAGCCCATCTATATCAAAATTAATTACATCCAACAGATTCTCATCAATAATTTTTCTTGATCTTTCATGTGTTAATAGTTGTGCATTAGTAGATAAGTATAATTTTACTCGCGGAAGTTTTTTTCTAACAACCCTAATCTTTTCAATCATGTGCTTGTCTAGAGTTGAATCACCCATCCAAAATAGATTTATTTTCTTTAGTGGTTTACCGACACAATCATTTATAACTTTCTCAAGAATTTCATTAGACATGTTCTCTTTTTTCCTGTCCATTTCAGGTTGAGGACACATAATACATTTAGCGTTACAGGCACTTGTAAATTCGACGGATAATATTTTAGGAAAAGTCTCTTTATGTTTCCTTAAGATATTAAATAATAATCTTCTTAAAATTTTCATCATTTGTTATTACAATCTAATTTTATTCAATTAATACTTATATTCAAACCTGATTTGAGTTTGTTTTCAAGATTTCCATCATAAAACTCACAGTTAGCTGTTAAAAAACCTTTCTCAATCGGAATAGTATATATGAGTGATCCTACATCAATAGAAGTCACGTAAGAACCGCAATAGTTTGATAGATTATATTCAGAAATTATAATTTCATTTTCGACGACTTTATAGCAGTGTCTTGATGAATGTATATATTCAGATTTAACAGACACATCATACAAAATATTATATTTGATAAGCTCGATTTTGTTTATAAAATGAAATCCTCCTTTTATTGGAAACTTCTTAGTGCTGCATATAAGTGACTTGTTATTAAAATCAAGAGCTACAACCTCATATGGAAACATAATCACAAAAAAAACTACAGCCAGCTTAGCAAGAGGATTGTTAGCACATTGATATCTCATATGCTTAGTATGTTCTTATATCTCGTCTTTTCAAGTATCATGTGTGTAATTGACTCATATCAGTATGATATAGTGAGATTTGGTGAAAATTTATGAATTCAGTACTAATAATTGGGTCATCTAATAAGGTCTCTAGAGCGCTTATAGATCTCTATGCGAGACAAGGTTTTAATCTAATACTCACTTGGAATAAAAATGAATTAGATAATGAATCTATTAATAAAATCAAAGATAGGTACAGGGTAGATGTTAAATCTGTAAAACTTGATTTGATGGACTTTAATAGTCATAAACCTTTATGTGATTCAATTGCAGAAGATTTAATAGGGGTGATTACGACAGCCGGATACTATCCTGATCCTGTGAGAGCGATGGAAAACTCCGAGGAAGCAATCAAATGTATCAGTGTTAATTATCTTGGCTTATGCTCAATGATTAATATCATTTCTAATATTTTTGAAAATAGGAAAAAAGGATTCATTGTTGGTATATCTTCGGTATCTGGAGGGAGAGGAAGACAAAAGAATTATATATATGGTAGTTCTAAATCTGGATTTACTACATACCTTAGTGGACTAAGAAATAAACTTCATTCATCAGGAGTTCATGTGATGACAGTAATTCCTGGATACATAAGAGAAACTGGAGAAAATAAATACTTATCATCAACTCCCGATTATTTAGCGAAATCTATTTTCACCTCACAACAGAAAAGGAGGGATGTAATATACGTCAAATGGTATTGGAAATATATATTATTTATAGTTAATATAATCCCAGAATTTATTTTCAAGAGAACAAATATATAATGAATATTGCTCTTTTTGATTTCGATGGAACAATATCAAGCAAAGATAGCTTTATGCTTTATACGCTGTATATAAGTGGTTCGATAAAATTTGTTATAGGACTTCTTATTCTCTCTCCAATTCTAATAATGTATAAATTTCGACTAGTGAGTAATCAGTTCATGAAATCATCTATTATTAGATTCTATTATAAAAATTTATCTTTAGATCGAGCTAAAAAATTATCAAAGAGTTTTAACTCCGAGATATTGGCAAAAATAATTAGAAAAAAAGCATTGGACAGAATTGAATGGCATAAAAAAAATAATGACAAGATTGTTGTAGTAACGGCATCACCGGATCTTTGGTTGAATGACTGGTGTAAAAAAAATGATCTAGATCTTGTCTCAACAAGGCTAGAGGTAACAAATGGAAAATTTACTGGAAATTTGATTGGAATGAACTGTTTTGGTCCAGAGAAAGTTAGGAGAGTAAAAGAAAAGTATGAATTAGAAAATTATGAAAAAATTTATGCTTATGGAGATAGTCGTGGTGACAAAGAATTACTAGAATTTGCAGATTATTCAGACTTCAAGCCTTTCGCCTGAATAATTATCCCAGTTATTATCTTGTTTAAATTCCTTTAATTTCTCATCAAGCGAATTGAAATTGATAAGGTCCTCATCCGAGGTTGGATTCTTTTTTGGCTCGCTTCCAATACGAAAAAAGGCAGCGCTTCTATCCCTACAGATCAATGTATATTCCTCTTGTTTAATTTTATCTAACGATAAGTAAAACTCCTCACACTGCTGTAGTATGCCTTTACCTATTTTTGGTTTGCTTTTATCTGTTAATCTCCTAAAGGATCCTGTTAATTCTTTAATCTCTGATAGGCTCAAGTTTGTTCCAAACTTGTCATTGAAGTCCCTCTCTTTTCTAAGCTGCAGGTCCCAATCGATGACTCTTTTTTTGATGATATCCATTCTATTCATAATTATCACCGATATAGTCTATAAAATCATGTTCAAATATAGTGCATTTGTGATAAATATCCGTTTTTTATGCCAAAATTTAGAATGATTCCAATAGAAAACACTACAAAAATAATATATATTAATTCAAAAGGAATAACTTATAACTAACGTGAGGAGTAAAATAAATATGAGGAAGATATTAAGTTACATTTTACCCGCAATCATTTTAATGCCATCAATTGCTTTCGCAGGCGATTTGCAAGCTAATGATTTAGTGGGTGTCACGTTCTGGATAATCTCTATAGCAATGGTTGCGGCTACTGCGTTTTTCATCATTGAAAGAAGCCGTGTTAGTCCGAAATGGCAAACTTCGTTGTCTGTTATATCGCTAGTAACACTTATAGCTGCTGTACACTATTTTTACATGAGAGAAGTATGGGTTGACACAGGTGCATCTCCTACAGTATTCAGATACATTGACTGGCTATTAACCGTGCCACTACAAATGATTGAATTCTATCTGATCTTAGCTGCAGTAACTGCAGTAAGCGCAGGCGTGTTCTATAGATTGTTAGTTGGTACATTAGTTATGTTGGTTGCAGGATATGCTGGTGAGGCTGGCATTATCAATGCAGCACTCGGATTTGTTATTGGTATGGCTGGATGGATATACATTCTATATGAAATCTTTTCCGGTGAAGCTGGGCAAGTTAGTAAAACTGTCAGCGCATCAGTAGCATCAGCATTCGCAGCATGTCGTATGGTTGTACTTGTTGGATGGGCTATATACCCACTTGGATATCTTTTTGGATATCTTATGGGCGGTGTAGACGCAGCAAGTCTAAACCTAATCTACAACTTAGCTGACTTTGTGAATAAGATCGCATTTGGTGTATTCATTTGGTCTGCTGCAGTTCAAGATTCAGAGCAAACTGCATAAATCAATTCACACGGGAGTTACTTTAAACTCCCGTGTGTTCATCTCATGAAAAAAGCGATTGTTATAGGATCCGGTTTCGGAGGATTAGCTATAGCGTCTCGACTGAAATATCGCGGTTATGACGTAAAACTACTTGAAAAACAAGCTGATCTAGGCGGGAGAGCGCGAGCGCTTTCAAGCAACGGTTTTGTATATGATGCAGGGCCTACTGTAATTACTGCTCCGTATCTTATAAATGAGTTATTTGAGCTACATGATGAAGCGAGTTCTGATTACTTCGAATTGATGAAAGTAAAGCCGTTTTATCGTTTTTTGTTTTCTGACAAAACTTTCTTTGATTATGGTGATAGCTTATATTCAATGATCAGAAATATTGCTAAACAATACAGTAAAGATGATGCTAAGGGTTATATAAAATTACTCAAACATTCAAAACGAATTTTTAACACAGCATATTTAGAATTATCAGATAAACCATTTGAAAATTTTGGAAGCATGCTCCCATATATGCGTGAGCTCATGAATATAAAATTTTATAAGTCAGTAGATAGCTCTGTTAGAGATTATGTAGGAAATGATAACCTAGCTAAAGCATTAAGTATGCACCCTTTATTAATTGGGGGTAATCCATATGCAACTACATCCATTTACTTATTAATACAGTACTTGGAGTGGAAATGGGGAGTTTACTATGCCAAAGGTGGGACAAGATCGATAATATCTGGGCTATTCAATTTGATGAATAAAATTGGTGTTGAATGTCTAACTAACCAAGAAGTTATTAATATTGAATCGAAAAACAATCAAATAAAAAGAGTGATAACAAATGATAATTCCTATGATGCAGATATTGTTGTAAGTAATGCAGATCCTACGTATTTCTATAAAAGTATCTTGAAGCATAATCCATCAAAACTGTCTAATAATCCTCGAATTTTAAGTCACTCAATGTCTTTATTTGTTTTATATTTTTCAACTAAAAAAATTTATGATGAGGTACAGCATCATACGATAATTTTTAATAAGAGACACAAAGAATTATTAGAGGATATTTTTAACAGAAAGATATATATTGATGATCCAAGCCTTTATTTACACAGACCTCTAGCAACTGATAAGTCAGGAATCCAAAATAATTGTGATTCTTTTTATGTATTGGCACCTGTTTCTAATAATTTAAGTTCTATTGACTGGAAAGAGAAATCAGACGCATTCAGTAACGAAGTTTTCAATATATTAGATGAATATATTTTGCCAGGCGTTAAAGATAATCTTGTTGACTCGTTTTATGTGACACCAGATTACTTTGAAAATGAGCTTAATACATACGCAGGGAGTGGCTTTGGGATTCAACCTATATTTAGACAGTCTGCATATTTCAGATATTCAAATAAAGCTAAAGAGTATAATAACTTATATTTTGTTGGAGCTAGTACGCACCCAGGGGCTGGAGTACCTGGTGTTATATCAACGGCCAAGGCGACAGACAAACTAATTTCAAAATATCATGGATAAAATTAACAACGACAATTCAATTTCTCAACACAGCAAAACCTTTTCTTTTGCGTCAATATTTTTACCAAACAAGATTAAGTATGATGTCTATAAGGTGTATCAATTTTGTAGATTGTATGATGATAGTGCCGATAAAGATGTCTCGATACCCGGTGATCAATACGAAACGGAATTGAATAAACTTGGAATTAATAAAAAAGCTTTAGAACAACTGAAAATTGGAATTGATTCAGACAGAAATTTTAATAGATTTATTGGGATGGACGACTTAATCGTATATTCATACAGGGTTGCTGGATGTGTAGGAATAATGATGTGTGATGTCTTAAATGTAGAAAATAATCAAGATAAATACTATGCAATAGATTTGGGTATAGCTATGCAAATCACAAACATTTGTAGAGATGTTTTTGAGGATGCGGCTAATAAAAGAATATATATTCCTAAAGAAATAATGCCTAACGATGATTTGAACTCAATCGATAATCAAAAGATATTTAAATACATATGCAAACTTCATGACTTTGCAGAAGAATATTACTCTAGTGCACTAAATGGAATTACAAGTATACCCTTAAAATCAAGATTCTCAATCTTGTTAGCACTAAGACTATACCAAGCTATCGGTAGAAAGATATTAAGTAATGAGAATTTGTTTTTTAAGCAAACAATTAACACAACGCTGCTTGAAAAACTAAAGATATTTTTAAAATGTATATTCGAATTTTTCTTTTGCTTTCTATTTAGATTTAAGAAAAACCACAATTCAGAATTACATTCAAGCCTAACTGGGTTACCATTTATCCATGATAAAGTATGATGTCATTATCATTGGGGCAGGCTGTTCAGGACTAAGTCTTGCGTATAGGCTTCTTAATACAAATAAGAAAGTTTGTGTAATTGAAAAATTTTCGAAAAATAAAAGAGTCCCGAAAACATGGTCTTACTGGAATGTCTACGACCACCCATTTAAAAATTTAGAAATTAATCGTTTATCAGAACTATTTGTTAGAAATGACTCAATGGTGAAAATTAATTGTGCAAACAATACATATAACTCTATTGACTCACTCGATTTTGATAAATATATCTTTGATAAAATTAGTGATTCTGAAAACATTGATATTCTATTTGATACTAATATCACTAATCTAGAGCATACTGGCGCAGATATTCGAATTGATACAGAGGATAATGTTTTTCGAACTACATATGTTTTTGATAGCAGGCCAAATAAACAGGAATACTCTATGTATCAAGTATTCCTTGGGTATAAAATCTCTAATGCCAACAAAAACATTCCTGCTATTTTGATGGATTTTCAAAAGTCTGATGACTTTAATTTTGTATACGTAGTTCCATTCTCCAATGATACGATTTTATTTGAAACCACCTATTTTACATCTAATCGTTATAAGGCAGATGAAATGAGAGGTGAGCTTGATTCTTATATCAAAGAATCAGTGGGTGGAGAATATACTAAAGTTAGCGAGGAGTATGGAATTATACCAATGACGTCACGTCAAACTGAATCACAATATAGAACAAACTGGTACAAACTCGGTATACCATCAGGTGCTACTAGAGGTTCTACAGGTTACACTTTCATTAATATACAAAAACAATGCGATTACTACTTTAATATCATTAACGGCAAATCTGTTAGTAATCCACTAGATACATTCAAAAGACGTATTTTAAGATATATGGATGGAATCATATTGCAAATAATAAATGATAAACCAGTCGAGGCATCCAAGATAATTCACAGTATGTTCCAGAAAAATAACTCCGAAACATTGATAAAATTCCTGTCTGATATACCATCATTTTTTGATATCATTAGAATTATAAGTAATATGCCTAAAATGATATTTATCAAATATGCAATCGTATCCTTCTTTAGAAAAAAAATATAAGACAACACAATTAGTACTACTAGTTAATGTAGCCTTGGCAGGTTTAATTCTTAACTTTATTGATGCATCACTTTTTAGCTATGAATTGCAATATTATATTCTCATATTTTTTGTAGCTATCATTGGTCTACCTCATGGTTTTTTTGACTACATGATTTCACAAAAGCTCTATGGACACATTCATAATTGGATTTTGAAATTTACTGTTGGGTATGTCTCTTTAGCGTTCTTGTATCTACTAGTTTGGATTTTATATCCAATTGTGGCATTGATTATATTTCTTCTGCTAGCGACAGTACATTTTGGCATGGAAGAGGCCAGCATAGAGCGATTTGTAGATCAAAGTAAAATATTAATGATTATTATCGGCTCAATCCCAATAATGTTGCCTATTATGTTTCACACAGATAATGTATTTTTTATATTTGAACAAATTATTGATAAAAATTTGATAGTACCTGACTTTAATATAATTCTAAAAAGTACATATTTATTGCTTATTGCAGTTGTACTACTGCTTGATTATAGAAAATATCTGGCGTATCTTTTTTTAATTCCTTGTTTAATTTACCTTCCTCCATTAATTTCATTTGTAATATATTTCTGTTTTCATCATTCAATAAATCACTATACTGAGTCTATTTTTCGTGAAAAATTATTACCACAAACCTTTTCCCTGAGGACTTTTCTGTTTGGAATTGGGATTATATCTGTCGTCTTTACGTTGATTGTTTTAGTAGTGATGGTGAATTTAACTGAGTATTCATTAGATGTGGCAATTGCTAAGTATACCTTTATTATTTTGGCATGCCTTACATTGCCACATCTGCTCTTGAATATTTATTATGAGACTACTAAATACTAACTTTGTAAAAAAGCGAGTACATTTTCTGGTGAAGTCTCGCCGTATGGATCGTCTTCATAATTATCACTTTTTCCTGGCTCTTCAAAAATATGCTCGACTTTACAATCGTTGATGACAGCAGCATATCTCCAGCTTCTTGAACCAAATCCAAGATTATTCTTGGAAACATCCATGCCCATAGCTTTAGTGAATTCCCCATTGCCATCAGGAATAACTCTCACATTTTTTATTCCACAGTCTTCTGCCCATGCATTCATAACAAAAGCATCATTTACAGAAACAACATAAATTTCATCAATCCCGTTGTCTTGAAAAGTCTGATATTTTTCATCAAAACCAGGCAGTTGATACGTTGAACATGTAGGTGTGTAAGCGCCTGGCAATGAGAATATAATAACTCTTTTACCGGCAAATAGTTCCCTTGTACTCTTAGCAACAAATTCCCCGCCTATAGGACATGTTCCTTGCTCGGGCCTTTTATCACCTTCTCGGAATAAAATATTTACATTTGGTACTAAATCGCCTATTTTTGTTGTCATGCTAACCTCCGTTTTAGAATAGTTCTAAATAGTTTAGAATGATTCTAAATAGATATTAACTTTAAATCAAGCTCTATTTGTAGTGCTTGCGACGTTCTGAAAATGCTCTAACACGAGCACGCCAAGTTTTGTAAGAAGACGTATTAATATTGGCCTTCATAATTCGCTTAATTTGGTCAGAATTAATACCATATAACTCTCGAATACTGTCAAATGAGACATCGTCAGACAATGCCATTTCAATGATTTCGCTTATCTCAGAATCAGTAAATTTTTTCTCGTCTCTCATACCGGCTCAATGCATTCAGGAGAGTTATTTTTTGGTGTATTTACTAGTGATGAAACTTTATCGATGATGATTGATGAAGAACACCTATCTTTAATAAAAGGCTCGCCCGAAAGCCAATCAGATATCTGCTCATCTGTGAGTAAAAAAGGTTGTCTATGATGAATATCTTTAAACTTCTCAGATGCTTCCTTGGTAACTATGCAACATCCTTTTTCATTATGCAGGCCTGCCATATAAAAGATGTCACCATCCAGATGATGATAGTAAGCTTGTTTGGCATTTTCTCTTTTTTTATAATCAAAAAAGCGATTCCATTCATACCAACCATCTACGATAAAAACACATCGTTTTGCATCTTTGAAAGATGGTTTTTCATGAATAGTCTCATATCTGGCATTAATAAGATTCATATGGGATTTTGCCCATGGCGGAGAGTAACTCCATTTAAGTCTCATGTGATCTGAGGCAAGTAAGTCTACTGTGCTACCTGGTGAAATGTTGTAGCTTCTCTTAATCGATATACCATGCATCTTTTTAACTTGTTTATCGTTTTTAAGAGTATAGCGCCCGCACATTGTCTACAGGTTCCCGTTGATAATATATTTTAAGATTCTCACAACTTGATGTTGATCTTTAGCTACCGCTGAAGCAGCTGCATCAACTTCTTTGAGTGCATGTTGATGGTCGTCATTATGTATTACAATCATGGACTTATTTAATGCGGATGCGAATCCTGCATCGAATGCAGCGTTCCACTGTTTGTATTTTTCTCCAAACTTTACCACTACGACATCACAGTCCTCGATCGACTTTTTAGTTTTAATTGAATTTATTTTTGCACCTTTGTTATCTTTCCAATAATTATTATCCTCCGTGCCAAGGATCTCAACTCCGCAATTATCTGAGGCTTCATGGTTAGTAACTGGGGATGTAAAATTTATCTCCAAATTTTCTTTATTACACAGGTCAATTATTTCCTCTCTCCAGTTAGAGTGTATTTCACCTGATAGATATACGTTCAACATCTAATTCTCCTTGTCTGTTTGAATCATTATTATACACCACTAGATATAAGTGATTAAGTTGATATTTACAGAGGATTACCATGATAATGGTAATATGTGATAGTGGGCAAATTAATCAATGCCATTAAAATAGGCGACGTCATAATGCCTATGATAGCGAACAATATACTGATAATGCCTGCAGCATACTCTTTTTTGAAACATGCAAGCAAACCTAATATGAGAGCAATCGGACTAAATAACGGTGATAATATGAATATTCCAATGAAACCAAAAATGATACCTAGTGTGCCATAGATCGGCGAATACTGTTTTATAATAATTTTCTCATGGTCCATTCGACAGCACCCAAATTATAGTTTTTTAATTGTAGTTCATTTTAACATGATTCTAATCATGATATCTTTTAGTAATGAAATATATAGCAATGAATAGATTCAAAATCGTATTAGGTAAAGAAAATGAGTTCGAAGAAGTGTGGAGAACTCGTGAAACATATCTAGATGAAGTTGAAGGCTTTAAAGAATTTCATCTTTTAAAAGGTGAAAGTAATGACGAGTACACATTATACTCGTCTCACTCAGTATGGGATAGTAAAGATGATTTTATTGCATGGACAAAATCAGAATCATTTAAAAAAGCGCATAAGGATGCTGGCAAAAATAAACCTTTGTATATAGGTCACCCAATTTTTGAGGGTTTTGATATAGTATTGTAAGTTACCACTTACTCTACTGTGACTGATTTGTTTTGTTTTAACATGTGGTTTGCTCACGTGTAAAATGCCTAGTTATTTATATTTTACCTCACCTAAAACTTGAATGGCAGGGGGATTATTTTGATAGTCTGTTAATTCATGTGGTTTAGATAACT
>ENA-OSEY01000595-OSEY01000595.1-marine-metagenome-genome-assembly--contig:-NODE-595-length-26023-cov-4.133161_pt1 | contig 26023 bp, 12 predicted proteins | sample MGYA00248465_ERZ534230 | MGnify/ENA primary metagenome ERZ534230 (study PRJEB26409, sample SAMN06344110) | marine metagenome | isolation source: Sea water from surface | place: Atlantic Ocean:Southern...
CAATTGCATTTTTATCTACCATTGTTTGGGGACACCATATGTTTATTTCGGGGATGAATCCATTTCTTGGATCTGTTTTTACCTTTACTACCTTACTTATAGCCATTCCTTCTGCTGTTAAGGCTTTTAATTACATTACTACGCTATGGAAGGGAAACCTTCAGTTAAATCCTGCAATGCTTTTTTCCATAGGATTAGTTTCTACTTTTATAACAGGAGGCTTAACAGGAATTATTTTAGGAGACAGCACTCTTGACATTAATGTACACGATACTTACTTTGTTGTGGCTCACTTTCATTTAGTTATGGGAATTTCTGCGCTATACGGATTATTTGCTGGGGTTTACCATTGGTTCCCTAAGATGTTTGGACGAATGATGAATAAAAATATGGGTTACTTTCATTTTTGGGTAACAGCTATTTGTGCTTATGGTGTATTTTTCCCAATGCACTTTATTGGAATGGCAGGTTTACCAAGACGTTATTACACTAACACTGCCTTTCCATACTTTGATGATCTTGCAGATATAAACGTTTTAATTACAGTCTTCGCCTTAGTTGCTGGTTTTGCTCAACTTGTATTCTTGTATAACTTTATACACAGTATGTTTTATGGTAAGGAGACAGTTCAAAATCCATGGAGATCAAATACTTTGGAGTGGACTGCACCCATAGAGCATTTTCATGGAAACTGGAAAGGTGAGATCCCTCATGTACATCGATGGGCATATGATTATTCAAAACCGGGACATAAAGAAGATTTCATGCCTCAACACATACCACTTCAAAAGGGAGAAGAAGAACTACAACATTAGTCTATTAAGACAAGAAATGTTAGTCTGTTAAATCTTAGTTGTTTTCTTTATTAAGCCTTTTCACAAGACCATGTGATTTGCTATATTTGAGAAAATGAATGAGCATTTAGATCCTACTGATAAGCAATTTTCCAAGGAAGATAACGAAATTGATAAAGCATTAAGACCCATCAGTTTTGATGACTTTGCTGGACAGGAGAGTATTTTAGAGAATTTAAAAGTTTTTGTTACCGCTGCTAAACAAAGGGAGGAGGCTCTAGACCATACTTTATTTCATGGGCCGCCAGGATTAGGGAAAACAACTTTAGCTCATATTTTAGCCAATGAATTGGAAGTGGGTATCAAATTTACCTCAGGACCTGTTTTAGATAAACCTGGGGACCTAGCTGGTTTATTGACAAATCTTCAACCTAGAGATATTTTATTTATCGATGAAATTCACCGATTAAGCCCTATTGTTGAAGAGTACCTTTATTCTGCAATGGAGGACTATAAAATTGATATTTTAATCGAGTCAGGACCAAATGCGAGAACTGTTCAAATTAATTTGGAGCCTTTTACTTTAGTAGGCGCAACTACACGTTCAGGGCTTTTAACAGCTCCAATGCGAGCCCGTTTTGGTATTAGTAATCGTTTAGAGTATTATTCCACTGAACTATTGGCCACAATACTTGAAAGGAGCGCAAACATATTAAGCGTAGAAATAAATTTTGAAGCTGCAATTGAGATAGCTAGAAGAAGTCGAGGTACACCAAGAATATCAAACGGATTACTAAGAAGGATAAGAGACTTTGCACAGATAAAGGGAAATGGGAAAATTGATAAGAAAATTACTCAATTTGGTCTAAAGGCACTCCAAGTCGATGCTTTTGGATTAGACGAAATGGACAATAAAATCCTAACCTCAATTATAGATAAGTTTAATGGTGGTCCTGTGGGAATCACAACCCTAGCAACTGCTGTTTCTGAAAATGCTGAAACAATAGAGGAAGTATATGAACCCTTTTTAATACAACAAGGGTTTATTGTTCGAACACCAAGAGGTCGTGAAGTAACCATGCGAGCCTATCAACATCTTGGAAGAATAAAAAATAGTCAAGGAGGCCTTTTCTAAAGATCCAAATATTATTTATGGATTCAAACATCCAAAACAACACAAAACTCATCAAAGATAAAGCTAAAGAACTTGGTTTTATTTCTTGTGGAATTTCAAAAGCTGATTTTTTGGAAGAGGAAGCACCTCGATTAGAAAAATGGTTAAATCAAAACCTTAATGGAAAAATGGCATACATGGAAAGAAACTTCGATAAAAGACTCGACCCAAGACTACTAGTTCCTGATTCAAAAAGTGTCATTTCTCTTCTTTTTAATTATTATACCAATAAAAAACAGGAGGATAACCAATCACCAAAAATTTCAACATATGCATTTGGAGAGGATTATCATTTTGTTATTAAAAGAAAATTGAGAGAATTAATGAATTACATTAAAAGTAAGATTGGTGATGTTGGAGGAAGAGTATTTGTTGATTCAGCACCTATTATGGAAAAGGCTTGGGCCTCAAAAAGTGGTTTAGGTTGGATAGGTAAGAATACAAATCTAATTTCAAAAAAAACAGGCTCTTTTTTCTTTATTGCAGAAGTAATTGTCGACTTAGAATTAGAATATGACAGCCCAACCACTGACCATTGTGGGAGTTGTACTAAATGCATTGATGCATGTCCTACCGAAGCCTTAATAGCACCTTATCAAATTGATGGTAGTAAGTGTATTTCCTATCTTACAATAGAGCTTAAGGATCAAATACCAAATGAATTTAAAGATAAAATGGATAATTGGGCTTTTGGATGTGATGTTTGTCAGACTGTATGTCCTTGGAATCGATTTGCAAATGAGCATGAGGAAGAATCTTTTACTCCGAAAGAGGAACTTTTAAAAATGACAAAAAATGAATGGAATGAGATTACAGAGGAGGTTTTTGACAAGGTGTTTAAAAACAGCGCTATCAAAAGGACAAAATTTGATGGGCTTAAGCGAAATATCAAATTTCTTAAAAGCTAGCCATTTAAGCTCAAAATATCAAAATCTTGAAATTAAAACACATTATATCATATTTTAGAAACCGTGTAAAAAGTCTGATTGTTTATCAGGAAATATAAATTCTTAAACAAAACCCCTAAAATATATGATATCGTCATTTTCTTAACAAAATATTAAGAAATTAAAAAAAACATTACTATAATTGTAGGTTGATTAAACGAAATCAAAAAGAATTAATTAAAAATAATTTAAAACCAAATGATGAAAAAAGAGTTCTTTAAGAAATTCTCATTCCTCTTCGCTTTTATGTTGAGTGTGGGAATTTTCGCTCAAACAGTTACGGGAGTCGTAACGAGCGATGACGGTCCACTTCCTGGTGCTACTGTACTAGTTCAGGGGACGAATGATTTCGCCACAACTGATTTTGACGGTAACTTTTCAATCGAAGCAGCCCAAGGAGATATCCTGATTGTTTCTTTTGTAGGTTATGAGACTCAAGAAGTTGCAGTTGATGGTGATAATTTAACCATAACAATGGCTCTAGGTAATCTATTAGACGAAGTTGTCGTAACTACTGGTTACGGTACGCAATCTAAAAGAGACATTACAGGAGCAGTATCAACAATAGAAGCTGATGACCTTACAGCAGTTCCTGCGACAACATTTTCGCAGCAAATGCAAGGTAGAGCGTCTGGTATTTCTATTGTAAGTGATGCAACACCCGGTGGTGAAGCTACAGTTCGTATCCGTGGTTTCGGAACAACTGGAAACAACGAACCACTTTACGTTATTGATGGTGTACCATCTAAGTCTCAAGGTAACCTTAACCCGCAGGATATTGAATCTTTACAAATTCTTAAAGATGCATCTGCGGCTTCTATTTATGGTTCTCGTGCGGCGAATGGTGTAATCATCATTACAACTAAAAAAGGTAAAATCGGTTCTCCAACTATTCGTTACAGTACATTCTACGGCTGGCAAACTCCAGAGAAAGACGTTGAGGCACTTGATGCACAAGGTCTAGGTGAGTACTTATATTTAGCTGACTATTATGCAGGTAAAACTCCATCTCACGGCCAGTACGGATTTAGTGGAACACCAGAAAATCCACAGATTTCTATACCTAACTATGTTTTCCCTAGTGGAGCTAGTTCAGTTGACGAATCTCTTTACTCATTAACTCCAGACAACATATATGCGATCACTAGATCAGCAGATACTAACTGGTGGGAGTTATTGACAAATAATAACGCTCCAATCCTACAACATCAAATAGACGCAAGTGGTGCTAATGAGAATTCTCAATATGCATTTAGTGCTTCTTATTTTAAACAAGATGCTGTTATTAAGTATCAAGGTTATGAGAGAGCTACACTTCGTGTAAACTCTTCTACTAAAACATTTGGAGGTAAATTAGAAGTTGGTGAAAACTTATCATTAAACCTTGATAACAGAAAAGGTGGTTATGGAAACGACGGCGAGCAAAATGCTGTTTCTGGTTCATACAAGCACCACCCACTTCTACCTAATTATGATATTGCTGGAAACTTTGCTGGTTCTAGGGGTCTAAACCTTGGTAACAACTTTAACCCTTACGCTTCTCAGTCTAGAAATCAAGACGACAGAGTTAGAAGAGCTAGAATGTTTGGTAATGCTTACGCACAATTAACAATTGCTGATGATTTCAAATTAAGATCAAGCTTTGGTGCCGACATTACTACAAGCAGACGTCTTGATATTGGAAGACCTCAACCTGAATATGTTGAAGGTAACTTCATTAACAGTTCTAGAGCAGAGCAAAACTGGGGATATGAGTGGACATTTACAAACACTCTATCTTGGTCTAAAGTTATTGCTGATGTCCACGACATCAGTGCTTACGCTGGTGTTGAGGCGATTCAAGGTTTCTCAGAATACTTTGGTGCTTCAAGACAAAGATTCCCATTTGAAACTACTTCTATTATTAGTTATCTAGACCTTGGTAACCAAGGAACTGCTGCAAACTTTGGTAATATCTCTAAAGACTTTTCTTTATGGTCACAGTTTGCTCAAGCTAACTATCAGTACAATGAGAAATATCTTGCGACAGTAACTGTTCGTAATGACCAATCTTCAAGATTTAGACAAGCGACAAACAGTGCATTTTTCCCAGCATTCAGTGTTGGTTGGAGGCTATCTGAAGAAGACTTTATGTCTGGAATATCTTTTATAGATGATCTTAAAATTAGATATGGATGGGGTAAAACTGGTAACCAAGAGATTGGAGACTATAATGCCTACACCCAGTTTAGATCTTCTTCTTATAACTCAGGTTACCCAATTGATGGTAGTTCTTCAGCGGCAACGCTAGGTTACGACCCTTCTACGTTTGGTAACCCAGCTGCAAAATGGGAAGCAACTCTTTCAAACAATATTGGTTTGGATGCAGCATTAGGAGGCCAAAAACTATTTGTTGAATTAGACTTATGGAATAGAACTACTACTGACTTACTTCTTACTGTACCAGTTATCTATTCTGCAGGTGACGCAAGTGCTCCAGCAGTTAACATTGGTGAGATGTACAATGAGGGTATTGATTTCGGACTTACATATGATGACAACTTTGGTGATCTTAATTTATCTATTACAGGTAACATTTCTACTTATAGAAATGAAATACTTGCTTTAGATGAATTTGCTACACCAATCTTTGGATCTAACAGAAGGGTTCCTGCCTTAACTGTTACTCAAGTAGGTGATCCAATATCTTCACTATATGGTTTTGAAGTGGAAGGTATCTTCCAATCTCAAGCTGAAGCTGATGCTCACGCGCCTTATGGTACAACAGGATATAATGCACCTGGTAAATTCAAGTATGCTGATGTTAACAATGATGGTGAGATTAATGATGATGACAGAACTGTTATCGGTAATCCACACCCTGACTTTACATATGGTATAAACTTGAGTTTAACTTATAAAAATATCAATTTGACTGTCTTTGGAAATGGAGTACAAGGAAACGATATCTACAATTACGTAAGATACTTTGCTGACTTCAACACATTCCAAGGTAATAGATCTACAAGAGCACTTAACGATGCTTGGCAACCAAGCAACCCGTCAGCTCCAAGATCACAATGGACAGCTGCAAACCCTGACGCTACGTCTCCTATTATGGATGCAAACGATCAGATTAGTAGTAGAACTTCTTCTTATTTAATAGAAGACGGTTCATATTTCAGATTGAGAAACGTACAACTTACTTATACATTTAGTGACGCATTAAACGATACTTTAGGTATAAGTGGAGGAAACATATATTTCCAAGGTCAAAATCTATTAACTGTCACGAACTATTCTGGTCTAAACCCAGAAATTCAGACAACTAATGATATTCAATTAGGATACGACGGAGGATTTATGCCGGTTTCACGAACACTGACTGTAGGATTGAATCTATCATTATTTTAATAATTAATTATTTTGTAAAATGAAAAATTTGAAAAATCTATTTTTTGCTTCACTAGCCATTGTAACTCTTACAGTTGCTTGTGATGAAGAATTTTTAACAAAAGAACCCCAGGCTTCACTTTCTGGACCAGCTTTAGCTAATTCTGATGGTGTTGAAGGGAAACTTGTCTCTGCTTACCGTACCCTTGCAGGCTACGGAATGAGTGGAGGAGGAACATGGTATTACTCTACCTGGTCCTGGATTTTTGGTGCAATATCTTCTGATAATGCATTAAAAGGAACTGATGCTGGTGACCAGCCAGAACACTCATTTATTGAGTCATATGACTTTAACACTTTTAATGTTCACAACCGCGATAAGTGGAGATCTGGATACTGGGGTGTTGCTAGAGCTAATGACGTTATAAATAGTGTAGCAGAAGCTGAAGACATTAGTGCGGCTAGAGCTGCAGAGATTGTCGGTGAAGCTAAATTCATTAGAGGGTGGCAACACTTTGAAATGCAGAAAATGTATAGAACTCCTAAGTACGTTAGCGAAGCTAACTTTAGCTTAGATGATCTAGAAGCTTCAAAAGTTCCTAATACAGGAAAGATTTGGGCTAACATTATCCAAGATTTTGCGGATGCTGCAGCTGCGCTTCCAGCAACTCAAGCAGAGGTAGGTAGAGCTACAAAATGGGCTGCATTAGCTTACCAAGCTAAAGCGTTAGTCTATAGTGGTGACTACACTTCAGCACTTCCAATTTTGGAGAATATTGTTAACAATGGACCATATACGCTTGTCGACAAATTTGAAGACAACTATTTGGTAGCTACTAGAAACAATTCAGAATCTATTTTTGAAATTCAGTATGCTGTTAGTAGTGCTGACACCAATGCATCAAATGCTGAGATTGGTCTTGCACACCCATATATTGCTCCTTGGGGATGTTGTGGTTTCTTACAAGCACCTCAGGATCTAGTTGATTTCTTCCAAACTGACGCTAATGGACTACCATTATTAGACGAATCTTGGAAAACTACTCATATTACTAATCCTACTGGAGCTAATATAGGAGAGCCTATTGGAGACCCAAGAGTTGACCCAAGACTTGACCACACTGTTGGTCGTCCAGGACAACTGTTCAAGAATCACCACATCATGCAAGTTGATTACATTCGTGACTTAACTTATGCAGGTCCATATTTTTCTAAAAAGCACATTGCTGAACCAGAAGGATTTGGTATTGGTGGATGGGGTAACCTTTCTGCAAACAACTTTAGAATTATGCGTTTAGGACACGTTAAGCTTTGGTTAGCTGAAGCTTACGTTGAAGCTGGACGTCTAGAAGACGCTCGTGCCCAAGTTAATGACCTAAGAAGACGTGCTGCTAACCCAGACGGCTTTAATCCAGGTGCAACTCAGGGTGCAACTCGTGCAGACTACTCTTTAACAGGAGCACCTGGTGCTAACTATGTTATTGGCGAGTACACTGCAGCTTGGACAGATCAAGCTATTGCGAGAAGAGCTGTACGTTATGAGACTAGACTTGAAACTGCCATGGAAGGAAATCGTTTCTTTGATTTACAAAGATGGGGCGTTCAATCTCAAGTTCTTAACGAATATCTATCTAGAGAATCACGTTACAGAATTTACCTTCAAGGTAAGTCCTTTACATCACCTAAAAACGAATTCTATCCAATTCCAACTTATGCAATTGATAGATCATTCTCAGAAGGTGAGCCAACTTTAACACAAGATCCTAACTACTAGTAGTTAAATCTTTGAAAGTTCAAAACCGTGGAGTATATTTGCTCCGCGGTTTTTTTTTGATATATGATGAAAGGGAAATATTTATTAATCACACTAATTTTTTTAATCCAGTCCTGTTCAAAACAAAATAAGCTATTTGTTTTATTGAAATCAGAAAAAACAGGTATTGAATTCAACAATAAAATAACTGAAACAGATGATTTTAATATACTTACGGATGAGTATATTTTTAATGGAGGAGGGGTTGCACTAGCTGACTTTAATAGGGACGGTTTACCAGATTTATTTTTTACCGGTAATATGGTATCAAATGAGCTTTATTTGAATAAAGGTTATTTAAAGTTTGAGAATGTGACTAATAGTGCAAAATTAAATTCAACTGGATTTTGGTCTACAGGAGCAGCAGTTGTAGATATAAATTCAGACGGTTGGATGGATATTTATGTTTCCGGAGCCATGAATACAAATAATAGAAAAAATAGACTTTATGTAAATCAGGGACTAAATAAAGAAAACATCCCTGTTTTTGAAGAACAAGCAGAAAAATTTGGAATTGATGATAACGGTAATACCATGGGGGCATGTTTCATTGATTATGATAAAGATGGAGATTTAGATTTATATGTTCTAAACAATGAACAAAACGAGACTATCCCAACTAACTACAGAAAAAAAATAATTGATGGATCAGCACCTAGTAATGATAAATTTTATAAGAATAATGGAGATGGGACTTTCAGTGATATAACTCTTGACGCAGGGATATTATTTGAAGGTTTTGGTTTAAGTGTTACGCCAGTTGACATAAATAAAGACCAATGGATCGATCTATACATAACAAATGATTATCTAACTAATGATCTTTTGTATGTAAATCAAAAAAACGGAACATTTAAAAATGAAATCCAAGAATACCTGTCTCATCAAAGTAAATTTTCTATGGGCTCAGATGCCTCAGATTTTAATAATGACGGCTATACTGATTTAATTTCTCTTGATATGCTAGGCGAAAGCCATGAGCGCAGAAAAACGACCATATCTAAAAGTTTTTTTTTCCAAAACGTATTGAACAAAAAATGGGACTATCAAGACCAGCATATGCGCAATATGCTATTTAAAAATAATGGCCCAAATCTTCCATTTTCAGAAATAGGACAATTTTCAGGGGTTTACCAAACAGATTGGAGTTGGTCACCACTTTTTGCTGACTTTGACTATGATGGAAATAGAGATTTGTTTATAACTAATGGATTCCCAAGAGATATAACTGATATGGACTTTGCGAATTACAGGCTTAGCTATGGTGCTTACACTCCGGTATCAACTCTTTTGGATTCCATTCCCATTGTTAAAATACCTAATTATGCATACAAGAATAATGGTGACCTTACTTTTGAAGATGTAAGTAAAAAGTGGGGCTTAGGTATTTCCTCATTTTCCAACGGAGCTGTTTTTAGTGATCTTGATTTAGATGGAGATATAGACTACGTTGTAAATAATATAAATGATAAAGCATTTATTTTTGAAAATATTTTATACCAACAAGAAAATCCTCCAAACTATTTACAAATTGAGCTTGAAGGAGATAAATTAAATCCAGATGCTCTAGGAGCAAAAGTTGTTTTGCGCCTCTCAGATAATTCAATTCAATTTCAAGAGCAACAAATATCACGAGGTTATATGTCTTCTGCAGATCCTGTAATGTATTTTGGACTTGGAAAACTTAAGGATGTAGTATCTGTAGAAATTTTGTGGCCAAACGGACTTTTATCAAAAATAAATAACCCTGATATTAATAAAAGATTAACATTCAGTCAAAGCGAGGCGTTAGCTGTTAATTCTCTTATTTTTCCTTTTGCGGAAGAACAAAAACTTCTTCCTTATAAAGAGGTTTCTAGTAAATACAACATAAATTATTTTCATAACGAAAAAAACGTTCAAGACTTTTTTAAACAGCGTTTATTACCACACAAACTGTCCCAAAATGGTCCTTGCATTGCAGTAGGTGATATAAATAGTGACGGCAATGAAGATTTTATAGTAGGTAGTTCATCATCATTTTCACCTAGGGTTTTTATACAAAGTGACGACAGTAAATTCGCTTCGAGGGATTTATTTCAAAAAGAGCAAGAAAAAAAATATGAAGTTGAAAGTATGACTCTTTTTGATGCAGACCAAGATGGAGATCTTGACCTTTATCTTGTTTCCGGTGGCAACGAATATGATATTGGCTCTGAGTGGTACCAAGATAGATTGTTAATTAACGATGGCCTTGGAAATTTTAAAAATCAACAAAATAGACTTCCAAAGATGTACGTTAATGGTTGCATTGTTAGACCAGCTGATTTTGATAATGATGGAGATTTGGATTTGTTTGTTGGAGGACACAACAAACCTGGAGCTTATCCACTAGCTGACAATAATTTTTTATTAAGAAATAATAACGGTTTTTTTGAAGATGTCACGGATATCACTATTCCTTCATTAGATTCGTTTGGTATTCTAACAGACGCTTTATGGACTGATATCAATGGTGATAAGCGAAATGATATAATTCTTGTAGGTGAATATAGCCCTGTTACAATATTGTTAAATAAAGTAAAGGGTTTTGAAAAATTAGAATCTGACACTTTAGAGGATACTGAAGGTCTTTGGAGGGCAATTGAGCAGGTTGACATTGACCTAGACGGTGATCTAGATTATATTTTAGGAAATTTAGGAAAGAATAATATGCTCTCTCTATCTCCAGAAACCCCAATGTATATATCAACTAAGGATGTAGATAAAAACGGTAGTGTTGATCCCTTAATTTTTAATTCCCAACAAAACAGCAAGGGCGAATTAGATATTTACCCAATTCAATTTTGGGACAATCTAACTCAACAAAGTCCAATGTTTAGGCAAGAATTCAATTCGTATCATTCATTTTCAAAAGCTAACTTTGAGTATTATAAAGAAAAAGGATTCATAGATAATGACAGTATTTTGATAGCTAAACACAGTGAATCCAAATGGATCGAAAATTTGGGTGAAGGTAATTATAAACTTAATTCATTACCAGATTTACTCCAGTTAGGCCCCATTAATGATTTCCTTATTTTTGGCTCTGGCAATAAACGTAAAGTGTTTGTCGTAGGGAATGATTTTGGGGGTGCACCATTTGAAGGGAATACGGACGCATTACAAGGGACCATTTTACATTTAGATGAAAATGAAGGAAGGAAAGTTGTGAGCGCGCAAGATTCAGGTTTTAATGTTTTTGGTGATGCTAGAGAGATTAAAAGTGTAAGGCTAAAGAATGGTAAAATTTTGATTTTGGTAGCTCAAAATCAAAACAAACTGCTAGCATTTGAAGAGTTTTAGTTTTTAGAACCCAAAAAATATCATTTCACTATTACATATTCAATTTATTTGACTTAAATGTCCTATTTTTGACTCGCTATAATGTGTTGAAAACTGAATTTTACTTTTGATCGTTTTCATTAGTTGTTTCAAGTTCAGTAAGAATAAATGTATGAGGAATCTTAGAGCTTTAATATTTTCAGTCTTATTTATCCAATTATCATGTAATCAACATGATAGTAGTGAATACAATAAAAAATTAGATAATCCTGAATTATTCCAGTCTGCAATGCAAAACCTTACTGACATTGTAGTTTACGATATCTTTTCACCACCTGTTGCTTCAAGAGTCTACTTATATCCAACAATAGCTGCATATGAGATAATCGCCGCGCATCAGCCTGAAAGCTTCAACAGTCTTGCAGGTCAAGTCAAAGATTTGTATGAAATTCCAAAATCAGACAATAAGGCTATAATTCCAAACCTTGCTGCTCTATTTTCTTTTAATAGTGTTGGAAAAAAACTCATTTTTTCACAAGATAAAATGGAATCCTTTGAAAATGAATTTTATCAAAAATTGGTTGAGTATAATGTTCCAAAAAACGTGATAAATGCCTCCAAAAATTATGGAGAAGAAGTAGCACAATTTATTCTAGAATGGGCTTCTAAAGATATGTACAGCCAAACCCGTACATTTCCAAAATATGCTATTAAAGAAGAAGATAAGTATTGGAAGCCAACTCCACCTGATTATATGGATGGAATTGAACCTCATTGGCAAGAAATTAGAACTATGGTTTTAGATTCGTCAAACCAATTTCCCCCAAAAGACCCATTACCATTTGATTTAGAAAAAGATAGTCCTTTTCATAAACAGTTGATGGAGGTTTTTAATGTTATAAATGGACTTACTGAAGAACAAGTAGAAATCGCAAAGTTTTGGGATTGCAATCCATACGTAACTCATCACAAAGGGCATTCTATGTTTGCTACAAAAAAGATTACACCTGGAGGACATTGGATTGGAATAACTTCTATAGCCACTAGAAAAGCAAAAAGTTCTTTTGCAGATACAATAAACGCGTATGCTAATGTTTCTATTGCTTTGTTTGATGCATTTATAAGTTGTTGGGATGAAAAATGGAGAACTTTGGTAGTGCGACCAGAGACATTAATTAATGAACATTACGATGAGGAATGGCTACCATTATTACAAACCCCCCCATTCCCTGAATATACAAGTGGACACTCCGTAATTTCAAGAGCTGCAGCAGTAACTTTAACAAAAATCTACGGAGATAATTTCAGTTTTGTAGATACTACAGAAATAGCCTATGGCCTTCCTGAAAGAAGTTATAAGTCTTTTATACATGCTTCTGAAGAGGCAGCGATATCAAGACTGTATGGAGGTATACATTATATGATGGCAATTACTGAGGGTGTTTCTCAGGGCCAAAAAGTAGGTTCATACATTGCTAGCAGATTACAAACAAAAAAAACTTCTGATAGGTTATTAACTCTAAATACAACAAATGGTGAAAAAAAGCCTTAGTTTTTGGCAGATAATTACCATGAACTTTGGTTTTTTCGGGGTGCAATTTAGCTTTGGTTTGCAACAAAGCAATATGAGTGCAATTTATAGGTATCTGGGTGCAGAAGAATCTGAGTTACCTATTTTATGGCTAGCGGGTCCAGTTACAGGTCTTGTTGTTCAGCCAATAATTGGAGCAATGAGTGATGGCACTTGGTCACCTAAATTTGGTAGAAGAAAGCCTTTCTTTCTAATAGGAGCAATAATTGCAAGTTTAGCTTTAATTGCTATGCCTTACTCTAGTTCAATATGGATGGCTGCTGGTCTTTTATGGATTCTAGATGCTGCAAATAACATAGCTTTGGAACCATATAGAGCTTTTATTTCTGACAAATTACCAAAAAAACAATTTTCATTTGGTTTTTTAGTTCAAAGTTTTTTCACTGGTCTAGGAACTACATTAGCCAATTTCACACCTGCTATTTTAGTTTCCTTTGGCATATTAGCGTTAACCGATAAAATGGAAAATGGTATTCCTGTTTCAACTTATTGGGCTTTTTTAATTGGTGCTGCAGCATCCATTATAACTATCCTGATTACGGTCTTTACCACCTCGGAATATCCACCTACTTTAGAAGAGTTAAAAGAAATTCAATCCTCTAAAACAAATAAAAATTTATTAATAAAAACTTTTCAAGATATTGTTTTTGCATTCAAAAACATGCCTGCAACTATGAAACAATTAATACCAGTTATGTTTTTTCCTTGGTATGCAATGTTTTGCTATTGGCAATATTTAACTTCAGCTCTTTCACTCTCCTTATATGGTACTCTAGACGAAACAACTTCATTTTTCAATAAGGCACAACTTTTGACAGGTAATTTAAATGGCACTTACAATATTATTTGTTTTTCAATTGCTTTTGCACTAATTCCAATTGCAAAAAAAATTGGACCCAAAAGATTACACTTCTTTAGCTTAGCTATTGGAGGATTTGGTCTTTTATGCATGCCGTTACTAAATGACACAGACATTTTATTTGTTTTGCCCTTTGGAAGTGGAATTGAAATTTCCCAAATATATCTTTTTTCTTTTTGTATGGGTATTACCTGGGCGTCCATGATGGCTATGCCTTATCAAATGTTAGCATCAACTATTCCTATAAATAAAATGGGAATTTATATGGGTATATTCAATATGTTTATTGTGATCCCCATGATTATTCAAATTTTTTCTGTTCAGTACATTATTTATGACCTATTAGGACAAAATCCAATAAATATTATACGGCTTTCAGGGATATTTCTTATTACAGGAGGAATTTTTTCATTATTTGTTAGCCTTCCTGCAAAGGCAGATCCAATTTAATTGAGTAATTTCAAGATAGTAATATTAACTCATGTCAAATCAGCAACACAGAAGGGCTGCACTTGTTTATCATGCCAAACCTAAACCAGGAAAAACAAAAGTAGTTCCAACCAAAAATTATAATACTCAAAGGGACTTAGCATTGGCCTATTCCCCTGGTGTTGCTATTCCATGTACTGAGATAGAAAAGCAAAAATCTGATGTTTACAAGTATACCAATAAAGGAAACTTGGTTGCTGTTATTACCAACGGTACCGCTGTTCTTGGACTAGGAGATATTGGTCCATGCGCCTCTAAACCTGTTATGGAGGGTAAAGCTTTACTTTTTAAAATTTTTGCAGGTATTGATGTTTTTGACATAGAATTAGACGCTAAAGACCCAGAAAAATTTATTGAAGCAGTTAAAGCTATTTCTCCAACATTTGGAGGAATAAATTTAGAAGATATTAGATCACCAGAAGCATTTGAAATCGAACGTAGGCTTAAGGAAGAACTTAATATTCCTGTTATGCACGACGATCAACACGGAACCGCTATCATATCTGCTGCTGCTCTTTTAAATGCGCTAGAGCTTGCAGGTAAAAAGATTACAGACGTGAAAATTGTCGTTTCTGGAGCAGGAGCTGCAGCTATAGCGTGTGCCAAACTATATGTTTCTTTTGGTGCAAGAACCAAAAATATTGTAATGTTGGATAGTAAGGGAGTGATTCAAAAAAATCGTGATGATCTTACTCGAGAAAAAGTTCAATTTGCTACAAAAAAAGACCTAAAAACATTGGAAGAGGCTATTGTTGGTGCCGACGTCTTTATTGGTTTGTCAAAACCTAACATCCTTAAAAAAAAGATGCTCGAAAAGATGAGTATTAATCCAATTGTTTTTGCAATGGCTAATCCAGATCCAGAAATTGGATATAATGATGCTTGTAATACACGAAATGACATTATTATGGCAACTGGTCGTTCAGATCATCCCAATCAGGTTAACAACGTTCTTGGTTTTCCTTTCATTTTTAGAGGTGCTTTAGATGTAAAAGCAACTTCAATAAATGAAGAAATGAAGATGGCAGCGGTAAAGGCAATTGCTGATCTTGCAAAAGAGTCTGTTCCAGAGCAAGTAAACATAGCTTATGATGAAACAAGATTGAGTTTTGGTAGAGACTATATTATACCTAAGCCTTTCGATCCTCGTTTAATTACAACTGTACCTCCTGCAGTTGCAAGAGCTGCGATGGAATCAGGTGTAGCTACAGAACCAATCCAAAACTGGGAACGTTACAGGGAAAACTTAGAACAACGTCTTGGCAACACTCAAAAAATGATTCGATTGCTTCACGATCGTGCTAAATCAGCTCCTAAACGCTTGGTTTTCGCAGAAGCAGACCAAATGGATGTTCTTAAGGCTGCTCAAATTGTTTTTGAAGAATCTATTGCCATACCTATATTATTAGGAAATAGAAAAAAAATTAAAGAATTGTGTGATCTTATTGAATTTAATGCAGATGTTGAAGTAATAGATCCCAAAGAAAACGAACAAAATAAGATTAGAAATAAATATGCTGAGCTTTTTTGGCATTCACAAAAAAGAAAAGGTTACACTTTGTATGATGCACAACGCCTAATGAGAGAGAGAAACTATTTTGCGTCTATGATGATAAAGAATGGAGATGCAGATGCAATGATTTCAGGTTATTCTAGAAACTACAGATCAGTTGTTAAGCCTATATTAGAAACTATCCCAAAAAATAAAGGAGTAAGTCGTGTAGCTGCTGCAAATCTGATGTTAACAAAATCGGGACCACTGTTTTTAACAGATACAACAATTAATGTTGATCCATCATCAAAAGAATTAGCAAAAATCGCACAAATGACCGGACAAATGGCAAAAATTTTTGGATTAGAACCCGTTATAGGGATGCTTTCCTTCTCAAATTTTGGATCTTCACGCTTTCCACAGGCAAAAAAAGTTTCTAAAGCAGTAACTATGCTTCACAGAAGTAATCCAGACTTAATTGTTGATGGACCTATACAATCAGATTTTGCTCTAAATAAGAAACTTTTACAAGACAGATTTCCATTTTCAAGTCTTACTAATAAAAAAGTAAATATTTTAGTTTTTCCAAATTTAGATGCAGCCAATATAACCTATAAGCTTATGAAAGAATTAAACGAAGCGCATTCGATAGGACCAATTTTAATGGGTCTAAGTGAACCAATTCATATTTTGCAGTTAGGTGCTTCCGTATCTGAAATCGTTAATATGTCTGCTGTTGCAGTTGTGGATGCCCAAACAAAGAAAAAATAAATAAATGATTACACAAATTATCGGCAGATTGGTTGAAAAAACTCCTACACAAGTTGTAATTGACTGTAATGGAGTAGGTTATGCAGTTAATATATCACTGTACACCTTTTCTCAAATTAATGATGGCGAAAATATTAAACTCTATACCCACCTACAAGTACGCGAAGACTCCCACACATTATTTGGTTTTAATACAACTATTGAAAGATCAGTTTTTTTACTTTTAATTTCAGTTTCAGGAATCGGCTCTAGTATAGCAAGAATGATGTTGTCATCTCTTGAGCCTCTTCAAATCCAGCGTGCAATAATTTCAGACGATTTAAATACTATAAAATCAGTTAAAGGTATTGGTTTAAAAACAGCTCAAAGAGTTTTAATTGAATTAAAAGACAAAATGTTAAACCTTCAAGTCGAGGGTGAAATTCAAAATTTTGGAAACAATACAATCAAAGATGAAGCGTTATCAGCATTAGAGGTTCTTGGTTACACAAGGAAGCAGTCTGAGCGCATCTTAGATAGCATTATTCAGAGTGCTCCAGAAAGTTCCGTTGAAGAACTTATCAAGGAGGCTCTGAATAAATTGTGAATTTTTGATTGAAATATCTGAAAATGTAGTTTTTAAACCATCCAAAAACTTCATCATCATTTTTATCTTGATGATGCTAGTTAGTAAAATTGTTTTTGGACAAAAAGCTGCTGAAATAGGTTCCATTATTGAACCAAAGTCAAGTAGTATTGAAAACTTATACACCTATGACCCTGAAAGTAATCTCTATATTTTAACAGAGGAAATAGGAGGTTATCCTATTAGTACCCCGATGGTCATGACTGTTGCTGAATATGAATCATTTATTCTAAAGGAACAAATGAGTAGGTATTTTAAAGAAAAAATTCAAGCACTTAGTGGATACGGCTCAGATATCGAAGATGCACAAAAAAATTTACTTCCAGAACTTTATGTAAATAATGAGTTTTTTGAATCAATTTTTGGTAGTAATACCATTGATATAAAACCTCAAGGTTCGATAGGAGTGGATTTAGGATACCGATACCAAAGAAGCGATAATCCTATTGCCTCAGTTATTAACCGTAGATCACCAGGTTTCGATTTTGACCAAAGAATCAGTTTAAGTTTATTAGGAAATATTGGTGAACGCCTTCAAATTACAGCTAATTATGATACCGAATCTACTTTTGATTTTCAAAACTTGGTAAAAATAGAATTTAACCCTCCCAAGTTATCGGAATTAACAGAAATAATTCCAGGTAAATTAGGTTCAAATATTTCAACTATAAATGAAGCTGTTAACGAGATAAGTCAAACAATTGGTGACACTGAAGAAACTATAAGTGAATCAGAAAATTCATTAAATAAAGTAAGACAAAAAATTGATAATCTTAAAAATAATGTAAAACAGCTTCCTAATAATCCAGAGCTTGTAGGAAACAGGGTATCAGAATACTTAAGAGGTAAAATAACAGAAGATGCTATTATTCAAAATATAGATATTGGGAATGTCAATATGCCAATAAATAGTAATCTAATACAAGGTGCACAAAGTTTATTTGGTGTACGTACAGATTTAAAATTTGGAAATACAACTATATCTGGAGTATTTTCAGAACAAAGATCTCAATCACAAAATATAGTTTCCCAAGGAGGAGGAAGATTACAAGAGTTCAACTTTTTTGCTTTAGATTACGAGGAAGATCGACATTTTTTCATTAGTCAATATTTTAGAGATAACTATGATCTATTTTTAGCTAATTATCCATACATTAATTCACCAGTACAAATTACTCGTATAGAAGTTTGGGTCACAAATAGGGGATACCAAACTCAAAATGTAAGAAATATAATAGCACTTCAAGACTTGGGAGAACCTAACCCTGATAATACTAAATTAGATGATAATTATCAGGGTTTTATAAATTCTTCAAATCCTTTTGCCCCGCCTGATAACAGCGTAAATAAACTTGATCCAGACGAAATTGGTTTTAACGGTGTACTCAATACAAAAATTAGGGACATAGCAACAGTTAACAATGCTTTTGAAAATATTAGTGCAAATGAGGGATTTGATTATGCAGTATTAGAAAGTGCAAGAAAACTTAGCCCTCAAGAATATACATTCCACCCTCAATTAGGATATATATCTCTTAATCAGCGTCTAAGTAATGATGAAGTTTTAGGAGTTGCTTTTCAATTTACTCATTTGGGGAAGACATATCAGGTTGGAGAATTTGCTAATGGAGATATTCCAGGAACTTCAGTAATTCAACAAAATCAAAATTTCATTCAAGGCCAAGGTCAACAGGAACAAGTTCAAACAAATAGTTTAATTGTCAAAATGTTAAAAAGTAGTTTAACTGATGTTCGCCAGCCAGTTTGGGATTTGATGATGAAAAATATCTACAATACAGGAGCATTTCAACTTTCCGAGGAGGATTTTAGATTAAATATTTTGTATAGTGATCCATCGCCAATTAACTATTTAACTCCAGTTGATAAATCCATATGGCCAGAAGATTTAGATAATGAAATATTATTAAACACATTAGAACTTGATAAATTAAATGCGTATCAAGATTTAGTACCTAGTGGAGATGGATTTTTTGACTTTCTTCCTGGTATTACAGTTGAGCCTCGTTTTGGAAGAATCATCTTTACTAAAGTTGAGCCATTTGGAGAATTTTTATTTGAGATTTTAGATAATCCAAGTTCAGCGAAAGAGAATTATGACATAGATAATACATTTAATGCAAATCAAAAAAAATATGTTTTTAAGGAAATGTATACTCTTACAAAGGCAGCTGCTTTAGAATTTACCGAAAAAAATAAATTCCAACTCAAAGGAAGATATAAGTCTGAAGGAGGTGATGGTATAAATATAGGAGCTTTTAATATTCCAAGAGGTTCTGTTAGAGTTACAGCAGGAGGAAGAATTCTTCAGGAAGGATTGGATTATACAGTAAATTATGAAATAGGAAGAGTAAAAATATTAGATGAAGGTCTTAAAGCATCAAATATTCCTATCGATATTTCAGTTGAAAATAATTCGTTTTTTAATCAACAGAATAAAAGATTCTCTGGAATTAATTTGAAACATCGGTTGACTGATAATTTCTATATTGGAGGTACACTTATAAATCTAAGTGAAAATCCTCTCACTCAAAAAGCAAATTATGGAACCGAACCAGTAAACAATACAATGAAAGGCTTAAACACAAATTTTTCTACTGAACTTCCCTTTTTAACTCGTTTGGTTAATAAGTGGCCAACTATAAGAACCAGTATTCCCTCTCAAATTTCATTTAGAGGTGAGGTTGCAAGTATAAATGCAAATGATCCTCGAAATACAAGATTAAATGGTGAAACAAATGTTTATATAGATGATTTTGAAGGGGCACAAACAAATATTGATGTAAAAGGATTTAATGCATGGAATCTTTCTAGTGTTCCGTTTAAAGGATTTTTAGGATCATCATTACAGGGAGTTGAAAGCGGATACGGAAGGTCTAAACTAGCATGGTATTCTATTGATCAAATTTTTTATTCTAGACAACCACCAGGAATAAATAATGATGATATATCGAGCAATGAAACTAGAAGTATATCTATAAATGAACTTTTTCCAGAGCAAGATTTAGTACAAGGAATGATTAGTAGACTACCAACACTAGATTTGGCATTTTATCCAAAAGAAAAAGGACCTTATAATAATGCAGAATTATCACAATTTTTATTAGACCCCAAAAAAAACTGGGCTGGGATTACACGCACACTAAATGCAACAAATTTTGAACAGTCAAATGTTGAGTTTATAGAATTTTGGTTACTGGATACATTTTCAGAAAATACTTCAGAAAATGATGAATTAGGGGAATTAGTATTTCACTTAGGTAATATATCTGAAGATATACTTCGCGATGGTAGAAAACAATTTGAGAACGGACTTCCAAGTAATAGCGAAATTACACCTACTTATGAAACTCCTTGGGGTAGAGTCCCTGCAACCCAATCTTTAGTATATGCTTTTAATTCAAATTCTGAGGATCGTATTTTACAGGATGTTGGATTAGATGGTCTTAGTGATCAAGAGGAGTCTGAAGTTTTTACAAATGGTCCAACAAACGATCCTGCAGGCGATAATTATGAGTATTATCTACAAGCAGAAGGTAGTATACTTGAGCGCTATAAAAATTATAATGGATTTGAAAACAACACTCCAATTGAATTTAGTGACAATGATCGAGGTAATACAACTGAACCTGATACAGAAGATATAAACAGAGATCAAAGTATGAACACTATTGATAGTTATTTTGAATATCATGTACCAATTTTTAAAACAATGCGGGTAGGAAATCACCCATTTATAACAGATGTAAGAGAGAATGTTGAGGTGAGAGCTCCAAATGGTGACGAGTATACTACTAGATGGATACAATTCAAAGTACCTATTCAAAAGTCATATTATGAAAACACATCTTTTAATTCATATTTTGGGGCGGTAAATAATATTAATGATTTAAGATCGATTAGATTTATGCGAATGCTACTAAGTGGTTTTAGCGAAAATATAGTATTTCGTTTTGGCACACTAGACTTGGTAAGAGGAGATTGGAGACGCTATAACAAAGCTCTTAATGAAAACATAATAGCAAATGAAAATACTACGGTTGATATTAGTACAGTAAATATTTTGGAAAACGAAAATAGAATTCCAATAAATTATGTTTTGCCACCCGAAATTCAAAGAGAGCAGATAAATAATAATAATACTATAATTCGTCAAAACGAACAATCTCTAGCGATGCGAATTTTTGATCTAAAGCCTATGGACTCAAGAGGAATTTTTAAAACAGTAGATCTTGACATGAGGCAATATAGTAAACTACGAATGTTTTTACATGCAGAGTCATTACCGGGTAATGAGCCTCTTCCAGGTTTAAAATCTGAGGATGAATACGATAAAAGAATAGTTGCATTCATTCGTTTAGGTACTGATTATCAAGATAATTTTTATCAAATTGAAATTCCTTTAAAGCCCTCTGATTATGATGAAAATGTTTCAAATAGTTTGACCTCAGAAGAAGTATGGATCCCGGATTCTAATTCAATTGAAATATCTATTGACTTACTTTCAAGGCTTAAAGCTAGAGCATTGCAAAAATTAGGATTAGGCGAAACATTATATTTCGATGAGGAGTTAAATGAAATTTTTGAATTCACACCGATAAGTTCTCTACCAGGGCAAAAAAAATACAAACTTGCAATCAAAGGTAATCCATCACTTGGTAACATAAGGACATTAATGATAGGCTTAAAAAACCCTTCAAGTAAATTGGGAGATGACCTTTCTGGTGAAGTTTGGTTTAACGAGTTGCGTATTTCTGGAATAGACAATCAAGAAGGGTGGGCAGCTATTGGTGCATTAGATGCCAACTTAGCAGATTTTGCTAATTTTTCTGCCAATGGAAGATATTCATCGATAGGGTTTGGCAGTATAGACCAAACACCAAACCAAAGAACAAGAGAGGAACTTTTACAATACGATTTTATTTCTAATCTAAATTTAGGACAGCTGGCACCACCAAAATGGGGACTACAAATTCCATTAAGTTTTGCGAGTGGAGAAACTTTCATAACTCCCAAATATGATCCTTTTTATGAGGATTTGAAATTAGAAGATCGACTTGAAACATCTGATCGAAGATCACAAAGAGACTCAATTCGTAATCAGGCTATTGATTATACAAATAGAAAAAGTGTAAGCCTAATTGGAGTAAGAAAAAATACTTCAGGTAACGGTATTCAAAGATTTTATAGCCCAGAGAATTTTGATTTTTCGTATGCATACAACAAATTAGAGCATCGTGATTTTGAGATAGAAAAACAAGAAGAGATTAATTTGTTGCTTGGAGCTAATTATGGGCATTCATTTAATACAAAAACAATAGAACCCTTCAAAAAAGTAAAGTTTTTTAATAGGAAAAGATATTGGAGATGGCTTCAACAATTTAACTTTAATTTATTACCAAACTCTCTTGAAGGTTCGATAAATGTAAATCGAATTTTAAATAATCAAAAGTTTAGACAAGTTTATTTAGAAGGTACTGATGCTTCACTTCAACGAAGTTTACCTAACCTTCAACAGAGAAATTTTTTGTTTGATTATAATTATTCATTAAGTCATAATATCACACGTTCTCTTCGATTTAACTTTAATGCTGCAACAAGTAGTATAGTAAGGCAAAATGATCAAAATTTCCAGCAAGATAATAGTAATATTTTATTGAGAAACCTTTTAAATACAGGAGAACCAAACACTCATTTTCAATCCTTGGCTTTGAATTACAAATTTCCTTTTCAGAATATACCATTTTTGAGTTTTATAGATGCAGCTTATAGTTATGTGGGTAATTTTAATTGGCAGCGAGGATCGGAAGCATTAGCAGAAGTTACTAATGAAGATGGCTTATCATTAGGAATTGTAAACACAATTCAAAATAATAATAAAAAGACATTAACTGGAGCAATTTCTTTTTCTAAACTTTACAATGCACTTGGATTAAGACCCAATAGAGCAAGATTACAAAAAATGACAAGTGAAGTAAAAAATAATGATACGATTAAAAAAAATTCTACAATTCGAAAAAGTTTAATTAAAATGATAGATGCTCTAGCTACATTAAAAAGAATTCAGTTTAATTATAATGAAAATAATGGTACAGTTCTTCCTGGCTATCTTCCAAGTGTTGGTTTTGCCGGAGGTATGCAACCCACTTTAGGTTTTACGATAGGAAGTCAAGCTGATATTAGATATGAAGCGGCAAGAAAAGGATGGCTGACTGGATTTCCAAACTTTAATCAATTATTCACTCAACTCAGATCAAATAAATTTCTTGCAACTGCACAGATGGTCCCCTTTAAAGGCTTGATTATAGACCTTAATGCAGAAAGAGATTTTGCGGAAAATAAGATAGAAAACTTCAGTATAAACAACTTACAATATTACCCTCAAAACTCAAATATTTCAGGCAATTTTGGCATTTCTACTATAATGATTAAAACAGCATTTAATCGTTCAAATGGTCAAGGTAGTAAAACCTTTGATGAATTTAGGAAAAACAGAACAGTAATAGCAAGACGTCTTTATGATAGAAGTAATATTTCAGAATTAACAAGTGAAATTGATGGATACCCAATTGGTTACGGTAAAAACCAGCAATCAGTTTTACTTCATTCTTTTATTGCCGCGTATTCAGGTATTGATCCTTACAAAATAAGTCTAAATCCAATAAAACAAACGCCACTGCCAAATTGGAATTTAAAATTAACAGCTTTATCAAAAATCAGGTCTTTTTCAAAAATTTTCAATCGTTTTTCTATTAATCATGCCTATAGAGCTAGTTACACATTAAATAACTTTCAAACAAATTTTGATTATGATTCAACCGTTCCTTTTCAAACGGATAAACTAGGAAATTACATACCGGAGCGACTTTATTCTAATATTAATTTAGTAGAACAATTTAATCCATTAGCTAGGGTAGATATGGAATTTAAAAATTCAATAAAAATTTTAGCAGAATTTAGAAAAGAACGTGCAATTTCTTTAAGTCTTGATAATAATTTAATTACTGAGACTCTCGGAGATGAATACATAGTTGGTCTTGGATATAGAGTTAAAGATGTAAGATTCAGAACCAATATCAGTGGGAGAAGAGTGATTTTAAGTGGTGATTTGAATGTTAAAATTGATGTTTCATATCGTAATAACTTGACATTACTCAAGAATCTTGAATATGATAATAACCAAGTAACAGCAGGACAAAAACTTATGGCAATTAAAGTAACTGCTGATTATGCACTTACAAAAAATCTTACAGCTCTATTTTTTTATGATCATAATTTTTCTGAGTTTGCAATTTCAACTGCGTTCCCACAAACTAGTATTCGATCAGGATTTACAATTCGTTATAACTTTGGTAATTAAAAGTATTTTTGATAAAGGAAATATTTTAAATTTGTCAAAAAAAAATGAGTATTCCAGCTGATTTAAAATACACTAAAGACCATGAGTGGATAAAATTTGATGGTGAAATTGCTACTGTAGGAATCACTGATTTTGCCCAAGGTGAACTTGGAGATATAGTTTATGTTGAAATTGATACTTTAGACTCAAAACTTGATGCTGAAGAAGTTTTTGGTTCTGTGGAAGCAGTAAAAACAGTTTCAGATCTATTTATGCCTGTTTCAGGCGAAATAATTGAAGTTAATGAACTTTTAGAAGACACACCAGAAATAGTTAATGAGGATCCCTACGGAAAAGGCTGGATGGTTAAATTACGTTGTAGTAATTTGGATCAATCTAAAAATCTTTTAGATCACGAATCTTACGATACATTACTGAAAAAAGGATAAAATTTATGACTTTGCTCATAATGATTATTAAATGGACTTATTATTAGTTAAGAAATGGTTTTTTTTTGTATATTTTTTTTAGATTAGCTTTCTAAATTTATTTGATAATGCAGCCAAAAAAAAATGAAAAAGTAGATTTAACTAAAAACAGTAGTTTATACTTTGTAATCGGTTTATCTGTTGTTTTGTTAATCACATGGCAAACCATTGAATGGAAAACTTATAAAAAAACTTATGATTATGAGGCTCTAAATGTGGAGGATGATGATGATGAGGATATCCCAATTACAGAACAAATTAAAACACCACCACCACCACCTCCTCCTCCTCCTCCAGCACCAGAAATAATAGAAATTGTAGAGGATGAAGAGGAGGTTGAAGAGACTGTAATCGAGTCAACTGAAACAGATGAAGAAGAAATAGTTGAAATAGTGGAGGTGGAGGAAGAGGAAGTTGACATTGACGTTCCTTTTGCTGTTATTGAGGATGTGCCAATTTTCCCAGGTTGTGAAAGAGTTAAAAAATCAGAGAGACGTAACTGTTTTCAAGAAAAAATGAATAAGCATATAAGGAAAAACTTCCGTTACCCTGAAATTGCTCAGGAAATGGGTATACAAGGACGAGTATATGTCAACTTTATAATATCCAAAAATGGAAGTATCACAAACATTAGAATGCGTGGACCAGATAAAAATTTGGAAAAAGAAGCAGAGCGCATAATTTCAAAACTTCCGTCTATGACTCCAGGTAAGCAAAGAGGACGACCTGTCAGGGTTCCTTTTAGTATTCCTATTACATTCAGATTGCAATAAAATTTATCTAGGGATAATTCATTGCTCAATGACTTATTCTGCACTATATTTGCTTGTTGAATGATGACGTCTGATGCTCCTTTATAAAACCATTTCAATAAACACACGGTACCAAAATCTAATTGATTTTTTCCAGCTTACAAAACTAAGACTGTCAATTTCAATTGTATTATCG
>ENA-OSEY01000597-OSEY01000597.1-marine-metagenome-genome-assembly--contig:-NODE-597-length-25986-cov-3.772087_pt1 | contig 25986 bp, 24 predicted proteins | sample MGYA00248465_ERZ534230 | MGnify/ENA primary metagenome ERZ534230 (study PRJEB26409, sample SAMN06344110) | marine metagenome | isolation source: Sea water from surface | place: Atlantic Ocean:Southern...
TTTCTAGTAGCTTTTTCTATACTCATCGTAGGTCTTTTAATTTCAACATTATTTTGAATTAAAACTCCATTATGAAAAACTGTAAAACTTCCTGACTTTATTATATCTCCATTCTTATTATACTTTGGTGCATTAAAAACAATATCATAAACCTGCCATTCCCCTGTTGGCCGCATTGAATTTACTTGAGGAATATATTGTTTATATATAGATCCTGCTTGTCCATCAGGATATGTACTGTTTTGATAACTATTTAAAACTTGAACCTCATATCTTCCTTGGAAAAAAATTCCACTATTTCCTCTCGACTGTCCTTCACCTTTATTTTCTATTGGTGATTTCCATTCTATATGAAGCTGAACAGACTCATGTTCTTTCCTAGTTTCAATATTTCCTGTTCCAGGTTTGATCGTAAAGGATTTATCATTATTCAGTATCCATCTAACAGGCTCTTTTGATTTTGAATGATGCCAGGAAGAAAAATTAGATCCATCAAAAAGTACAATTGCATCACTAGGTGGCGAAGAAAAATTCCCTGGAACAACTATTTTTGGTTCAAAGTAATTTGTTTTTTTTTCCTTTAAATCTATTTTTTGTGCGCTAATTTTTGATAATAAAAAAAAAGCCAAAAATGTTATGTTGTATTTTGTTATTGTCAACGATTTCAAATTTATAATATCCAAAATAATAAATATTTTTTTTATTATTGATAACTTTGAATAAGTATGCAAACAATAATTGAATATTTTGAAACAATCCCCTCATCTCACAGAACATTATTATTAATAAGTGGGCTTAGTTTTTTTTGGATTTTAGAAAATAATGTTTCATTATTTCATTTCAAATACAAAAAATGGAAACATGCTATTCCAAATTTATTTTTTACTCTGACTACCATAATCATAAATTTTTTATTAGCTTTTTTATTGTTAAATATTTCCGATATAGTAGCTTCAAATAAATTTGGTTTATTAAACTGGCTTCCTATACTTCCAATTTGGATTAATGTTTTTTTAGGTATTTTATTTCTTGATCTTATAGGAGCATACCTACCCCATTGGTTGGAACACAAAATTAAACCTCTTTGGATGATTCACCTTGTTCATCATAGTGATCACCATGTAGATACAACAACAGCTAATCGTCATCATCCATTGGAAAGTTTGATTCGATTTACATTTACATTAATTGGAGTATTGATAGTAGGGGCTAACATAGGCACTGTTATGCTTTATCAATCAATATCTCTTATATCGACACAATTCAATCATGCCAATATAAAACTTCCTAAAAAAGTTGATTTGTTTTTGAGTTATTTTTTTGTTTCACCTGATATGCATAAAACACATCATCACTATCGCCTCCCCTTCACTGATTCAAACTTTGGGAATATTTTTTCTATTTGGGATCGCTTATTTGGAACCTACAAGGCTTTTAATAGAGAAAAGTTAGTTTATGGTGTTGATGTTTTTTTTGATGAAAATGCAAATGGAAAAATTGGAACTTTGTTAAAACAGCCTTTCCAGCCTTATTCTAAACCAACATTTTCACCAGAAAGTGAAAATTAATTTAAAAAAGATCAGTGAGTTTTGACAAAGGATATTTAGTTTGACTACCACTATCCATATCCTTTAACTCAAAAACTTTTTCTTTTATCTCGTTTGACCCCATTAAGACAACTTTTTTTATACCCTTTGAGTTTGCATAAGCTAGTTGTTTATTTAGCTTTGCTTCAATAGGATACAATTCACATGAAATTTTTTTGTCTCGCAATTTAATCAAATAACTATAGGCAACTTCTGCAGCAGAATCTCCAAAATTGACAAACAATACTTTAATTGAAGAAATTAAATTAGCTGGGAAAAGGCCTAACTGGTCCATCACTAAATAAATACGCTCGAAACCAAAGGAAACTCCTACACCACTAATATTTTTCATTCCAAAAACACTTGTTAAATCGTCATATCTTCCTCCTCCTCCAATGGAACCAATATTTGTTTTTCTAGGTGCATCAACCTCAACAATCATTCCTGTGTAATAACTTAAACCTCTCGCTAAAGAAAAATCAAATTTTAATACAGTCGAATCTGATGATCCTAATTTAAATGAGTTAAATATAAATTCTAACTCCGAGATTGCCTCCAAACCTATTTGACTTTTTTTGAATAGAGATTTTAAATATTTGATTTGTTCTTTATAATTTTCTTTAAGGTCGATCAGTTTTTCAAGAATATCTAATAATTTTGAATTAAAACCCTTAATAATTAATTCTTTAAAAACCTCATTTTTACCGATTTTATCAAATTTATCTAATACTACAGTAAAGTCATAAATTCTTGATTCATCTTCAAAAAGAGAAATAATTGCAGCAAGAAGATTGCGATGGTTGATTCTTAAAATAATATCACTAATTCTTAATTTTTTAAATACCCGATCATAAAGATGTAATACTTCAACTTCTTGCCATAAAGATCGAGTTCCAACTATATCAGCATCGCATTGAACAAATTCTTGGTATCTTCCTCTTTGGGGACGGTCTGCTCTCCAAACAGGTTGAATTTGATATCTTCGAAATGGAAAAGTTAATTCATTTTGGTGTTGTGCGACATATCTAGCAAATGGAACAGTTAAATCATATCTTAAGGCTTTTTCTGATAATGATATTATAAATTTTTTATTTTCTCCATTTTTAAGGGCGTTCAAATCTGCCTTGTTTATCTTTTCACCAGAATTCAAAATCTTAAAAACTAATCGATCTCCCTCTTCACCATAAACACCAGAAAGGGTCTCTAATTTTTCAAAAGAAGGTGTCTCTACTGGAGTAAAACCGTATTCCTCAAAAGTACTTTGTAGAATGTTTTTAAGATAATTTCTCTTCGCAACATCATAAGAAGAAAAGTCTCTTGTACCTTTTGGTGTAGAAGGTTTTATTGCCATTATTAAATTTACTTCTACAAATATCTTTTATTTTGATTAATTAAAAAGAACTTTTAAAAGCTTATTATGAATTTTTAAAAAATTAAATTGAAACTGGCAGTAAGTTAGTGATGTATATATTTTTATTTATTCGGCTTTTCTTCAGGAATAACTTCAAAAGGAAATTCAAAACTTACTTCTCGGTGGATCCTTATTTTAGCGACATATTTCCCCAAACGTTTTATTGATTTTCCAGGTATAGTTATGTGTTTTTTTTCAATATCTGGAACTTTTTTACTAATTGCATCAGCTAAATCAGAATTAGTTATTGATCCAAATAGTTTATCCTCTGATCCAACTTTACTTTGTAATTTTATTTTAAGAGTTTTAATTTTCTCAGCTTTTTTTGAAGCTTCATCAACAATTGATTTTTCTTTAAATGTGCGTTGCTTCAAATTCTCTTGAAGTATTTTTAAGGCAGATGTTGTAGCAATGATCGCCTTACCCTTTGGAATTAAAAAGTTTCGGCCATAACCGCTTTTCACGCTAACTACGTCATCTTTAAAACCAAGGTTCTGAACGTCCTCTTTTAAAATTAATTTCATATTGGGTTTATTTATTTTAGCATATCTGCGACATAAGGCATTAATGCTAAGTGGCGAGCCCTCTTTATAGCTACAGAAACTTTTCGTTGATATTTGAGGGACGTTCCTGTAAGTCTTCTAGGTAATATTTTTCCTTGCTCGTTAACAAACTTCATGAGAAAGTCAGGATCTTTATAATCAACATATTTTATTCCAGATCTTTTGAAACGACAATATTTTTTTTGGTTTGTAGTATCAATGTTTAGCGGTGTTAAATAACGAATTTCACCTTCTTTTTTTCCTAAATTTTCTTCTTCTATTTTAGACATTTACTTTGTTTTAGTACTTTTTCGTTTTTTTCTCTTATCAGCCCAGGCCTTAGCATTTTTGTCAAGTTTAACAGTAAGGTAACGCATTATACGCTCATCACGTCTAAACTCAATTTCTAGTTCTGAGACTGAATCTTTTGGAGCAGTGAATTCGAAGAGGTGGTAAAACCCACTTTTTTTGTTCTCAATAGGATAGGAAAGCTTTTTTAAACCCCAATTCTCTTGGTTTGAAAGTTTACCTTTTTGGGACTTTATAAAGCTTACATATTTCTGAACTGCTTCCTCTATCTGCTTTTCAGATAGAACGGGATTCAAAATGAAAACAGTTTCATATTGATTCATACGTATTTATTTTGGATTGCAAAAATACATTTCTATTCTAATATTGCCAAAAAATTTGAAAAGTTTTGTAACTCGCTATAAATCTTGATCTAAAGGTTTAAATACAAAATGGGTGAAATAATAATCATTTCAATAAAATTCTGATTTTTTAATTTTTCATATTACTCAAAATTTATTTTTTTCTTCCATAGAAGTTAATATGGATCGACATCAAAATTCACTCTTGTAGATTTAAATTCACCGATTGTTTGAAAGCTCTTATAAATTTTCATTAGAACCTTTTTCAGTTCTTTAGGCTTTAAATCATGATCAAGTTTAATAATTAGTTGTTTTTGATACTGATTTCTCACTCTCATAATAGTTGGGAACACAGGTCCTAGTATTGTACCCTTATATGAAGATTTTAAGACGTTTGAAAACCAATCAGATGCTTTATTAACATTCTCATAATGCCTACATTTAAAAGTAATTTTTACCATCCTATAAAATGGAGGGTATTTATAATTTATTCGCTCTTTTTTTTGGGTTTGAAATAGTTGTTCATAATCATAATTTAAGACTTGCAATAAAACAGGATGGTCAGGCTGAAAAGTTTGGATAATTACTTTTCCTTTTTTATCAAGTCGCCCTGCTCGCCCAGCTACTTGTGTTAGCATTTGATAACTTCTTTCGTGTGCCCTAAAGTCAGGAAAATTTAATATGTTGTCAGCATTAATGACACCTACAAGTAATACATTTTTAAAATCTAAACCTTTAACAACCATTTGAGTACCAACTAAGATTTGTATTTTTTCTTCGTGAAATTTTTCAATAATATTATCAAAATCCCACTTCCCTCTAGTACTATCCCAGTCCATTCTTGAAACATTAATATTTGGGAAAATTTTCTTTATCTGTTCTTCAATTTGTTGTGTACCCACACCTTTTTTATTTAGTGAGGTCATACCACATGCATTACATTGGTTTGGCATATTTGTATTATAACCACAGTAGTGACACCTTAACTTATTAATAGTTTGATGGTAAGTAAGTGAAACATCACATTGTACACATTGCGGAGAGTATCCACAACTTAAGCATTCTAATATTGGTGCGTATCCTCTTCTGTTTTGAAATAAAATTACTTGCTTTCTTTGGTCTATAGTTTCTTTTATTTTCAACAAAAGTTGTTTTGAAAAAACACCAGACATTCTATTTTTTTGGTATTCTTCTTTAAGATTGACCAATTCAATCTTTGGTAGCTCAACTCCGCCATAGCGTTCTTTTAATTTAACCCAACCGTATTTACCATTTCTTGCATTTTCAGCAGTTTCAATTGATGGTGTAGCTGAACCTAGAATAACCTTAGCATTTAAATTGTGAGCTAAGTAAATTGCACTATCCCTTGCTTGATATCTTGGTGATGGATCAAATTGTTTAAAAGAATTTTCATGCTCCTCATCTACAATTAATAAGCTTAAATTTTTGAAAGGCAAAAGTAATGACGAACGTGCACCTACAACAACGCTACCAGCCGTATCATTTTTCAAAACTTGATTCCAAACCTCTGTTCGCTCATGAGTAGAAAATTTTGAATGATAAACTAAAACTTTTTCTCTAAAGTGAGAGGTTAGTCGTTGAACAATTTGTGAAGTTAAAGATATCTCGGGCAAAAGATAAAGAATTTGATTTCCCTTTTTTAATTCTTTTTTAATTAGTTTTATATATACTTCCGTCTTCCCAGATGAAGTAACTCCTTCTAGAAGTATTACTTTTTTTTCCTTAAACTTTTGTTTTATATCATCAAGTGCTTTTGCTTGTGATAAAGACAATTTTTTTTCTTCAGGTAGATTTATTGATTTTTTGATTAAAACTCTTTTTATTTCTTGATAACTTTCATCAATAATACCTTTGTCAATTAAACTTTTTAAATGATAGGCTTTTATATTTGACTCATTGGTCAACTTAACAAAAGGGGTCCAAGAGTATAATTTTGTTGGCCTTTTCAACAAATCCATCAAAACTGCTCTTTGTTTTGGAGCTTTTTTTAAAGTCTCAAAGACTTGTTTTAATACATTTTTATTTTTAAAATCTTTATTTAGCCTTACGACGCGTTGTTTTTTTGGTTTGTATTTTTCTTCAAAACTTTGCTCAATTATCGCTACTTTTTTTTTAATCAATCCTAAAACTAAAGGCATAACTTTTTTTGTATCTGTAATTTTTATAATCTGGTCAATTGATAGATTTGATTGTTGAAGTGCTTCATAAATAATAAATTCAATATCAGACAAATTTTCTATTTGTTTACTTGTAGGCTCTTTAATTATAATAATTGATTTACTTTCAATAAGTAGTGCACTTGGCAAGCTGGAGCGAAGTACTTCACCTTCAGTGCACATATAATAATTTGAAATCCATTCCCAAAACTTTAGTTGTGCGTTTGTCACTAAAGGATAATCATCCATTATCATTGAAATAGGCTTTGGTTCGTATGATTGAGGAGATGTAGAATGAACTTTTTTTACCACAGCGGTATATATCTTTTGTTTTCCAAATTGAACTGCTACCCTAAATCCAGGCTTAATAATAACTGCTTCTTTTTGATTTAGCTGGTAAGTATATGTTTTCGGCAATGCTAGTGGTAATATAACATCAACAAAATATTTTGAAGGTTTAATTTCCATTAATTTTACTCTTAGGTTCTCTTTTAAATCTGCTTAATGTTGCATTTAATTCAAATCCCAGAAGTAAAATGTTTGAATTAATCCATATATACAAAAGAAAAATTAATAATGCACCTATTGAACCGTAGAGCTGATTATAATTAGAAAAGTTTTCGATGTAAATACCAAAACAATAAGTCGTTAGAAAAAATAAAAGGGTTGTCATTAAAGATCCTGGTGTAAAAAATTGATTTTTTCTTCCTTCAATTGTGCCAAAATAAAATAGAATATTTACGGTAATGTAAATAAATAGTCCAAAAAACGTAATCTGCCCAATACGAGTCCATCTAATCTGAGAGGCTATTAGGGAGTCTAAGTTGTTAAGAATATAAAATTCGAAGTAAAAAAAGATGACTACAGTTATTAGTGAAAGAAAGGCTAAAAGGACACTAACACCAACAGATAAAAAATACTGCCTGAAAAAACTTCTTGAGAAAGTAACATGGTATGAAAATTCAAAACTTCCAAAAATTGCAGAAATACCATTAGCAGATAAAAATATTGAAAGCAAAAAAACAGATGAAAGTAATCCAGCTCTTGGCTTAGTTCTTATATCCTCGAATATTTGTGCAAAAAAGCTTTGAGTTTCGGCTGGAAGAAATAATTCTATATAATTTATAAAAGTTTGATCAAAGTTTTCAATCTTAATAAATGGTATTAAATCGATAAATGGAATTAAATTAAGAATGAAAAGTATAAATGGAAATAAAGCCATAAAAAAACTAAATGAAATGCTTCCTGCCCTATAAGTTAAAGCACCTTTAACAATCCCTAGAATATACATTTCCAAAAGATCGTATATTGAAAATCCATAAAATCCTGGTGGCTTAATAGCCTTTAAAAATCGTAAAGCAGATTTTACAAGTGGAAACTTTAGAAATTTCATTGTTAAAACATCATGTATGTTTTACAAATATAAAAGGGTTAATTATAAGAATATATAAATGCAAAAAAATAAAAAGCATTTGTAGATTTGTTAAATGGAAATTCAACTATTATTCGTTGGTAAAACCAAAAAAAAATATTTATATGATGAGTTAGAAGCTTATAAAATAAAAATATTGCGTTTCATTAAATTTTCTTTTGTATGTGTCGATAAGTCGAAAACAAAAAAAACTAACACAAAACAACTAAAAGAAAAAGAATATCAGCAGATACAAAAAAAAATAACTCCCAATGACATTGTCGTTATATTAGACGAAAAAGGAAAGATGTTTAATTCTATTGATTTTGCTAGTGAAATTAAAAGCTATATAAATACCGGTAAAAAAAGAATTATCTTCATAATTGGTGGGGCCTATGGTTTATCAAAAAAGTTTTATGATGATTTCCCCATTAGGATTGCTCTCTCAAGGATGACGTTTTCTCATCAGTTAATCAGATTATTTTTTTGTGAACAACTTTATAGAGCCTTCACTATTATAAATAACCACCCATATCACAATAATTGATATGCATTTAATCTTTGCAACACATAATGAAAACAAAGTTGTCGAATTAAGAAGAATTATTCCGAAATCAATAGTTCTTTGGAGTCTTAATGATATCAATTATTTAAACCCTATAGAAGAAACAGGTAAAACTTTGGAAGAAAATGCAAAAATTAAATCAGATTTCATTAGAAAAAAATTTGGTTTAAATTGTTTTGCAGATGATTCTGGATTAGAAATTGATTTTCTGGAAGGTGAGCCTGGAGTTTTATCAGCTAGATATGCTGGTCCATCAAAAAATAATGATAAGAATATCCAAAAAATTTGGAAAAAACTTGAAAATATTTCAAATCCAACAGCCACTTTTAGATCAATTTTCTATTTACACCTAAACAATCAAACCTTTTGCTTTGAAGGAAAAGTTTATGGTAAAATTATTTTTGAAAAGCGGGGAAATAATGGTTTTGGATATGACCCCATTTTCATTCCAAAAGGATATAAAAAAACATTTGCTGAATTAGGAAATGGTATTAAAGATCAAATTAGTCATAGAGGAAAAGCAACTTTAAAATTAATTAACTTTATCTCTAGAGCTTCTTAGGGATTAAATCCTTTCTAACACTAAAGTTTTTTAAATGATTTTTACATAAATTTAAGGCATGAGGAAGATTTGTGTTGCTGTTTTTATTTTTTTTTCGTTCAAGGGTTTTTCACAAAATGACTTCAGCGCTGTAGTTGAAAACGAAACAACAGGATTACCTATGTCTAGTGTACACGTTCTCAATTTAACTAAAGTTATAGGTGCAATTACAAATCAAAAGGGAACATTTTACATTCCAGCAGAAGTAAATGATACTTTATACTTTTCTTATCTTGGTTTTAAACCATTAAAGATCGCTGTAACAAATGATATGCTAAAATTTGGAAACTTTAAGTTTGTAATGACAGAACTTGCTTTCGCTTTAGAAGAAATAGAAGTTCGCCCATACAAGCTAACCGGATACCTGGATATTGATGTAAAAAACACCCCTATAAATACTGCCCGGCGTTATCAAATTTCAGGGCTTCCTAATCTTGGATATGAATCTAGTGATGGAAAATTTGGAAACTTTTCTAAAGCTATTGGAAATTTGTTTAATCCAGTAGATTATTTGAATAACATGTTTGGAAGAAATGGGACTCAAATGAAAAAACTTAAGCTTATGAGGGAAGACAATGAGATCAAAAATTTATTAATATCCAAATTTGATCGACAAGTATTAATCCAACTTTTAGGTATAAAGCGTATTGACATTGACGAAATTCTAAGAAATTGTAATTATTCTGACACATTTATGAATGAAGCTAATGATTTACAAATTTTAGAAGCTATTTCAAGATGCTACGAAGAATATAGGGTTTTAAAGCTATAATAGAAAGCTTATTCTTTAGGATAATAATTTTGTTAAATAATTTGTTTGAATTTGAATAAATTATTTTTTTATTGCAATAAACCATATATTTTAAGTACTAACGACTCTTCAAAGGTTCATTTCCTTGTATCTTTGTAAAAAATAATTGAAATGTCGCTAACTGAACTCAATGCAATTTCTCCAATTGATGGCCGTTATCGCGCAAAAACAAAAATTTTTTCAACTTATTTTTCTGAGGAAGCACTAATCAAATATCGTTTAGAAGTTGAAATAGAATATTTTATTGCGCTTTGTGAACTGAAACTTCCCGAACTAATAGATTTTGATCCAAGTAATTTTAAAAAACTAAGAAAACTATATGAAAACTTTTCGACTGATTACGCTGTTGAGATAAAACAGATTGAAAAAATTACAAACCATGATGTTAAAGCACTAGAATATTTCATTAAGAAACAATTCGATAAATTCAAATTCGGAAAATACAAAGAATTTATTCATTTCGGATTGACCTCTCAGGATATAAATAACACAGCAATTCCATTGTCTGTAAAAAAAGGTATTGAAAAGGTTTATCTACCAATGTTAGAAAAAATACTTAATAAATTGAAATACTTAGTTCAAGAGTATAAGGAAATCCCAATTCTTTCTAGAACACACGGCCAACCTGCATCACCCTCTATTCTAGGTAAAGAAATTCAAGTTTTTGTGAGTCGCATAGAAGAACAAAAAATAATGCTTTCTAATGTTCCATATGGTGCTAAGTTTTCAGGCGCAACTGGAAATTTTAATGCTCATCATGTTGCATACCCGAAAATAGATTGGAAAAGTTTTGGTAAAAGATTTGTTGAATTAAAACTTGGATTAAAATATTCTTACCCAACAACTCAGATTGAATATTATGATTCTTTTGCAGCTTTGTGCGATTCAACTAAGAGAATTAATAATATCATTATAGACCTAAATAGAGACATGTGGCAATATATTTCAATGGACTACTTCAAACAAAAAATAAATAATAATGAAATTGGCTCTTCCGCAATGCCACATAAAATTAATCCTATAGATTTTGAAAATTCTGAGGGAAATTTGGGTATGGCTAATGCTATATTCGAATTTTTATCATCAAAACTACCAATTTCAAGGTTACAAAGGGATTTATCTGATAGTACCGTTTTAAGAAATATAGGAGTCCCTTTTGGTCACACTCTAATAGGATTTTTATCTACCTTAAAAGGTTTAGAAAAGTTAGTAGTGAACACAAATAAACTAAATGAAGACCTTAATGAAAATTGGATAGTAGTTGCCGAGGCAATTCAGACAATTCTCAGAAAAGAAGGATTTAAAAATCCATACGAGGCTCTAAAAGAATTAACCCGTTCAAATACAAAAGTTGATCAAAAAGAAATACAAAAGTTTATAGAGGAATTAAATATAGATGAGCAAGTTAAATCAAAACTTAAGTCAATCACACCATTTAATTACACTGGCCTAAAATTGTAAATAAAAAATTAGATTATAAAACTTAACTATTTAAAGACATTCAAAACTTTATATTATTTAATTTTGTAATTATCTACTTTTTAAATGCTTAACGAAATAAAAAAAACAAGATTTAATATACTGCTAATTCTCGTAGCTACTGTAATTAGTTGTTCTAAAGATATAACTACTGAGGATAATGAATTAAATCAGAATTTAGATACAGACGACTTAGAAGTTAATCTTGAAGGAGAACTACAAGTAAGTGATTTTGTTTGGAAAGGTTTAAATGAATTTTATTACTGGCAAGAAGACGTATCTGAACTTTCTGATGAGAAGTTAAATGATGAAAAAGAGTATGCTGAATACATAAAAAATAATTCAAATCCCAAAATATTTTTTGAATCGTTGAAACACCCTGATGATAGATTTAGTTGGATCCAAGATGATTATGTCGAATTAGAAAATACTTTACAAGGTGTTTTTGCAACTAATGGTGTTGAATTTGGGCTATTATATGCATGTGAAAATTGCAATGAAGTTGTAGGCTTTGTAAAATACATCTTAGAAGGTTCAAATGCAGACGGTAAAAATATAAAACGAGGAGATTTTTTTAACGGAGTGAATGGTACTATTTTAAACGATAGCAATTACATCTCACTATTATTCGGAGATGATCCTAATTACACTCTTAACATGGCCTCAATTGCAAATGGTAGAGTAATTTCAAATGGTATAAATGTTGAGCTAACAAAAGAAGAGAATTTTAAATCCAATCCAATCCAAGTAAATAAAACATTTGATATTGCTGATGGACAGCAGGTGGGTTATTTAATGTATAATCAATTTGTTGCAGATAAAAGTGATGATTTAAATGATATTTTTGGTTTATTCAATAATAAAAATATTAATGATCTAATTATAGATTTGAGATATAATGGTGGTGGATCAGTAAAAAATTGTGTTGAATTAGCAAGTATGATAACTGGTCAATTTAAGTCTGAAGTTTTTGCGAAAGAACAATGGAATAAAAAACTTATTTCTTATTTAGAAAAGAGATTTGGTTCTGAGTCATTAATTAATCGTTTTGTTGATACACTGAGTAATGGAAGTCAATTAAACTCATTGAATTTAGACCGTGTTTACATGATAACATCTTCAGAGTCTGCTTCAGCTAGTGAGCTTTTAATAAATGGGCTTTCTTCTTATATCGAAGTAATACAAATTGGAGAACGTACTGTAGGAAAAAATGTTGGTTCAATTACAGTTTACGATTACGTTGATAATGAACAAACCAAAAATCCTGATCATACTTATGCTATGCAACCTATAGTTTTAAAAATGGCTAATAGTGACGGTTATGCTGACTATTCAGATGGACTAGAACCAACTAGATTGATTGAAGAAGATATAACTAACCTCGGAGTTCTAGGAATTTTAGGGGAGCCATTATTGACTTCAACACTAAACTTAATTTCTGGAACAAAAAAACTAACCCCTTTAAAACCAAAAATAAATAAAGAATTTTTGATTATTGATCCACTGATGATAAGCAGGCAGAAAATGATTATTGAGAAAAACTTTAATGACTTCGAATTAAAATAGACTTTGGTTGTTTTATTTTTTTTATTGATAAATCAAGAACTAAACTATAAAATAAATCACCACTTAGAGAATTAACAAAAAAGGGAAGTGCTAGTACAAAACACGTAGTTAAACCTGGCAAATTTAGAGGGTAACTAAGAAACCATACACCTAAATTACTAATTAGAAAAAAACTAAATGAAGCTATTAAAACTGAAGGTAAAGTAAGTTTTTTGAATTTAAATCCAATATAAGTGTTGATTGCAAAACAGCTGTATATGATAGGGATAAGAGAATGAAATCCAAGATAAATGTCGGTTATAAACATACACGATAATGGGAAGAATATTGCGAATCTTTTATCTTTAAAATGAAACCCTGAAAAAAGAGCAATGCTCGTTATTGGAGCAAAGTTTGGGGGATGTGGTAAAAGTCTAGTCAATATAGCAAGTGTTAGTAAACCAAAAATCATTTTTATATTAAGCTTATCTAACTTACCCATTCATTTTGAGTTTTTAAAAATAATGTCAATCCTAAATTATTTAGTTAGGTACATTTTTCTTCTTGAATATAAATCATAAAACTCATCTTCTTTTAAACTATCTATGAATAAAATGCTCTCTCCCGTACTCTTCATTTCAGGACCCAATTGTTTATTTACGTTTGGAAATTTGTTGAATGAGAAAACAGGTTGTTTTATTGCATATCCTTTAAGTTGAGGTTTAAAATCGAAATCATTTACCTTATTTTTCCCTAACATTACTTTAGTAGCATAATTAACATAAGGTTCTTTATAAGCCTTAGCTATAAATGGGACTGTTCTAGATGCTCTAGGATTTGCTTCAATAACATAAACTTTATCTTCTTTCACAGCATATTGTATGTTTATAAGACCCACCGTGTTCAGTGCCAAAGCAATCTTATGGGTATGATCCTTAATCTGCTGAACTACATATTCACCAAGATTAAAAACTGGTAAAGTCGCATTTGAATCTCCCGAATGAATTCCACAGGGTTCAATATGCTCCATTATACCGATTATTTGAACATTTTTTCCATCACATATCGCGTCAGCTTCGCACTCAATAGCTCCGTCGAGATAGTGATCAAGTAATAACTTATTATTTGGTATTTTTTGAAGTAAATCAACAACATGAGCTTCAAGATCTTCTTTGTTGATTACTATTTTCATTCCCTGGCCACCTAATACATAAGAGGGTCGGACAAGAATAGGGAAATCTAATTTTTCTGCAAGTTCTAGAGCTTGATCAGCTGTTTGAGCAACTCCAAATTCTGGGTATGGAATTTTATTATCTTTTAATAGTGAAGAAAAACTCCCTCTATCTTCAGCCAAGTCAAGTGATTTGTAACTAGTCCCGATTATTTTTACTCCATAGCGGTCTAATTTCTCTGCTAGTTTTAATGCGGTTTGACCTCCCAATTGAACAATAACACCTTCTGGTTTTTCATGCTGAATAATATCATAAATATGTTCCCAAAATACAGGTTCAAAATACAATTTATCGGCAGTATCGAAATCAGTTGAAACAGTTTCAGGGTTGCAATTGATCATAATCGTTTCATAATCACACTCACTTGCAGCTAAAACTCCGTGAACACAACAATAGTCAAATTCGATACCTTGTCCTATTCGGTTTGGTCCTGAACCAAGAACTACAATTTTTTTTCTTTTTGTCACCTTGCTTTCATTGTCACTTAAGGGGATTTTACCTTTGAATTTTACCTTAGCTTCAAAAGTTGAGTAATAATAGGGGGTTTTTGCAGCAAATTCAGCTGCGCAAGTATCAACAAGTTTATAAACTCTTTTAATACCATATTCAATTCTTTTGTCATATACTTCACTTTCTAAACATTTTAGCATATGAGCTACTTGTCGGTCAGCAAAACCTTTCTGTTTTGCTTCGAGAAGCGTTGCACTATCAATCGTACTTACATTAAATTTCGAGATCTGTTGCTCTAATTCATATAGCTCCTCATATTGCTTCAAAAACCACATATCTATTTTTGTGATTTCGTGAATTCTCGAGAGTGGAATACCAATTTGAATGGCATCATAAATTACAAAAACTCTATCCCAACTCGCAAAAGTTAATTTACTTATTATTGTATCATAATCAGTATAGCCTTTACCGTCTGCTCCAAGACCATTTCTTTTTATTTCAAGTGATTGGGTTGCTTTATGAAGTGCTTCTTGAAAAGATCTTCCTATTCCCATAACCTCTCCAACAGATTTCATTTGTAATCCCAAAGTACGATCCGATCCCTCAAATTTATCAAAGTTCCATCTAGGTATTTTTACAATTACATAATCTAAGGTTGGTTCAAATAAAGCTGATGTTGATTTAGTAATTTGATTTTCAAGCTCATCCAAATTATATCCTATAGCAAGTTTAGCAGCAATTTTTGCAATTGGGTAGCCTGTGGCTTTTGAAGCTAAAGCAGATGATCTAGAAACACGCGGATTAATTTCTATAGCAATAATATCTTCTTTCTCATCAGGACTTACTGCAAACTGAACATTGCATCCACCTGCAAAGTCTCCTATACTTCGCATCATATGGATTGCCATATCACGCATCCTTTGAAAAGTTTTGTCCGAAAGGGTCATAGCTGGTGCAACAGTGATTGAGTCACCCGTATGTATTCCCATCGGATCCATATTTTCAATAGTACATATAATTACAACATTATCATTTTTATCTCTGAGCAGCTCGAGCTCGTATTCTTTCCATCCAATTAATGCTTTATCTATCATTACCTCATGGATTGGAGAAATTTCTAAACCTCTAGTTAGTAATTCATCAAAATCTTCTGGTTTATGAACAAAAGAAGCTCCTGCCCCACCGAGGGTGTAGGAAGCACGAATTACCAGAGGAAAACCAAATTGCTGAGCAATTTCTTTACCTCTTAAGTAAGAATTAGCTGTAGCTTGTGGTGCCATTTCCACACCTATCTTAGTCATTAATTCTCTAAATTGTTCTCTATCTTCTGTAATCTGAATAGCGTCAATATCGACTCCTATAATTTTTACGTTAAAATCTTCCCAAATTCCTTTATCTGCTGCTTCAATACAAAGATTTAGAGCAGTTTGTCCTCCCATAGTAGGTAATACAGCATCTACATCGTGTTTTTTAAGAATTTGAATTATAGATTTTGTATTTAATGGTTTAAGGTATACATGATCAGCCATTGAAGGATCTGTCATAATTGTAGCCGGATTTGAATTTATAAGGATGGTTTTAATTCCATCCTCCCTTAAGGATCTTAAAGCTTGCGACCCTGAATAATCAAACTCACATGCTTGGCCAATAATAATTGGTCCAGAACCTATAACAAGAATACTTTTGATAGAATTGACTTTAGGCATGATTATAATTTAAATAAAAAAAAAGTGTTACCAATAAAAAAAGTAACACCTTTATGAAAATAATATTTTGTCATTTATTTTTTGTGTCTTGGTTCAGAAGAAACTGACAACTTTTTTCTGCCCTTTGCACGTCTGGAAGAAAGAACTTTTCTACCACTAGCTGTGGCCATTCTTTCTCTAAAACCATGCTTATTTTTTCTTTTCCTCTTCGAGGGTTGGAATGTTCTTTTCATAATTGCTTTGACAGAATTTTAAGTCAACATAAGTGGTCCAAATATACGACAACTTTTTTTTCATCCAACCATCATAAATAACATTTAGCTTTTCTTTTTTTTTAACTTTGAAAAAAAAGAAAATGTTCCCAAAAATTTTAAAACTATTCTTAGCATTATTATCATTAACCTATGCTATATATCTATTTATTGATGATTATATCGGGAATGGTATTATGATGATAATTGTCTCAGGACTGTTAATACTTTTGTATTTCAAAAACGAAATCATTTTTTTAGCTTTTCTAAGATTGAGAAAACAAGACTTTATTGGTACTGAAAAGTGGTTATTGCGAATACCTAATATTGAAAGAAATTTGGTTAGAAAACAGCAGGGTTATTATAACTATCTCTTTGGAATTATTCATTCACAAAAAAATCTTACTCAAGCAGAAAGATATTTTAAAACGGCAATTAAACTAGGATTGTCTATGAATCACGACCTTGCTATGGCAAAAATGAGTCTTGCAGGTATTTATTTACAAAAAAGAAGAAAAAGGGAGGCACAGCAGCTATTAAACGAGGCCAAAAAACATGACAAACACGGCATGCTGAAAGGTCAAATGAAAATTATTCAGCAACAAATGAAACGTATTTAATCAAAAAAAACTAAGGGTATTTTTATCTGATATTTTTTTCTTGACTTGTTATTTAAATGATTTTGTATTAACCATGGGTTAAAAATTTTCAGAAGTTTGTAATTGATGCCTTGTTCCTCAGCAAATGAGGCGATATTTTGAATTGGAAGATCCCAATTAATTATCCTAACGGGTGAGAGTTCATACAAATCAGATTGTTCAAAAATATATCCATACTTTTTAGGATTAGACATTATAATTTTAACTGCAAGTATTCGGAAAACATATCGCCTAGTTTCATTGTTTAGTAAAAGATCATAATAACTTTTAACTTTTTGTCTAACCAATTCCTTTTCAATACCATGAACTCCTCTATTAAAAGCGGCTGCTGCTAGTGTCCAATTTCCAAATTTATTTTTAGCCTTCTTTAAATATTGACAAGCTACCCGAGTAGATTTTTCAACGTGATATCGCTCGTCAACATTACCGTTTACCTCTAAACCAAACTCTTTTGCAGTAGAAGGCATCAGTTGCCAAAATCCCTTTGCTCCTTTTGGTGAACGTAAATTTTGTAAACCACTTTCGACAACTGCTAAATATTTAAAATCATCTGGTATACCTTCTTCATTTAAAATTTTTTCAATCATAGGAAACCACTTATTCGCTCTTTTTATCAAGAGCATCATATTTGATTGCCAATACGTATTAACCAATAATTCTCTATCAAAGCGTTCTCTAATATCAGAAGAATTAATTGGTACATATTCTTCACAAAAATTTAAATCGTTAGGCGGTTTAAGTGCAAAAACATTTAGAGTATTTTTATAATTCTGTTTAGGAGTAGCCTCATACTCTTGACTTGTTGCACGAAAGATAAATACAATGGACAATAAAATCAGAAAAAAATAAGTTCTATCAATAGAAACCATCAAAGAATTCATTTTACTAAAAATAATCATTTTTGAAGTATTGCAGGTAACTCTTTATTGAACCAAATTGATTCTGTAATTATGATTGCATGTCCTCCTTTGATTTTGAAAAAAGGGTTAATAAGGTTTTTTATTGGAAAAACAGAGTCAGAGTCTCCATGAATATGTATAAGTTTATTTGAAAATTTAATTTGATCCCAACTAACCAATGCATTAATTGCCCAATCTAAATATTCTGAATTTCGCTCTGAAAGATATCTTTGATAAAGTGCAACACGCTTTTTAATCCCTTTACCAAATGCAAAAATTGCTAAATTATCAATATTTTCAATCCATTGTGTTGGAAGAAGTTTATGCGCATTAGTTCTCTTTGCCATTTTCATAGGTAATGGGAGTTCTTCCTTAGATTTTATGCTTGATACTATAACTATTTTATTAACTGAAACATATTTAGCCATTTCCTGAACCAATATTCCCCCAAAGGAAACACCCAAAAGAATTGGATTTTCGTGGACGACGCGCTTACACATTCTTTTCGCATAAACACTAAGAGGCTCATCCTTTATAGGTGGCATCCAACTCAAAAGATGAATTTGAAAATTTGTAGGAAATTTTAAATATTCAAAAATTTTTGGACTTGCAGCCATTCCAGGCATACAATATATGTGAATTGGTGTCATTTTGTCAATTCAAATCATTTAATTGTTTGTTATTTTTTGTATTTTAGCAATCCCTTAAAAACAAATTTAAACAACTACATCAAATAAATAATCAAGTATTGTGATTATGGAGAATTTAACTTTGATAAATAACGAGTTCCTTAGACAGTTTGAAGTTAAAATTGAAGATAGTCTGGCGAGAATAGAGTACTCTGAACAAGAGAGAAAAATTTTTCTTACCAAATTACACATCCCTAAAAAAATTGAAAATAAAGAACTAGAAGAAGCCTTTATTATCAAGGTTCTTGAATTTATTTCTGAAAAAAATTTAAGAGTTGTTCCAACCTCACCCAAAATAGCAAGATTTGTAAGAACTAATCGGAGATATAAGCAACTCCTTCCAGTGGGAATAAAACTCTAAGTATAATTTTTAATCCTAACGAATCCTTCATCATCAATTCTATCCAGTTTTACTTTTAGTAAAGTATTTGTCAGTGCTGGATTCCACGGTGCCCGTACCCTAATATAATTTTCTGTGAAACCAGTTATGTAGCCTTTTTTGTTCTCACTTTCAAATAAAACCTCATGATTTTTCCCAAGCTGGGATTCATAAAAATACCTACGTTTTTTTATGGATAATGATCTCAACATTTTACTTCGTTTATTTTGAGTTAATTTATCTACTTTGTGTTTTATTTTAATTGCATCTGTATTAGCCCTTTCTGAATAAGTGAAAACATGGAGATAAGAAATTTCTAACCCAGAAATGTAGTTATAAGTCTCTAAAAAATCTTCATCTGTTTCACTTGGATAACCTACTATTACGTCAGCTCCTATACATGCATCTGGAATTAAGGATCTAATTTGCTTTATTTTTTCAGAGTATAGAGAAGATAAATATCTTCTTTTCATACTTTTTAAAATTTTGTCACTACCACTTTGCAATGGAATATGGAAATGTGGAACAAAACGCTTACTGTTTGCAATGAACTTGATAATATCTTCACTCAATAGGTTAGGTTCAATTGATGATATACGAAAACGATAAACAGATTTTAAATTTTCTAAGGCTTTAACAAGATCTAAAAATGTATGCCGATGTTTTTTATTACCAAACTCTCCTTTACCATAATCACCTATATTGACTCCTGTAAGAACTATTTCTTTTAAACCGGAATCAGCAATTTTTTGGGCATTATTAATTACATTTAATAAAGAATCACTTCTAGAAATTCCTCTTGCTTTTGGTATAGTACAGTATGAACATTTGTAATCACAACCATCTTGAATTTTTAAGAAAGCTCTTGATCTTTCATTTATAGAATAACTAGTATGATAAAAATTGGCTTCCTCAATTTCACAGGAATATATTTGTGTTGATTTATTTTTTTCAAGGTTCTGAACGTATTCAATTATTTGAAATTTTTCGGTTGCTCCAAGAACTAAATCAACACCATCTAAAGAGGCAATTTCATGTGGCTTTAATTGAGCGTAACATCCGATAACAGCGATAAATGCATTCGGATTTTTTTTAAGGGCTTTTTTAACTAGAACACTAAGCTCTTTATCAGCATTCTCAGTAACTGAACAAGTATTAATAACATATAAATCTGCAAAAGAAGTAAATGAAACAACCTGATAGTGTGAAGAAGTAAATTCTCTAGAAATAGTTGATGTTTCAGAAAAATTGACTTTACAACCAAGAGTGTGAAAAGCAACTTTTATAAAGTTTATATTTTTTTTAACTTGTAAAGGAGCAATTTTTTCCATAACCGTTTTAAAGCCGTAAATTCAGGGCAAATATATTAACAAAATTTACATGCCTAAGCTACTTTCTATTCAATATTTTGTTTATCTCTACCTAGCATTATTTTTTTTTCTATTAAGTTGTAATAACACAAAAAATATCGAAAATAGAAGGGTATTTCGTTATAATGAGCACAGAAACGTTACATCCCTTGATCCAGCATTTTCACGAAATCCACAAAACATATGGCCAATTAATCAATTATTTAATGGTTTAGTTCAATTGAATAAAGATTTAAATATCGAGCCAGAGATCGCTAGCTCCTGGTCAATAAGTTCTGATGGTCTAACTTATACATTTTATCTTCGTAATGATGTTTACTTTCATGAATCACCAATTTTTGGAGAAAAAAAAACAAGAAGAGTAGAGGCTAAGGATTTTGTTTTCAGTTTTGATCGTTTAAAAGATCCTGTTGTTGCATCGCCTGGGAGTTGGGTTCTCCTGAATGTAGAAAATTACGAAGCAACAGCAGAAGATATTTTAACTATTACCCTAAAAAATCCATTCCCGGCCTTTTTAGGACTTCTAACAATGCGCTATTGTTCTGTTGTACCAAAGGAAATAACCACTTATTATGGAGTCAATTTCAGAGCCAACCCAATAGGTACTGGTCCTTTTTATTTTAAGAGATGGGATGAAAATGTAAAATTAGTTTTATTAAAAAATCAAAAATATTTTGAAAAAGATGTAAGCGGCAATAAATTACCTTTTCTTGATGCAATCTCAGTGAGATTTATTCCAGATATCCAGAGTGAATTTATGCTTTTTTTACAGGGAAAGTTTGATTTTATAAATTCCTTAGATGCATCATACAAAGATGAACTACTTGATTATGATGGAACTTTGCGAAGTAAATACTTTGAAAAAATAAATATGCTCAAGGGACCTTATTTAAATTCCGAATATATAGGTTTCTTTCTAGATAGTAAAAACCCAGCAATCAAATCTAAAAACATAAGAAAAGCACTCAACATAGGATTTGACAGAAAATTGATGGTGGCATTCTTAAGAAATAATATAGGTTATCCAGCGAAAAAAGGCTTTATCCCTAAGGGGCTGCCAGGGACTAGTAATGAAGAAATTAAATATGATCCTAAATTAGCAAAAAGATTAGTGGAAAATTATATAAAAGAGACTGGAGAGAGACCTTCTATAAAATTAGCTACCGATTCTAATTATTTAAACTTATGTGAATATCTACAGAGAGAGTTTCAAAAAATTGGTGTCGAGATAGAAATTGATGTAATGCCAACAGCATCACTACGTCAAGCTAAATCTTCAGGAAAACTTGAACTTTTCAGAGCTAGTTGGATAGCAGATTATCCAGATGCCGAAAACTATCTTTCGCTTTTTAACAGTATTAACTTTTCTCCTAGTGGTCCTAATTACACGCATTATAAAAACCTAAACTTTGATAAAATGTATAAAAATTCATTAGTAATTATCTCAGATTCTTTACGTTTTAAAAAATATAAGCAAATGGATTCATTAGCTTTTAGTGATTTTCCAATCATACCACTTTATTATGATCAAGTTGTGCGTTTTGTTCAAAAAGATATAGAGGGGATGGAAATAAATCCTATCAACTTATTAGTATTAAAAAACGTAAAAAAAATAAGTGCTAGAAATTAGATATTACTTCTTAAACTTTGAATATTTGTTTTTAAACTTATCAATACGCCCAGCAGTATCGACTAATTTAGATTTACCGGTGTAATAGGGATGAGATGTTCTTGATATTTCGAGTTTTACCAAAGGATACTTAACCCCATCAACTTCAATTGTTTCTTTCGAGTTTGCAGTTGATTTTGTAATAAAAACGTCGTCATTTGACATATCTTTGAAGGCTACCAGCCTGTAGTTGTCTGGATGGATATTTGATTTCATTTTTTTAATTAGAGTGTAAATTTAATTTTATTTTTTTAAAAACATCTAACCCATGTTTTTTTTTTAATTTCGAAATGAATTTTAATTAATAAATTATGGGTGAATCATCTACTTCAATTAAAGCAATTATTATCAACTTCGGTATAATTTTAGGTTTAACGTCGGTTGTATTTCAACTTATGCTGTACTTTTTTGACATGCATTATAAAAATGATACTACTGCCGGAATTATATCCCTAATTATTATGATTGGAATTCTTATTTACAGCTTTATTCAGTTTAAAAAAGCTAATGAAGGTTTTATTTCCCTAAGTGAAGCTTTGAAAATTGGACTAGGAATTTCTCTTGTATCTGCAATTATAAGTATTATATATACCCAAATTTTAATAAATTTTTTGGATCCAGAAACCATGAATAAGTCTTTAGATTTGACTATAGAGAATATGCGGATTCAAAACCCTGAAATGCCAAAGGAAGCCCTTGAAAGTGTCAGATCTATTCAAAAAAAAATGTCTTCTCCTTTGATTTTTTCAGCTATACAGATAATTTTTGCATTATTTTTTGGATTTGTAATATCACTAATTGGAGGCCTAATTGTAAAAAAATCAAAACCTGAGTAAGCCAAATTTTGTAATTTTGCTAATATGCAAAATTCTACTTTAGTTTCTATTGTAGTTCCCCTTTTGAATGAGGAGGAATCGTTAGTAAAACTTAGTAATTGGATTTTTGAATCGCTTAAAGGATGCGGATTTAGTTTTGAAATTATTTTTGTAGATGATGGTAGCGAAGACTCTTCATGGGACATAATTATTGAGCTATCTAAAAAGTTCAAAAATATAAGCGGTATTAGATTCACAAAAAATTATGGAAAGTCACAAGCTTTACACGCTGGTTTTAAAAGTGCAAGAGGTGATTTTATTGTAACACTCGACGCAGATCTTCAGGATTCACCTGAAGAGATAACCAAAATGATTGGTCTTCTAGATGATGGTTATGATCTAATATCGGGTTGGAAAAAAAAACGATATGATTCCATTTTATTTAAAAACTTACCCTCTAAACTTTTTAATTGGGCAGCGAGACGTGTTTCAGGAATAAAATTACACGATTTTAACTGTGGCATAAAAGCCTACAAAAAAGAGGTAGCAAAAACTATTAATATTTATGGTGAAATGCATCGGTTTATTCCAGTTCTTGCTGCACAAGAGGGGTTTAATAAAATTGGAGAGCAAATTGTAAAACACCAAGCACGTCAGTTTGGAAAAACTAAATTTGGTTCAGACCGTTTTTTTAGAGGTTTTTTTGACCTTCTAACTATTTGGTTTATAAATAAGTTTGGTAAAAGACCAATGCACTTTTTTGGTTTATGGGGTAGCTTTATGCTTCTTATTGGTTTTGCATTTACAGCCTATCTTGGATTTGAAAAACTTTTTTTATTTAAAGAGGCGAGATTAATCGCTAGTCGCCCAGAATTCTATATTTCTCTTACTTTAATGTTGTTAGGTAGCCAATTTTTTATAGCAGGTTTTTTAGGTGAAATTATACTAAAAAACAGAAAGACTACTAGTGAATATAAAATTAAAGAACAGACATTGTAAATGAGTTTAGAAGAAACGATTTTAGAATGGTTTTCACCTCCATTTGATAGAAATGTTAGAGACGCCATACTCTTATTAAAAAAAGAACCAAAAAAATTAGAAGATGCTTTCTACACCTCTTTAGACTTTGGAACAGGTGGTATTCGTGGAATAATGGGTGTTGGAACTAATAGGATTAATAAGTATACCCTTGGAAAGTGTACTCAAGGATTATCTAATTTCTTGAAAAAAAAATATTCAGGCAAAAAAATTAAAGTTGTAGTTGCATATGATTGTCGTAATCAAAGTAGAAATTTTGCACATGATGTCGCAGATGTATTAACTGCAAATGGAATTTACTGCTATTTGTTTAGTGACCTTAGACCAACACCTGAATTATCCTTTTGCATTAGATATTTAAAAGCTAATTGCGGTATTGTTTTAACAGCATCACACAACCCCCCTGAATACAATGGATATAAGGTGTACGGCGAAGATGGGGGTCAACTAGTCCCTCCGGATGACATTTTAGTCACAAAAGAAATCAATGATATAAAGTACAATGCAATTTTATTTAATAGAAATAAAAAACTATTAAACTACATTGATAATGAAATTGATAACGAATATCACAAAATTGTTCTTCAAGAGGCTCAAATGAATCAAAAAAACCAGGATGAGCTAAAGGTTGTTTTCACTCCAATTCATGGCACATCCATAACTGCTATTCCTCAAGTTTTAAAAAAAGCAGGCTATAAAAAAATTTATATAGTTAAAGAACAAGAAAAGCCTGATGGTAATTTCTCTACGGTTAGTTCTCCAAATCCTGAAGAAAAAGAAGCACTTAAGATGGCTGTAGACCTAGCAGATAGGAAAAATGCTGACATTGTTATTGGTACAGACCCAGATGCAGACCGCTTGGGAATAGCTATTCGTGATTCAAAAGATGATTGGTATTATCTAAATGGTAACCAGATAATGACTGTTTTAACCGAATATTTACTTTCTAAAAAAAAGGCGATTAAACAATTAAATTCTAAGAATTTTATTGCATCAACTATAGTTTCTTCTCCTATAATTAAAATTATAGCGAATGCATATGATATAAAACACATGTACTGTTTAACAGGATTTAAATGGATCGCTAAACTTATTAAAGATCATCCTGAATTAGAATACGTTTGCGGTGGAGAAGAAAGTTTTGGATTTTTGGTTGGAAATAAAGTCCGAGATAAGGATGCTATTTCAGCCTCGTTACTTGCATGTGAATTAGCATCAGAATTGAAATCTCAAAATAAAAGTATCTATGAATTTTTAATCAACTGTTATAAAAAATATGGAATTTATAATGAAAGATTGAAATCCATTACAAAGGAAGGTAAGGAGGGTTTAGAAGAAATAAAAAATATAATGGCTAAATTCAGAAAAAATCCACCTCTGCAAATAGCTGGAATTAATACAATTATAGTTGAAGATTATTCTCAAAGAACCATATTAGATTTGAAAAGTGGTAAAAAAGAGAGTATTTCTCTTCCAAAGTCAGATGTTTTAATATTCATTTTAGAAGATAAAAGTAGAATTGGGCTAAGACCAAGTGGTACAGAACCAAAGATAAAATTTTATTTTTCAGTTTGTGACAACTATAAACCAAATGTTACATGGGAAAAACAACAACAAATACTTAACAAAAAGATTGATTTATTATTAAATGACATAATCCCTTAATGTTTACATCTTTAATTAAAATACTTCGTTTTGGTTACCCTTATAAAGCTTTTGCATTTTTAAACATTTTTTTTAATCTACTTTATGCGTTTTTTAGCGCACTGTCCTTCGTTTCACTAATACCAATGCTTAAAGTACTTTTCAATACAAATAAAAATAATTTTGTTGAGGCGGAATATAAAGGTATAATGAATATTCACATTTATGTAAAGGAAAGCCTTAAGAACTATTTATCAAAAAGACTTGAAGATGATGTTGAATCAACATTAGTATTTAGTATAAGCTTAGTCATTACGCTTTTTCTACTAAAAAATATTTGTAATTATTTAGCATTATTTTTTATAACATTTTTAAAAAATGGTATTCTTAAGGATTTAAGAAATACT
>ENA-OSEY01000600-OSEY01000600.1-marine-metagenome-genome-assembly--contig:-NODE-600-length-25973-cov-2.932229_pt1 | contig 25973 bp, 20 predicted proteins | sample MGYA00248465_ERZ534230 | MGnify/ENA primary metagenome ERZ534230 (study PRJEB26409, sample SAMN06344110) | marine metagenome | isolation source: Sea water from surface | place: Atlantic Ocean:Southern...
TGGACTCACTTGGGAGACCCTACAAATACAGAGAAAGCTGCTGGTAGATGAATCGAGTACCCTACCTCTCATCAATGTTGATGCAGAATCCCTCAGTGTTCGAATACGTGAATTGTTCCAGCAAAACAGTTTGGAACTCGAGCAAGAAGATTTTCATCAGGAAAATTCACGCGCTTCCAAAACCTGGAAGGTTTCATTTATCGCAGAGGGGCGCTTCAAGGGAATCCAGGATTTTCTTGAAGCACTTAGAGCACTGGATGAGCCTTTCTTGATCTCCCGGCTTCAACTTCAAAACCTCAATGTCGATTCACCTAATCCTTTTTTGAGTATTGAACTGGAACTGACTCAGGTTATCGGAGATGAGCAATCTTGATCATATCGACCTGAAATTGAGTTTTGTTTTTTCCAAAAGTTCGATTCTGATTCTTTTTTTCATTTTACAGGGAATCATCATGAGCTTAATCATCGAATCGGTTCATGCTTCAGATGTTCAATCGCGAGTTGTTACGAAAAAAAATTACAACCCCTTTGCGTCTTTGTTGGAAATTGAATCTTTTCCAAAGGAGCCTCTTCAACATTTCAACCCTAAGAAACCTCAAAAATCTGAGAAAGTAAATTCAGAGTTAACATCAAAGCCATCTGCTTCGGATATTTTCATTAAATTGTTAGACATTCTCCAGACTTCTTCAGGCACTTTTGCATTGGTTCGGGTGAAGGATCAGGAATATTGGGTTCAGCAGGGAGAATGGCTTGAGGACTTTGAAGTATTTGAGATTAAGGAAGACAAACTGGTAATCAAACAAACATCCCTTGGCTCAGGAAACGCGGAAAAGAGAATGGAAATAGGATTTCAATAGGAGGAATGATTAGCGTTTTCCTTGGCGAAAACTTTTTGTCCAGGAAAGGGCAGGATGGGATTAATCTTTGTTACCAACTCAGCGTGCCGAGCAGAATGATCTGAGGTTTTTCATAATCAGGATCATTCAGAGGATAAGCCACTTCGAATTTGATAGGTACCTGGAATAATGAAACCGTATCAACCACCCACTCGATGCCAAATCCAGCATCCTCTCGTGATGGAACTTTATCTTGGGTCAAAGGGGCTGACCAACCCTTTCCCTGATCATAGAAAAGCACTCCCTGGATGTTTGTTGCACTGACATCTCCCCAAAAAGGTGCATGAAAAAGAGGAAACTTAAAATCAAGTGAAGCCAAAGCAAGATGATCGTACATCAGTTTGATCGTTTGAGGAAACCCTCTCAAAGTTGAGGGACTTCCCAACTGAAATTTTTTCTGCAGTGGTGGGGTCCCTCCGATGGTTCCATAAGCCATGGACAAGACGAACCATTTTCGATGTCCCACATGAAGGGTTTGACTGATGCTTCCAGAAGATTTGCTGTAGTGAAAATCTGTTTCCAATTCCTGAGAAGGCTGTTCGTTGTTCAAACTCCATTGCAAAAGGTATTTTTCATCAAAGGGAACCAAAGCTTGATGAGCCAAGGTAAAGATATTGTTTTTTCCCGATTGTTCAACCTCCTCATCCAATTGTTCAGTGCTGGCTGAAAAAAGCCTTTCTCTGAAGATACTTGCCGAAAATGAATAGGAAGCCTGGTTATATCTTCTTGAAGAATTGTAATTTAGACGTAATCCATCCGACCGGATTCCACCATGTTCCTTGAAAGTTAATCCTCCACTTAAACCTTTAAAACTCGAAAAATTTCTATCCAAATCCAATTGAAATAAGAAACGTTTATTTTTACTGCCGTATCCTGGAATGACAAGAATGCGATATTCTTCAAAGTTATGTCTGACAGCTAATCCGTAGGAATTGCCGTCGATGGCATTGCTCGAAATTCCTGGCACTAAAAGCCAAAGCCGCTCCCTTTTTCGTTTCCAGTCAAATGCGAAACGGACCCGATGAAAGCTGAAAGAGTGATTGTTGATCCGCTTCGATTCCAGCAGTTGTTCATCAGGATCCAGAGATACTTTTTTCGCAGGTGATTTGGTCGTGAAAAAGAGGGTTTCTGATTTTTGATCTCCAAGGATCAATTGATGAACCTTTTTTCCATCTTCTGTTGTTAGCATCACTTCCAGAGGCATCCTCGCCTGGTCTGTTTTTTTTACCTCAACCTCAGTGAGATAATCTCCTCCTTCCTTTTTTTGGGTTTTTAGGTTTCCAAGTGCATAATCAAGCTCCATGTCTTGAAGGAACCATTGGTCGAAAAACCAGTCCAGTTCCGGAAGGGGAAAACAACCCTGAGAATGTAAAGGATTCTTTTTGGGTTCAGACCTTTTCTCAGAAATTGATGTATTTGAAATGCATCCATTGTTTTCTTTAAACACCTCTTCAAATTCAGATTGGAAGTTTCTCAGTGATCCGATTTTATGCCAATGGTTTTCAGTGAAGGATTGAAATCCCTTTTGGAATCCTTGCTTACCGAGCATGTACTCCAACATGGAGAGGACCATGGCGGTTTTGTATGTAACCCGAATCATGTGGAGCCTGGGATCTTCCGATGCCTGGAATGAGGCATAAATCGGATGAGCCGTTTCCTCATTGTTGCTGAGTGCCATATCTTCGATGAAGTGTTCCCGGAAACGAGGATTCATCCAGTCGATAAAACCGAAGATCCCGGCATCTTTGCCGTAATGTTGTTCAAAGAAACGAAGTCCAAGGAAGGCAGGAATACCCTTGGAAATCCAAAGTTCTAAATCTTCATCATTCCAGATCTTTTCCCCGAACCAGAGTTGGCCAAGGGACAAGGAAACAAGTCCAAGCACCCTCCGGTCAAGAAAACCGGAACGTTTGTAGTTAGGAAGTGGAATCAGGATCAGGTTGTTGATCACCTTCACATGCTCGTACTCCGCTTCTACTGCAACAACCCGGATATTCTCCCAGGGGTGTTTCAAACCGTATCGTTCTTTGGCGAATGAAATGAATTTGGAAACCCATTGATGAATCAAATCAGCCCTGTCCGGATAATCCCTGAAATGAAAGGACTCCAAATGATAAGAATCCTTTGGATCATTTCGATCCTCCAAAGCTTCTCCTTGAGGTTCCGTTTGATCATCTTCTTGATTCAGTAACTGATAGCGGTCAGAGAAAATAAGGGGGAAACTTTTCAGAGGAAAATGGGTCTGAGGCAAAATCAGTTTTTCACCTGCAGGATGTTCTTGATGGGCTGAAAGGCTGGTGATCAGAGTGCCCGCTTTGGAAGAACTCCATGTCACTTGCCAGGTCCCCGGATTGGGGGTATTCCCGTCTTTGATCCATTGCCTTCCATCCCAGTTCAACAGAGAGGGGTGCCAGTTTGAGGTGATCATGCTCCCATTGAGGCCTCCCTCAAGGGTATGAACAGGCAAAAAGGTCTTGAACTCAATGATCAGTTCGGGTTTCTCAAGCGGATCAGGTAACGTGACCCTGAGTAGTCCATGGAGTTGAGAATAACCTTTTTCAAGATCAGGATTGGATTCCAGTTGATAATCCAGATTATTACCGGATGCGTCTTTGACCGAGAGGACGTTGATTCCCCCCTCACTGAATCCTTCAGGGAAAAGCGGATCTTCGAGATCATTTTCATAGCGTTCCAGAGAAAAGATGGGAACCAGTCGGTGCCTGCGCAATCCGCGTGGATCCTTGGTCCTGAAACGGTTCATCGGCAGGGATAAGAGCAACTCTCCTGAAGGATAAAATTCCGGGCTGTACCGAACTTGCATTTTTCCCTCGAGAAGTTTCTGCTCGTGATGATAATGAACCTCAATCTGGTAATGTGGAAAGTTTTCCAGGGGATTGCCAAATCCTGAGTTTGCCTCAAGGATCAAGGTCAAAGCAGAAAGAATGAGCAGATAGCAAAAGCGTATTGAGAAAGAATTTAAAGACACTAAGCTTTCGTTGAAATAGGGGGCACGAAACTTACTTTCAGTAGAGTCGTTGACTAAGTGTTAATTGATATTGCTCAAGCAAACGATATTCCTTCTACTTAAAGCCTTTGGATTCCTGAAATTGCAATTAAATAAAAATATCTTTTTGACAGAAGAAAGGAGAGCGGATGGCTTCGATTTTTTCAAAAATCATTGAAGGAAGTATTCCTTCGGTAAAGATTGATGAAACAGAAAATGAGATTGCGTTCCTGGATATCATGCCCTGTGCAGAAGGGCACACCCTCATCGTACCCAAGAAGGAAGTCGAGCGATTTGAGGACATGGACCCCCAAGATACGGCATCACTAATGGTTTTTTTACATAGGATCGCAAAAGCGGTTTCTTCAGCGTTTGGAGGTGTGGATTACAATGTGATCCTGAACAATGGTGTGCAGGCAGGTCAGGAAGTGATGCATGTTCATTATCATATCATTCCTCGAACCGAGAGATCCTCCAGGATGTTTGGGAACCGAAAAAATGCCTCGACTGAAGAACTTCAGAAGACGGCAGAACAGATTAGGAAATTTCTGAATTAACCTTTTTCCTAAATTTAATATTTCTGCATTCAGTCTGTCAGAAATTCCAAAATCTTTCCGTTGGTAAACTCCAAACATTGTCTTAAAAAGATTATCCAGATCCGTTTTTTTAAACATGGGACATTACGCAGTCATTGAAATAGGCAGCAATGCGGTTCGGATGATTCTTGGGGAAAAGGAAGATGATTCGTCGGTAAAGGTACTCCGGAGTTGGAGTTCTCATTTTCGGCTTGGGCAGGAAGTTTTTTCAAAAGGGAACATATCAGAGAGTTTTCAAATCCAACTTTGCAGTATCCTCGAAAAACTCCTTGATCAGTTGGAACCCTATGGCGCATGCCCTCTTCAGGTTTTTGGCACAAGTGCCTTCAGAGATGCGAAAAACCGGAAGGAAGTGTTACAGACTCTGGAAAGAAACTGCGGAATATTGGTCCATGTGCTTTCAGGAAAAGAAGAAGCATCAGTGCTGTTGGAAGGGTTGAGTGCTTTTTTACCAAAACACTCTTACAAGCAGGTAGTGGCTGATCTAGGAGGAGGCAGCCTGGAACTTTCTTTTTTGAACAAGAATACCGTTTTCAGGCAATGCAGTTTGAATATCGGCACTTTACGCCTGCGGGAATTCGAGCCGGAGCATTTGGAAACCTCAGAGTTGTTCCAGAAAACCATTGGTCACTTGGAAGACGAAGCAGGACATTTTCTTAAAAATTCAGACTCGGAGACGGACCTGCTACTGACGGGTGGAAACGCAAAAACGCTGGGAAGATTTTATCTTCAAATCCATGATCCACAGTTGAATTCAAATCCAGGTGCCGTAGAAATGGAGTGGCCGACTTTTGAAGAAATGGTCAACCATTTTATCAGTTTGTCTCAGGAAACGCTTCAGGAATCCTGGAAACTCCGGGTTCATCAGGCGGAGGTTTTCCATTCGGCCCTGATACTTTTCATGCAGTTAGGAAAAACCTTCAGCGCCCGGAAAGTGATGATCCCTTTTTTTGGACTTAAAGAATCCCTTTTGTTGAAGAGTTTCAATAAACAGGATTCTTCTGACAATCCACCAAACGGCTGGAAAATCAATCTCCCCTCCGACCTGCATCCTATAGAAATTCCTTTCGATTAAGGATAGTTCCGTTTTTTCACTTCAGGCTGACAGGATCTTCATTCTGTAGGACCCCTGATCCGTTTATTGGGAAATACCCAAGGTTTTTTTCCTTTCCCAACCGCGGATGATCCAACCTGCAGTAAGCACCCCAAGGCTGACCAGAGCGATGATGATTGATGCCAATGCGTTAATCTTCGGACTGATTCCCAACCGGACACTGGAAAAGACTTTCATCGGCAGCGTGGTGGATCCAGGTCCGGAAACAAAACTGGCTATGACGAGGTCATCCAGGGAAAGGGTGAAGGCAAGAAGCCATGCAGCAAGCAAGGCCGGGGTGATGATCGGGATGGTGATCACGAAAAAAACCTTCAGTGGGGAGGCACCCAGATCCATTCCTGCTTCTTCAAGGGAACGGTCGATTTCCTTCAATCGAGAAGAAAGGATGACCGTAACGAATGCGGTACTGAACGTTACATGGGCAATCCAGATGGTGAGCATTCCTCTTCCGCCAGGCCAGCCAAAAGATTTTTCCATCGCAACAAAAAGCAGAAGCAGCGAAAGCCCAGTGATGACTTCCGGCATCACCAATGGAGCGGTGATCATACCCGCAAAGGACATTTTACCGCGGAATCGCCCCAAACGGACCAGGGCTAACGACGCCAACATACCCATCACCAGAGACATGCAGGCCGTTAGAAACGCGATTTTCAAGCTCATCCATGCGGCATCCAGCAACTGCTGATCCTGGAAGAGTTCAACATACCATTTTGTGGAAAAACCTGCCCAGACCGTAACCAGCCTGCTTGCATTGAAAGAGTAGATGACCAGAATCAGCATCGGTATGTAGAGAAAACCAAACCCGATCACCAAACTGCTGATGGAAAATGTTCCTAACCGTTGGACTTTCATGAAAACAAAGTTGGACTCATGTCTGATTCTAAAGGCTCATCTTTCCCTAGGGATTTTGTCCCATTTCCCGGGATTGGTAGTGTTGGAACAGCATGATCGGAATGACCAGCAATGCGAGCATGACCATCGCGACGGCCGAAGCCACCGGCCAGTCCCGGTTATTAAAAAACTCCTGCCAGAGAACCTTGCCGATCATCAGGGTTTCCGGTCCTCCCAACAATTCGGGAATGATGAATTCTCCAACCGATGGAATGAACACCAGCATCGAACCTGCAATCACTCCGTTTTTTGAAAGTGGAAGGGTGACGGTCAGAAATGTTTTCCAGGGAGGTGCTCCAAGATCCAGAGATGCTTCCACCAGGGAGTGATCATGTTTTACCAGATTGGTGTAGAGAGGAAGAATCATGAAGGGCATGTAGGCGTAGACGATGCCGATATAGACTGCAAAACTGCTGTTCAGCATCTGAATCGGTTCGTCCAGTATCCCGGCCCAGATCAGCAGATTGTTGAGATAGCCGTTATTTTTCAGAATCCCCATCCAGGCGTAGACTCGGATCAGAAAAGAAGTCCAGGAAGGCAAAACCACCAACATCAGCAGCAGGTTCCTCCAGTGAGAAGGAGCGTGTGCCATGGCATAGGCAACCGGGTAACAGATGAGTAAACACAAAATAGTGGCAATAGCTGCGATTTTCAGGGAACTGAGATAGGCCACCCAATAAAGACGGTCTTCCATCAAAAAAAGGTAATTTCCAAAATGGACCGTGAGTTTCACGGCCTCATCGGTCCACTGGAGCAGTTCACGGTAAGGAGGAATGGAAAGAGCAGAAGTGGAAAAGCTGATTTTAAAAACAATGATGAAAGGAATCAGGAAGAAAAGGAGCATCCAGAGGTAGGGAACAACGATGATCAGGCTCCGTCCTCCCGGTAAATGCTTTAGCCAGGAATGGATCATAATCTAGTCATGGTATGCGGATTTCCAAAATTTTGGATTTCCATCGTTCATCCTTGGAAGGGCTCAATGGGTCAGCACCACACAACTGTGAGGATTCCACTCCAAAAAAACCTTGTCCTGCCATGTTGCATGAGAGGCCCCACGCTCTGGATTAGGCAGATGGACATAGACCAACTGTCCTGTTTCCAGCTCCACATGGTAAATCGAATGACTGCCGAAATAGGCAATGTCCTGGACGATGCCTGTGGCACAGTTGTGGAGTTTTTCTGGAGGTTTTGAAGCCATGCTGATTTTTTCAGGCCTCAGGGCCACGGTTACGCTCATTCCTTCGGTGCCTGTGATTCCATGGTCTACAAATATCGGATGTTTGAGAACCGGACTTTGGATGATGACATGGTCCGCTTCATCCTGGATCACGGTTCCATCGAATAAGTTGACGGTACCTATGAACTCGGCAGTGTATCTGCAATTCGGAAGTTCGTAGATTTCCGAGGGAGTTCCAACCTGAAGGATTTCCCCCTCATTCATGATGGCAATCCGAGAAGCCATTGTCATTGCCTCGGACTGGTCATGGGTAACCATAACGCAGGTTGCTTCGACTTTTTCCAGGATATCGACGACTTCGAGCTGCATCTGTTCCCGGAGTTTTTTGTCCAAAGCAGCCATCGGTTCATCGAGCAGAAGGAGTTTCGGTTGTTTGACCAGGATTCTGGCCAGAGCGACCCGTTGACGTTGACCTCCGGATAGCTGATGCGGTTTCCGTTTGGCAAGTTTCGGCATTTCAACCAACTCCAGGGCTTCTTGGACTTTTTCCCGGATTTTGTCTTTTGCAACCTGATCCTGTTTCAATCCAAAAGCCACATTTTGCTCCACCGTCATATGAGGAAAGATGGCATAGGACTGAAACATCATGTTGACAGGTCTTCGGAAAGGAGGGATTCCTGTGAGTTCCGATCCATCCAGAAAGATCTTTCCTTCACTGGGTTGTTCGAATCCGGCAAGCATCCGGAGCAGAGTTGTTTTTCCGCAGCCTGAAGGTCCCAGCAGACAGAAGATTTCTCCCTTCCGGATCTTCAGATTCGTATGCCGAACGGCCTGGAATTGTTCAAATTTTTTACTGACCCCCTCAATGCTCAGATAGGAATCGTTTTTGAGGTCGGAGGAATTCATCGGAGATGGAGGGATTTCAGAGCAATTCTGAAGGGCTGGGAGGATGGATTCTTCCTGCCCACGAAATGTTTGAAGAGAATTCTTTCAGGGCAGGTTGTGAACTGCCGGTTTCACGTTAACCGGCAGTTTTTAAAAAATTACTGGCCAGTCCGAATCCGGTTCCAGGAGCGAGTTTCCTGACGGATGTAACCCTGGGATTTGACGACACCTGCAAAGAGCCTTGCCTTGACTTCATCAGAAGGATAAATGGCAGGATCAGCCAGGATTTCAGGATCAGTCAAGGAGTTCGCGGCAGGAACAGCATTCGCGTACCATACATAATTGGTAATGCCTGCCATCACATCAGGACGAAGGATGTAGTTGATGTACGCATGGGCATTTTCAGGATGGGGTGCATCAGCTGGAATGGCCATCACGTCAAACCAGATTTGTGTTCCTTCACGGGGAATGATGTATTGGATGCTGACGTTGTTTCCCGCTTCATCCGCCCTGGCCATGGCCTGGAACACATCACCGGACCATCCCATTGCGACGCAGATTTCTCCGTTGGCCAGGTCATTGATGTAGTTGGAGGAGTGGAAATAACGGTAGTAAGGACGCACTTTCATCATCTGTGCTTCTACCTTTTTGAGCATTTCACGATCCTCACCATTGGGATCTCCGCCAAGGTATCCAACCACGATATCCAGAACCTCATCGGCAGAGTCCAAGACGGTAACCCCACAGTCCTGAAGTTTTGCAACGGTTGCAGGATCAAACAGCAGATCGAAACTGTCTGGAACGGAACCCAGTCTTGATTTGACCATATCCACATTCACCCCGATTCCAGTCGTACCCCATTGATAAATCGCTGCATATTGATTTCCCGGATCAGAAGAGATGACGCGGGACATCAATGCCGAATCCAGATTTTTCAGGTTGGGGATTTTACCTTTGTTGAGTTTTTGGACTGCACCCGCCTGGATGAAATTACTAAGAAAAGGAGCTGCAGTAGGAATCACGACATCGTAGCCGGAACTCCCCGCCATCAGTTTTGCTTCAAGGGTCTCGTTCGCGTCATACACATCATAATTGACTTTGATTCCGGTCTCCTCGGTGAATTTTTTTAGCGTTTCTTCTCCGATGTAATCAGACCAGTTATAGACGTTGAGGACTTTTTCTTCTGCGGCAGTAAGATTAAATGCCCACAAAAAAGCGATTGTGATCAATCCTAATTTTTTTAGGTACATAGCTTATTTCTCCTTTTTTGGAATGAACATTGGCTCATGATTTCTCATGAACTAAAAAAGTGGAATCTAAAATAATGCTTTTTTTCGAGGAATTCAATAATTCCTATTTCTGTTAAGGGTCAATCCACAAGAGAAATGTTCAGGAACTCTTTTGGAAATTGAAGAAGAAATCAGAGTGCTTCCGAAGTTTGATCCAGACATTTCCATGCGAGTTCGAACATCTCATCAATCTGTTCCTTGGATATGATGAGTGGAGGAGAAATGATCATCGTGTCTTTAACAGAACGCATCACCAACCCGTTTTTAAAACAGATATCCCTGCAGAGGTAACCCGTTTTACCGGGTTCTGGAAAGGGTGCTCGGCTGCTTTTATCAGGAGACAATTCAATCGCTCCAAGGAGTCCAGCATTTCGAACTTCAGCCACCAGAGGATGGCTGTTGAATTCTTGCCAGCGTTCTTTTAAATGGGGTCCCGTTTCATGTTTCACTTTTTCCACCAATTTTTCATCTTCAACGATTTTCAGATTTTCCAGTGCTACAGAGCATGAGGCAGGATGTCCTGAATAAGTGAAACCATGGGAGAATTCCCCTCCTTTTTCCTGGAGAACATCACCCACCCGGTCATGGACAAGCACGCCTCCAATCGGCAGATAACCTGAAGAAAGTCCCTTGGCGATAGGCATCAGATCGGGGTCAAGATTGTAATAGGTACTGCCGAACCATTCTCCAAGTCGACCGAATCCACAGATCACCTCGTCGGCAACCAGCAAGATCCCGTATTTTTTGCAGATACGTTGAATTTCCGGCCAGTAATTTTCTGGAGGTACAATCACTCCGCCTGCACCCTGAATCGGTTCTCCAATGAATGCCGCTACCCTGTTTTCTCCTAATTCCAGGATTTTCTCTTCGAGGGCACGTGCCGTTTTCAGTCCATATTCTTCCGGACTCAGATCTCCACCGTTGGCATACCAGTAAGGTTCTTCGATATGTTCAATCTCTGGAATAGGCAATCCATCGATTTTATGGATAAAGCTCTGCCCTCCCATGCTGGCAGAAGCAACGGTACTGCCATGGTAGGCGTTGATGCGGCTGATGACGACTCGACGTTGAGGCTGGTCCATCAAAGCCCAGTATCGGCGGATCATGCGCAGAACCGTATCATTGGCCTCGGAACCGGAGTTCACCAGGAACACCCGATTGAATCCCGGGGGTGAAAGCTCTGCCAATTTTTCTGACAGGGCAACCGCAGGAGGATGGGTGGTTTGGAAGAAAGTATTGTAATAGGGCAGTTCCTCCAACTGGCGCATGGCGGTTTGGGCCAGAACTTTTCTTCCATATCCGACATTCACACACCACAATCCTGCCATTCCATCCAGGAGACGGTTGCCATCGGAATCCCAGAGATAGATTCCTTCGGCCCTGGTGATCACCCGTGCTCCCTTTTTTTTCAGGGATTTGGCATCGGTAAATGGATGAAGGTAGTGGGTACTGTCACTCTGTTGTAATTCCTGGGTATTCAACATGGTTTCATTGATTCTTTGAAGGGTTTAAACATTGAGCAGCAGGTATTCACGTTCCCAGGTACTGATGACCCTGAAGAATGCATTGTATTCTTCTTCTTTCAAGGAGCAGTAGACCCGAACGAATTTTTCGGTGAATAGATCCTGCAAAACTTTACTTTCCTGCATCTCCCTCAGGGCTTCCTCCAGGCTTCTTGGGAGTGCGAAGTCATGTTCATAGGCACTGCCTTTGACCGGTGGTGTCGGTTCGATTTTTTCTATAATTCCCTGCAAACCGCATCCCAGGGAGGTAGCGAAGGCAAGGTAGGGATTGGCATCTGCTCCTGCAATCCGGTTTTCGACCCTGCGGTTTTGTTTTTCACTGATGGGAATTCTGAATCCTGTGGTCCGGTTATCATGTCCCCAATGGACATTGATGGGGGCAGAATTGTCAGGAACGAGCCTGCGGTATGAATTCACATTAGGGCCGAGCATCGGCATTGCCAGAGGGAGGTATTTCTGCAGTCCTCCGATAAAATGGCGTAACTTCTTGCTGTCCTGGCCCCTCTGATTGGAAAAGATGTTTTTTTGGTTCTCAACATCCAAAATACTCTGGTGGATGTGAAGGGAACTGCCCGGTTGGTCCTCCATTGGTTTCGCCATGAAGGTCGCATAAACTTTGTGGCGGATGGAAGTTTCACGCATCGTGCGCTTGAATAGATAAACATGGTCTGCAAGGCGAAGGGGGTCCCCATGATTAAAGTTGATTTCCATCTGGGCACTGCCCGATTCATGGGTCAGGGCATCGATATCCAATCCCTGAGCTTCGCAGAAGTCATACATTTCCTCAAAAAGAGGATCGAATTCATTCAATGCGTCAATTCCGTAAAATTGACCGGTGACTTCCTCACGTCCTGAACGACCGACTGGAGGAGTCAAAGGATAATCCGGATCCTTGTTGATTTTCGTCAGATAAAATTCCAACTCTGGAGCCACCATCGGTTTTAATCCGATTTCTTCATATTTTTTTAAAACGCGTTTGAGGACGTTTCTCGGAGAAAGCTCGACCGGAGTTCCATCATGGTGGATGCAGTCGTGGATGACCTGGGCAGTGGGTTCTTCGACCCACGGAACGACACAGGTTGTGGAGGGGTCCGGACGGAGCTGCATGTCGATTTCGGCAGGATCAACATCGAACAAATTTTCGTAAGGGATCCATTCTCCAGTGACGGATTGAAGAAATACAGCCTCCGGCATCCGTAATCCCTCGTTACGGAGGAATTTGTCTGCAGGCATGATCTTTCCCCGGGCGATTCCAGTCAGATCAGGAATGATGCATTCGACCTCCGTAATCTTCTGTTCCTGAAACCAGTCCTTCAGTTTCTTCATGTCTCCTCCTGGGATGTTGCCAATTCCGAAGACTGCAGGCTTTTGCTGATGATTTCCCGGACATCGCTGGAAAGTTCTTCCACTCCAGCAATACGTTCCATTTCGGACTGCATCAACTGCTGGCGTTGGGAATCAAATTTTCGCCAGCGATTGAAGCCTCCCGCAAGACGTGCCGCAACCATCGGATTGCTCCGGTCATACTCGATCACCGAATCGCCCAGAAAACGATAGCCGTTCCCTGATATTTCATGGAAACCGGAAAAGTTGCCCATGGAAAATGCCCCGATTACGGAACGGATGCGGTTCGGATTGTTCCGGTCGAATTTCGAGTGACGGGTCAGGGTTTTCACCTTTTCCAGAGTTCCAGGAAGTATGGAGGTTGCTTGAAGGCTGAACCATTTGTCGAGTACCAGCGGTTCATCAAGCCATTCTTGTTCAAACTTTGTCATGGCTTTTTTGCGTTCCTCAGAATCGGAATCATTCAAAGCAGAAAGCGCCCCCATGGTATCGGTCATGTTTGAGGAGTTTTGATACTGCAGAAAAGCCGTTTCTGCTCCACTAATCTGGTTAGAGCGAACGATAAATTCAAGGCAGAGGTTTTTCAGTTTTCGCCGGCCCATGGAAACCGGATCAAGGTGATAAGGACCTTCATCCAGCATGTTTTTGTAGACTCGTTTCCAGTCCTCCTCCAATTCAAGTGCAAGTTCTTCAAGAAACTTCTTTCGTATGCTTATTACTGCTTCGACATCGATGACCTCCATCTTTTCTCCCAGGTAACTTTCTGAAGGAAAGCTCAGTGCCTGGGCTATGAGAGAGGGGTCGCCTGTTGCTGAATGATCCAATTGATTCCTGAATGACTGAAGCAGTGTTCCAGGAAGCATGATGGCTTTATTCTCTTTATAGTTTTTCAATTGGGATAGAAAACTACGGAGCATCAACTGTTGTCCTGCTTCCCAGCGGTTGAACTCATCAGAATCCCTGGAAGAGATTAAAGCGAGTTCCTCCTCGCTGTATCCGTAAAATAAATCAACCGGGGCAGAAAAATGCCTGAGCAGGGACGGGATCGGCTTTTTCGTGAGATCCTCAAAGACAAACTCCTGTTCCATTTCACTGAGTACCAGGGTCTGTTGTTTCCCATTTATGGATTTACCTTCCATCTTCAGGGGTAGAGGATTCCCCTCTTCATCCAGAAGGCCAATTTTCAAAGGAAGAAGAAAAGCTTCTTTTTGAAAAGCAGATTTTGTTTCACGATTCTGGCTCTGGCCGAATCCATTTTGTCCCGGAGTGTCAGGACAGGATTGCTTGACCTTGAGGGTAAAGGTTTTTGATTCCTGGTTGTAGTTTCCTTCGATTTCAAGCTTTGGGGTTCCTGATTGGCTATACCAACGGCGGAATTGCTTCAGATTGAAATCATTTGCATCCTCCAGGGCCGAAACAAAATCTTCGCAGGTCACTGCCTGGCCGTCATGACGTTCAAAATACAGGTCCATCCCCTTTCTGAAACCATCCTCACCCAGGAGGGTGTGCATCATCCGGATCACTTCCGCACCTTTCTCATAAACCGTGAGCGTGTAGAAGTTGTTGATTTCCTGGTAGGAATCCGGTCGCACGGGATGACTCATCGGACCGGCGTCTTCAGGGAATTGATGGCTTCTCAATAAGTTCACATCACTGATTCGTTGGACCGCTCTTGAATTCATATCCGCGCTGAATTCCTGGTCCCGAAATACCGTCAGCCCTTCCTTCAAACTGAGTTGGAACCAGTCCCGGCAGGTAACCCGATTCCCGGTCCAGTTATGAAAATATTCATGGGCGATCACGCCTTGAACCAGATTATAATCCCGGTCCGTGGCTGTTTCGGGAGAGGCAAGTACGAGCCTAGAATTAAAAATGTTTAGGCCCTTGTTTTCCATCGCTCCTGCATTGAAATCATCAACGGCAACAATCATGAAAAGGTCGAGGTCATACTCTCTGCCGAAACGTCTTTCGTCCCATTCCATGGATTCTTTCAGGCTTCGCATCGCATGATGGGTTCGTTCCAGGTTTCCTGGCTCCACATAAATTTTTAGGAGGACTTCGCGCCCGGATTTGGTGGTGAAACTGTCTTCCAGGCATTCGAGATTTCCTGCAACCATGGCAAAGAGGTAACTCGGTTTGGGGAAGGGATCCTCCCAGACGGCAGCATGTCTTCCGTCTTCCAGGTCTTCGGTCTGGAGCAGATTCCCGTTGGAAAGCAAAACCGGATAACGTTCTGAATCGGCCTCGATCCGTGTTTTGTAGCGAGCCATCACATCAGGACGGTCCGGGAAGTAGGTTATCCTGCGAAATCCTTCTGCTTCACACTGGGTGCAGAACATCGTCCCCGAGCGGTAAAGCCCCTCAAGGCTTGTGTTTTTTTCAGGATGGATGCGCACTTTGATTTCAAGATCAAAGGATTCCGGAACAGACGGAATGGTCAGCGAACTCGTTTCGATCTGATACTGCTGAGATTGGAGAGTGGTGCCATCAAGTTTGATTTCCAATAATTCGAGTTGTTCTCCATCGAGAACCAGAGGGTTGGGCTTGACCAGATCTTTTTCAAGGGACTCGATCTTCAGTTTGCTCTGAACGATGGTTTCATTTTCATAGAGTTTGAATTCGAGTCCAATTTCCGTCACGCGGTAGTTGGGAGGAGTATAATTTTTTCTGTAAATCGTGCGTGCTCTTTCTTCTTTCATCTTCGTCTTTGTGAGACTGTGTCAAAAAGGTTTTTCAGTCGAATTTTTAAGAATCCAAATTAATAAGCTGTTTGATAAATGAAAAGTTGAAAGCAAGGTCTTGATTCGCTTCAATCCGGGGGAGGATTTAAAGCGTAATTTCCTCTATCAATTTTAGAATCAAAAAACTGAACCGTGACCCAAAAGCCTCTTTTATCTCTGGATTCCTCGGGACTTGGATGTGAATCCGGCAGGTTCCATGTCGATCCCTGGCGTCCGGTTGAACAGGCAGTGATTACCCACGGCCATGCGGATCATGCCCGTTCAGGTTCCAAAGCCTATTTTTGCGCGGAAGGAAGCGGGGACATACTCCGCCAAAGGCTTTCCGGAGATTTTCAACTGACCGAAGTTCCCTACCGCAAAAAATTCAAACTTGGCAAAACATGGGTCAGCTTTCATCCTGCAGGTCATGTTCTGGGCTCGGCACAGGTGAGGGTGGAAGGCCTTCAATCGGTTTGGGTGGTTTCCGGAGATTATAAGCGTAACGCAGATCCAACCTGCGAAGGCTTTGAGGAAGTCCCTTGCGATGTGTTCATTAGCGAAGCGACTTTTGCAATGCCTGTTTACCACTGGAAGGAAGGGATTGAGGTGGTGAAGGATCTTCAACAATGGTGGAGTTCGGAACCGAATCATCCTTCCATTCTGTTCTGCTATGCTTTTGGTAAAGCCCAGCGTGTATTGGCCGAACTGAGCAAACTGACGGATCGAACGGTTTACCTGCATGGTGCGATTGAAACATTGATGCCTGCCTATCGAAATCGGAATGTTTCTTTCGTTCCAAATCGAACCGTCAGTTCGGTGGAACGGGGTCATGCTTTTGCCGGAGACCTGATCCTCGCTCCTCCCTCCGCCCATCGCTCAGCCTGGATGAAACGTTTTAAAAATCCCCAAACCGCATTTGCTTCGGGTTGGATGCAGATTCGGGGTGCCCGGCGTAGAAGGGGATATGAACGAGGTTTTGTCCTTTCCGATCATGCGGACTGGTCCGGACTGGTCCGCAGTATCCTTGCCAGCCAAGCGAAAACCGTTTATCTGACCCATGGTCAGACTGAAGTCTTAAGCCGTTTCCTTATGGAAGAGCATGGTTTGGATGTGAAACCCCTCAAGACGCATTTTGGGGATGAGCTAATAGAAGAGCAATTCGCGGAAAGCGTTTCATGAAAGCTTTCGGCAGGCTTTACCAACGTCTTGATTCAACCACTTCAATCAATTTGAAGGTTGAGGCTTTGGTCCAGTATTTTGAGGAAACTCCACCCCAAGATGCGGCCTGGGGACTGAATCTGCTGCTTGGCAAACGCCAGCGAAGAATGGTGACTTCAAGAATGCTTCGTGATGCGTTTCTCAGAAGTTTTCCAGATTTCCCGGAATGGTTGCTCGAAGAAAGTTACGGACACGTTGGAGACACCGGGGAAACCGTCAGCCTTCTGCTTGCATCCAGGGGGATCTGTCCTAATGAATCCCAGCATTCGGTGTCTCTTTCCAGTTGGATGGAAGACCGTATCAGCAAGCTTTCTGGAAAAGAAGATCAGCAGAGAGCAGAAAAAATTTTTGAATGGTGGAGTCGTCTCTCCGTCGATGAATGTTATCTGCTGAACAAACTGCTTACGGGCGGATTGCGGGTTGGAGTTTCTCAAAAACTGGTGGTTCGTGCTCTTTCAAAATGGAGTGGAATTTCTGAAGCCGAGTTGACCCATCGTCTCATGGGCGAATTCGAGCCGTCAGAGGAGAATTTCCAACAACTTCTTTCTGAAGGAGGAGGTAAGAAAGTTCCCAGCCAGCCCTATCCTTTTTTCCTCGCTTCCCCTCTTGAGGAAAATGATTGGAAATCTCTGGATTTCAACCATCTCCAATTGGAATACAAATGGGATGGTATCCGGGCGCAGTTGATCTTCAGGGAGGGGGAGGTATTTCTATGGAGCCGGGGTGAAGATCTGATCACCAATCAGTTTCCGGAAATCGTCGAGGCAGCATCTAACCTTCCGCAAGGAACGGTGCTTGATGGAGAACTGCTATGCTGGAATGAAGATCAGCCTTTGCCGTTTTCTTTTCTTCAGAAACGTCTGGGCAGGAAGAAGGTCAGTTCCAAACTTCTGGAAAGTCACCCCTGTATTCTTTTGGCCTATGACTGTCTTGAAGCCAATGGTGAGGATTTGCGAGAGCATTCCTTGAAAGAACGAAGAGAGATTCTGGAAAAACTCATCCAGGATTGTGATGAGCCCCGTCTCAAAATTTCTTCCTGCCTTAGTGCCGATTCCAAGGAATCCCTGGAAATTCTTCGTGACAGTTCAAGGGATTTTGGTGCCGAGGGGCTGATGCTGAAAAAAAAGGAGAGTCCTTATCTTTCCGGAAGAAAACGTGGGCATTGGTGGAAATACAAAGTCGATCCGCTGACCCTCGATGCAGTCCTGATCTATGCCCAGGCGGGTAGCGGAAGAAGAGCCAACCTGTTTACCGATTACACTTTCGCGCTTTGGAAGGATTCGGAACTGGTGACTTTTGCAAAAGCCTACTCGGGACTCGATCAGAAAGAGATCGAAGAACTGGACCGTTGGATCCGTCAAAACACCCGCGAACGTTTTGGCCCCGTCCGGTCCGTCGAGCCTTTTCATGTTTTTGAAATTGCTTTTGAGGGAATCTCGGAATCCAACAGGCACAAATCAGGAATTGCCGTGCGCTTTCCGAGGATCCTACGATGGCGTAAGGATAAAGTCGTTTCCGAAGCGGACACTCTGATGAATGCAAGGAAACTGCTTGAAGCAGCCTGAACGTCCTTCCTGGCTGCTGAAAAATTCCCATGTTCCAACCTGTTAAAGACTGGTTCGCTCAAAAAAACTGGAAACCCTTTCCTTACCAGCAAAAGGCCTGGAAGGCTTTCAGGGATGGCAAAAGCGGACTGATCCATGTCCCAACCGGATCCGGGAAAACCTATGCCGCGACCATGGGTCCGATTGCCTCAATGTTGGAAAATCCGAAGAAAGGGTTGAAGTTACTCTACTTGACTCCTTTGCGGGCAGTGTCACGGGATATCGAACAGGCCCTCAGACTTCCCATCGAGAGTCAAGGCTGGCCGCTGAAAGTCGAATCCAGAACCGGAGATACTTCCGGAAGCCGCAAGCAGAAGCAGTTGAAAAATCCTCCGGATATTCTGATCACTACTCCGGAATCCCTATCGGTCCTGCTCTCACGAGAAGGTTCAGGAGCATTTTTTTCCAACCTCCAATGCGTTGTGGTGGATGAGTGGCATGAACTGATGGGAGGCAAACGCGGGAGCCAAACCGAACTCTGCCTTGCTCATCTCAGGTTTCTGGTTCCCAGTCTGAGAACCTGGATGCTCTCGGCGACCATCGGCAACCTCGATGAAGCCGCATCCTGTGGTGCGGGGACCCATGGAGAAGCAGAAATCATCACTGCCAAAATAAATCGAAAAATCAGAATCCAGACCCTGGTCCCGAATTCTCTCGACAGTTTTCCGTGGGCAGGGCACCTGGGTTTGTCGATGCTTCCCGAACTCCTTGAAAGCCTGGACCGAGAAACCTCGACCCTGATTTTCACCAACACCCGTTCGCAATGTGAACGCTGGTATCAGGCGCTTAAAGAAGCTTGTCCTGAGATGGAGGATCAATTGGCCCTGCATCACAGTTCCATCGACCGGGCCGATCGAGAAGCAATTGAAAGCCGGGTCAAGGAAGGATCCCTGAAATGGGTCGTTTGCACGTCCTCCCTGGATCTTGGAATCGATTTCCATCCTGTCGAACGGGTGGTCCAGATCGGTTCTGCGAAGGCCGTCGCCCGCTTACTCCAACGTGCTGGACGCTCCGCACACTATCCTGAAGGATGCTCAGAGATTCTTTTTGTGCCCACCAACAGCCTGGAACTGGCTGAGATTTCGGCGATTCGAAGAGTACTCAAAGATGGTGGCCTTGAAAAAAGGTTGCCTCAGCAGAAACCTTTTGACGTGCTGATGCAGCATCTGGTCACTCTTGCCTGTGGGGACGGCTTTTGTGCTGAGGCGTATCTGGAGGTGATCCGTTCCGCCCATTCGTTCCGAGACCTAACGGAGGAGGAATATGACTGGCTCCTCACGTTCCTGGAAAAAGGAGGAAAGTCCCTCAAGGCTTATCCCCAGTACCGGAAGTTGGTCCGGGAAGAGGGGGTGTATAAGATTGCCGGGAAAGATCTGGCACGATTGCATCGGATGAGCATCGGAACCATCGTCTCCGATGCAGAAATTCAGATCCGTTACACCAACCGGCGGAAGATCGGAACCATCGAGGAGTATTTCATTTCCCGGCTCAAACGGGGAGATGTCTTTGTCTTCAGCGGACGCATGCTGGAATTCCTGCGTTTGCACGACATGTCCGCCTATGTCAAACCTGCGAAAAAAAACTCGAAGGTGGTGCCGGCCTGGATCGGAGGAAGGATCCCGATCACAGACCTGCTCAGTGAAGCACTCCGAAGGCAACTGAATCAGTCCCATTCAGGCGACACGCGGGTTGATACGGAAATGAAGATCCTCGATCCGGTTCTCCAGACCCAGCAGAGGCTTTCAATGATCCCGGCAGAGAATGAACTCTTGATCGAACAGGTCATCAGTCGTGAAGGAAGGCACCTGTTTGTTTTTCCCTTCGAAGGTCGATTTGTCCACGAAGGTCTGGCCGCATTATGGTCGATGCGGTTTGTCCAGCGCGAACCCTCCACCTTCAGTGTTTCAGTAAATGATTACGGATTCGAACTGCTGGCTCCTGTCGATTATCCCTTTGAAGAAGGATTGGATGAAGTGATGGCTGCCGATCCTGAGGAACTAGAAGCCCAGGTTGCGGACGCGGTGAATCTCTCCGAACTGACTCAACGGCGTTTCCGGGGTGTGGCGCAGGTGGCCGGATTGGTGTTTCAGGGATATCCGGGTTCCCGGAAAACCGAGAAACAACTGCAGATGAGTACTTCATTGCTTCACGGCGTATTTGAAGAATTCGAGCCCGAGCACCTGTTGCTTCAGCAGGCCCGGGATGAAGTTCTGGAAATTCAACTTGAAGCGCCAAGGTTGAGAAAAAGCCTGGAACGGATGCAAAACTTGAACGTTGTCTGGAAAAACCCTCCCCGCCCAACGCCTCTTGCTTTTCCACTCCTGGTGGAACGGATGAGTGCGCGCATGACCAACGAGACCCTGATGCAACGGATTGATCGGATGAAGCGCCAGTGGGAAAAATACTAGAAACAACCCTGCATGGTCAAAAAATCGGCTTTCATCCTCAACGGGTCCTCCTCCTCCCGGACCTGGATGCCATGCTGGTGGCGGACATCCACCTGGGAAAAGCCGAGTTCATGCAGGGAAAGGGGATTCCCCTCAGCAATCAGCCTCACCAAAAGGATCATGAACGCCTGGTGAAACTGATCAAAGAATTTCAGGTTAAACAACTCTTCATCCTAGGTGACCTGGTTCACCGTCCCCGCCAGAATCCACAATCCCTTCAGAGGTTGATCCGGGATCTTCATCCCCTGGCAATGGAAGTTCACTGGATTCAGGGGAATCATGATGGAGACCATCAACGTTCTCTGCCAGATTCCTGGAAGGTTCATTCAAATGCCTTGGAACTCGGGCCCTTTGTCCTTCGCCATCAGTCATTGGAAGAAAAGGATGCAGATTTTCAAATATGCGGGCATGTGCATCCCTGCGTCAAAATCGGTGACGGGAGGGACAAACTGCGTCTGCCCTGCTTTGCGTTGAAATCAAAACTGCTGTTGCTTCCTTCGTTTGGTGAACTCACCGGAGGTTATGAACTTCTTCCTCAAGAGTGGGAAACGTTTGTGCTTTGTTTGGGAAATGAAGTGAGTTTGCTTGAATCATCCGATCTGGAACGGTTCAAAAAAAGATCTTGATAACAAACAGAGATAAGACAAAAATTGTAACTTTATAACAATTCATTCTTATCGTTGAGATGCGGCTTTTTCGCCCCACATTTGTCTCATTCCTGATCGTCACCTTTTTGTCACAGGGCTTACATTCAAAGAGTCTGGTTGACAAGCCCTTGCGGAAATCCTTTTCGGATCTGATTCTGATTCATTGTTCCGATCCGGAACATAGGCATCCTCCGATGAATCTCCCGGAATCGGGCGAGGACATTCAATCATTTGTCCTGGTCCTGAAGGAATCGGCTCCAGCAATTCTTGATGCATTATGGTTCATCAACTTTCCTCTTAGTTCTGATTCTTATTCACTGGATTTTTATTCCCAAGGAAGGGATTCCGACAAGCATCATCCAGCCCGTGCTCCGCCTTGGTTTGAAGTTTAAGAATTTCAAAATTTTTTTAACTTCAAACCAACTCAATCAAAATGCGTTACATCATCTTATTTTTGGCAGGCCTGCTTCTGCCCCTGAGCATTCATGCTCAAAGCCGACAACTCGATGCCCATGAACACGGTGCAGCCAAGGTCATGATGGCCATGGAAGGAAAAATGCTTCAACTTCAGTTTGAAGTCCCTTCTGACAGTCTGATTGGCTTCGAATATTCGCCCGAATCCGAGAAGGACCGAAAGGTTTTTGCTTATGCCATGACGATTCTTTCCAATCCCACCAACCTTTTTGATATTCCGGATGAGGCAGAGTGCATCCCAGTCGGGATCAAGGTTTCGCAGACTTTATTTTCCGGAGAAGGCGAACATCATGAAGGAGAGCATCATGATCACGGGGATGACCATGATGATGGTAAATCAGAAAAAGATCATGATCACGACCATGATAAGGATCATGATGATCATGGCGATGAAGTCCATTCCGAATTCCAAGCAAGCTATCTCTGGAACTGTCATCACGCGGATGATCTGGATTCGGTCCAGACCCGCATGATGAAGGTCTTTCCTCGCATCGAAGAAATCCGGGTGCAGTGGATTGTGGGAGACCGTCAGGGAGCCATGGAGCTTGAAAATCAGGATGGAAAGATCCGCGGCTGGCGCTGAAGATGACCGAAGCCGTTCTGGAACTGAAGGATGTGTGTTTCCGTTGGCCCAACCAGAACCGGGCAACCATCGATCTTCCCGAACTGAAGATTGATCAGGGAGAACGCATCTTCCTTCAGGGACCGAGCGGCAGCGGTAAATCGACCCTGCTCTCCCTGGTGGGAGGGATTTTGGTCGCTGAATCCGGCAGTCTCAGGGTGCTCGGGGAGGAACTGAAAAGCCTCTCACGTGCCCGCAGGGATGCCTTCCGCGTCACTCACCTCGGGTTTATCTTCCAGCTATTTAATCTGCTTCCTTATCTTTCACTTGAAGAAAACGTCCTGCTGCCACTCCGTTTTTCCAAAAAACGTGCTCTAAGAGCAGGCCGCAACCTTGCGGAACGGCTTGAAGAAGCCCAAAGGCTGCTAACGGCTTTAGGGCTGTCCGAACCGCTTAAGGAGGGACGTCCGGTGGTGGAATTGAGTGTCGGCCAGCAGCAGCGTGTGGCCGCCGCCAGGGCCCTCATCGGCCGGCCTGAGTTGGTGATTGCGGATGAACCCACTTCAGCCCTCGACGCGGATCTCAGAGAGGTGTTCCTCAATCTGCTGTTTGCCGAATGTGACAAGGCTGGCAGTGCCCTGCTCTTCGTCAGTCATGACTCGGAACTGAGCCGATTCTTTGGAAGGAGTCTTTCTCTTCCTCAGATCAACAGGGTTTCCCGTTTGGAGGCAGCATGATCAACCTCATTGCGAAAAGTCTCTGGAACCGAAAAGGAACCGCGCTGCTGACCCTTTTTTCCATTGCCATCAGCGTTGCCCTTTTGATCGGAGTGGAGCAGATCCGCAAAGGGGTCCGGACCAGTTTTTCCAGTGCAGTTTCCGGAACGGACCTGATCGTCGGTGCGCGCGGAGGATCTCTTCAGCTTCTTCTCTACTCGGTGTTCAGGATGGGCAATGCTCCCAACAATCTCACCTGGGAGAGTTACCAGGATTTCAAAAAACATTCACGGGTCCGTTGGACCATCCCGTTTTCTCTGGGAGATTCACACCATGGTTATCGGGTATTGGGGACGAATCACGACTATTTCAAACGGTTCCGATACGGGAATCGGCAACGCCTGAAATTCTCAGAAGGAAAACCTTTTTCCGGAGTCTTCGATGCCGTGCTTGGCTCCGAAGTGGCCCGCAAGCGGAAGTACCGATTGAATGATCCGATCATCGTCTCCCACGGCACCGGGAGCAGCTCGTTTCTCAAGCATGAAGATCGCCCCTTTACCGTGGTCGGAATTCTTAAGCCAACGGGGACCCCGGTCGACCAGACGGTTCATGTCAGCCTTGAAGGCATCACTGCCATGCACATCGATTGGGAAAGCGGGGCTCCGCCAATGGAAGAAGACCGCATCGATAACGAGGAGGTCCTCAAGCGCGATCTCACCCCGGAGGCCATCACGGCTTTTCTGGTGGGACTCCGTTCAAAAATCCATGCCTTCAGTCTGCAGCGTGAAGTGAATACTTACCGTGAGGAACCCTTGAGCGCGATCCTTCCCGGGGCAGCACTTCAGGAACTCTGGGAACTGCTGCGTACTGCAGAAACCGGATTGCGGGTGATCAGTGCTTTTGTCGTGCTGGCAGGGCTTTTGGGAATGATGACGGCCCTTCTTTCCGGACTGAACGAACGCCGACGGGAGATGGCCATCCTGCGGTCGGTGGGAGCCGGTCCGGGCACCATCTCCGGGTTGCTGATCGGGGAGGCGCTGCTGCTCAGCATCAGCGGCATTATTCTGGGGATGCTATTGCTTTACCTGCTCCTGTTCTTCGCTCAACCGATCCTGCAGACCAGGCTCGGTCTTTTTCTTCCTTTGACGCCTCCTGGGATTCAGGATTATAGTGTTCTTTTTGCCATCGTCATCGCAGGCATGCTCATGGGGGCGTTGCCTGCCTATCGGGCCTACCGGCAGTCACTGGCCGATGGGATGAGCATAAGACTCTGATTCAAGATCCAAAATGATGTCCTTACGGACGCTAGTCATTCTATTTTTATTCTTATTTCCTGCTGCTGAATCCTTCGGGTCGATTTTTGAAACCCAGGAAATCACCTGGAGACAATTACGCCAGTTGAACGTCAAAACCGGGGAAATGCCGATTGAGTTGAAAAAACTGATGGGGAAGCCGGTCAAAATTCCTGGCTATGCCGTCCCGATCGAAGGTGATGGCGGCTTTGACTATATCAGTGAATTCCTGCTCGTCCCGGTTTTTGGGATGTGTATCCACGTCCCTCCCCCTCCGCCGAACCAGGTGATTTTCGTTGAAATGAAAGAACCGGTTCCCTTTGAAGAATTACTCGATGCAATCTGGCTCTATGGGGTTCTCGAGATCGGAGAATTCATGGTAGGAGGTGAAATGATCTATGAAACCGAATCCAATTATCTGATCAAAGGGGATAAAGTTGTTTTTTATGAGTGAAACTTAATCCTTTTCGAGGGAACCCCGATTCTCGTTTTTTTCCTTCCGTTGGGTCTCAAACTGTAAAGCTCCAAAAATTCTCTTCTACGTAATCATTTAGGGAAGATTAATTCTCTAATTGGTTTCAAAATACTTCAAATATGACGACTTTACGGCTGATCCTTGGAGATCAACTCAACCACAATCATTCCTGGTTTCAAAATCCTCAAAAAGGTGTCCATTACCTGATGATGGAAATGCGTCAGGAAACGGATTATGTCACCCACCATATCCAGAAGGTCTGTGCTTTTTTCCTGGCCATGCGGCGCTTCGCAGAATTCCTTGAGAATCAGGGATTTCAGGTGCATTACCTCAAACTTGATGATCCAGGTAGTTTTACAAATCCAATAATTAATCCAATATCTGATCGTACAAAGAAAAAATTTATAAAGGCTCTTGATCTTAATAATAATTCCATAGACATTGCTACACAGATTATTAATTTATCAGGAGACTCTTTTCATAAAGCAACTGGTATGAAAACTACTCATAGTGAAATTCCTGGAAAAGCAGGAGATGCGGAGTATAATGTTGTCCTTAATGATAAAGGTGGTATTGAGATATTTGATAATTATGCGTTCACACCCCGTGGATATATGGATTATCCAGGCACAGGAATTGCAAAAAAAATTGGTGGTACTGAACTTCAAAAAGATGTTGCTACAATGTATGATAAAGCAGGTCCTGTTGGAGCTCTTGCACACACACTTCTTGGTGATATCCCTGACAGACAAGACCCACCTGTTAGATTTAAAACTGTATTTACAAAAAAAGATTTAATTAGGTATCTTGGAGATACAAACTATAAAATACTCATCAATAGAATGAAAAATGAGAGAAAGAATAGGGATGAACTTAATAAAAGGGCAGGTCATAAAATCAATGCTTCTAATTTGGGATTAAAAGAATCAAAATTATCATTTAAACTAATTCAACAATTTAGAGAGGAATCAAATCCTCGTATTCCTAGAAAGAAGGGTCAACCTGCTAATTCTAAAAAACATTCTGACTTATATACAGATGAAAATCCTAAAGGAACTATTCATGGATTGGGTTTCAAGGACGTTGCAACTTCTAAAGC
>ENA-OSEY01000601-OSEY01000601.1-marine-metagenome-genome-assembly--contig:-NODE-601-length-25915-cov-5.343022_pt1 | contig 25915 bp, 34 predicted proteins | sample MGYA00248465_ERZ534230 | MGnify/ENA primary metagenome ERZ534230 (study PRJEB26409, sample SAMN06344110) | marine metagenome | isolation source: Sea water from surface | place: Atlantic Ocean:Southern...
ATAACACCATTATCAAAAAGGCCTAAATTAAATAAAGATGATTGGAATAAATTTATTAATGCAATAAATGAGATTAGTAAAATGATGATAGATGAAAATATGCCTTTAGCATATCATCATCACATGGGAACTATAATAGAAACCGAGGAAGATACTTCTAGACTTATAGAAAATACAAAAGATACTGTTAAATTATTAGTAGATACCGGTCATATGTTGTTTGCTCAAGGTGACTCTATTAAATTAGTAGAAAATTTTTACGAACGTATAATACATGTACATTGTAAAGATATTAGAAAAGATATTTTAGAAAAATCACTAAGAAATGATGCAACATTTAGACAAGCATTTTTAGATGGAGCATTTACTGTGCCAGGGGATGGATGCATTGACTATGTTCCCTTCTTAAATGCTTTAAAGAAAAAAAATTATTCAGGATGGCTTGTGGTAGAAGCCGAGCAAGATCCAGCTAAGGCGAATCCGTTTGAATATGCAAAAATTGGTTTCAATTATTTAAGCAAAACTGCAAAACAATGTGGATTTGAAATTATTAACTAACGGTAGACAGAAACTAATTCATTATTACCAGCAGCTACACAAGGTGACTTCACGCAAGTACCAACAACCCATTCAGAGCCAGCCTCTGACTCAAAATTATTTGAAGAAACGAAAATTATACCTTTGTCTGTAGATTGACCTGCTTTACCTTCAGCTTGAATTCTAGGGTCTTGAGAAGTTTGTATTAAAGGTTTATTAATTGAATACGGGTTTTTTAGATCAATATTAGATAACACATAACTTACAATTTTTTCTGAAGTCCAAACAGAATTACATTTTTCACCCCACGATGTTAAACTTTCTTCATTTGAGCTACAGCTATTTACTTCATCATTAATAAAATCGACGACTAATTTATGATTGGATTTTATATCATTTGCTTTTTGTAAAACTTCTGATCTAGTTGAGGCTGTCCATAATAACATTGCAACCACATATGTAATAGAACTTAACACTAAAAATTCTAATGGACCAAAATTTTTTAATTTCCTCTTTATATCTATCATAATTTTACAATCATAGATTTATCAATTTTATTTTCAAAAAAATCAATAATGTTTTTGGTTGTCTCTATAGCCATCCTTGATGTGCATTCATCAGTAAATGTTGCTGAATGTGGACTTAATAAAACTTTATTATTTTTTAATAAGGGATTATCTAAATTGATAGGCTCGTTTACAAACACATCTAATGCAGCACCCAAAATTAGATTTTCATTTAATGCTTTATCTAGATCAATTTCATTAATGATACCTCCCCTTGCAGTATTTACTATAAAAGCATTTTTTTTCATTTCTTTTAAAATTGAATAATTTATTAAATCTTTTGTTTCATTTGTTAGTGGCATATGTAAAGACACATAATCTGCAATCTTTAAGCCCTCACTTATTGACTTTACTTTTATACCTCCAAAATCTTTTATAATTTTATCTTCAACGTATGGATCATATACATAAACTTTAGTATCAAAAGCTAAACATCTTGTGATTAATTTTTTTCCAATTCTTCCAAAACCTGCTATGAGAATGTTTTTGTTAAAGAGTTCTAAAGTTTTTATTTTATTTGCATTTTTCTTAAAATCACCATTACGTACCTCTTTATCATAAGTTGATACAGATTTAGACAAAGATAAAAACATAGCGATAACATGTTCAGCAACTGCTACTGCGTTAGCTGTAGCCGTTATTAATAAGGAAATTTTTTTTTCTTTTAAAAACTTTATATCAACGTTATCATATCCAACACCATGCCTTGATATAGCCTTTAGTTTCTTACAATGTTTCAAAATCTTCTCATCTAATTTTGATACTCTCAATGTACAAGCATCAAATTTTGGTAGTTTTTCTAATAAGTTTTTTTCTGAAACATCTTCAATTAATTCATACTCAAAACTAGGATGATTTTTTAACAGATCGATACCATCTTTATGAATATTTTCTATGATAGCAATTTTATACATAAAATTTGGCGGTCCCAAGGGGAATCGAACCCCTCTTTGTTGGATGAAAACCAACTGTCCTAACCGATAGACGATGGGACCGTATTTTTGAGTGTCTTATTAACAGAAATATCATCGATAATAAACTCTACATTTGATTGCCCCTTCCACTCATTTAGGGATAATTTTCCGGCTATATTAAATAATTTATTATCTTTTTTGAGCAAATATGCTCCAATTTCGTTTCCAGCAGAATTAAACGCTATAGTTTTTATAGTGCTACCATCCTGGCCAAGAAGCACCGATTTGACATGCTTATTTTTAATTACTTTATTGTTCAATATCTTTAGATTTTCAATCACAAATTTAGGCTCAGGGTTACCCGAGCCAAATGGTGCTAAATTATTGATTTTGTTAAAAAAATCTATGTTTAATGCTGCAGGTGATATTACACTGTCCAGGTACAAAGATTTTTTTTTTGTATGATTTTTATCTTTGTTTTTAAATTTTTTTAATACAAAATTTTTGAATTTTTCAATATTATTCACATCGATTGTAAATCCACCAGCCATTTTGTGTCCTCCTCCCTTAATTAAAATTTTTTCTTGCATTGCTGCTATAATTATAGATCCAATATCAAAACCTATTACAGATCTAGCAGAGGCTTTACCAAGGTTTTTATCGACAGTTATTATAATAACTGGTTTATTAAATTTATCTTTTAATCTTGATGCTACTATACCAATTACTCCTTCATGCCAGTTTTTTCCACTTAAAATTATTACAGGGTCAGATTGTGTTTTATTTGCTTCTATTGCAATTTTATTTAGAACATCTTCCTCTAAATATTGCCTTTCTTTATTGAATTGATCTAACTCAGAAGCTATCTTAAAAACCTCTTTGGCATTGTTATTTAGTAATAAATTAGCTCCGTGCGAAGATTTTCCTACTCTGCCTCCTGCATTTATGCGAGGGCCTAATACATACCCCATATGATAAATATTTGGCTGCGTATTAATACCACAAATATCTATTAAAGTTTTTAAACCTAAATTTTTTTTAGATTTCAAAACTTTTAAACCTTGTTTAACTATAGCCCTATTTAAACCTGTTAAGGGAACAACATCACAAACTGTGCCTAAAGAAACTAGGTCCAAGTATTCAATCAAATTAGGTTCTTGAATTTTTTTTTCTTTAAACCAATTTATAAGTCTTAAATACTTATTCAGTGAAACAAGAAACATAAACGTTACACCAGCTGCACACAAATAATTTAAATTAGATTTATCATCTAAACGGTTAGGATTTATAATTGAATGAGCATTTGGAAGATTTATCTCAGATTGGTGATGATCAAGAACAATTACATCAATATTCTTTGATTTGGCGTATTTAATCGGTTCAAAAGAAAGTGTTCCGCAATCTACTGTATAAATTAAACCTACGCCACTACTTATAAGTTTTTGAAAAGCATTAATTGTTGGTCCATATCCTTCTTTTCTTCTATCTGGTATATAAATTTCAAAAGGTATGTTAATTGAAGAAAAAAAATTTCCTAACAAAGCTGTTGCAGAAGCTCCATCAACATCATAATCACCGAAGATACCTATTTTTTCGTGATTTTTAATAGCTTCAACCGTTCTTAGAGATGATTTTTTCATATCAATTAAATTTTCAGGATTAGGAAGAAAATTTTTAATTGATGGATTTAAAAAACCAATAACTTCCTCATTTTTTATATTTCTAATAGAAAGAAGTTTGGACGTAATTTCATCTAAAGAAAAATTATCTTTAAAATATGATAATTGATTTTCATTATATTTTTTTAAAATCCAACTTTTATTACTTACAGAAATTGAATTCATTTATTATAAATATTTGTAATAGTTTTATTTACCTTTTTTTCTTTATGGAGCACAAATGTATTAACTTCATATTCATTTCCAAGGTCCTTAACCCCTTTAGCTAAATCACCGTCTGTTACTCCAGTTGCACAAAAAATTACATCTCCTTTGATAATATCATTAATGTTATATTTCTTTTTAAAATCTTTTATTCCTAATTTTTTTGCTCTTATTTTTTCATCATCATCTAGTACTAGTCTTCCTTGTATTTGCCCACCATAGCATGATAGTGCAGCTGCCGCTAAGACTCCTTCAGGACCACCACCAGTACTGTAATAAATATCATTTTTGGGATCTGAACCAATTACACTTAAGACTCCCGCAATATCTCCATCAGTAATAAAATTAATTTTTACATTTAACCTATTCAATTCTTTAATAATATGATCGTGTCTAGGTCTTTTCATTACGCAAGCATTTAAATCAGAAACTTTTTTACCTTTTGCATCTGCCAGTAATTTAAAATTTTTTTCAATTTCAAAATCTAAATCTAGTAAGTTTTCAGGTAGATTATTTCCTATAGCAATTTTTTCCATATATGTGTCTGGTGCTTTGAGTAAATCTCCCTTATTAGCGACCGCAATTACTGAAAAAGCGTTAGGCTGATTATTGGCTGTAAATTTAGTTCCTTCTAAAGGATCCACAGCAATATCGAATTTTGGACCATTTAAAGTTCCTAATCTTTCACCAATATATAGCATTGGTGCTTCATCCATCTCACCTTCACCAATTACTATCGTTCCCTCCATATTTATTTTATTTAATTCTCTTCTCATTGGATCTACCGCACCTTTATCCGCGCCGATTTTATCTTTTTTACCAATAAATTTTGAAGCACCTATTGCTGCTTTTTCTGTGGCTTTAACAAATAGTTTAAGAAATTTTGGATCAATTGACATTAATTATCATCAATTCTAATTAATTTAGGTTTTTTTTTAACGTATATTTTTTTTCCAATTATTTTTACAATTTTATTTAATGAACTATCCTTAGAATTATGAGTAATTATAATTATAGAGGAAATTCCTTTATTCTTATTTGGGTTCTGTATAAGTCTTTTTATTGAAACATTATTATTTGAAAAGATATTAGTAATATTTGAAAGTACTCCAGATTTATCTAGAACTTCAAATCTTAGATATGCCGAAAAAGATCTTTTTGAAATATTTTCAAATTTTAGCCTCTTTCTTTCTTTATTAGAAATAGAAAAAGGAAATTTTATGTTACCCCTTAAAATAGAAGATATATCAGATACTAATGCAGAAGTTGTTGCTGCTGGACCAGCGCCCTCACCTTGTATTATATTTTTTCCAACTGGCTTTCCATCGACTATTACTGCATTTAATACTCCATCAATACTAGCTACATAAGAACTTTTTTTAATTAGCGCAGGATGTACACGTTGATATATCTTATTATTTATTTGTTCTGAGTATCCAAGTAATTTAATTTTATAACCAAGTTTATTAGCATTACTAATATCAATTTTATCTATATTTTTTATTCCTTCTACATGAATATTATTATTTAAATATGAATTGAAGCATAAAGAAGTAAGTATTTTTAGCTTTGCTGCTACATCGTCTCCATTTAAATCTGCTGACGGGTTTGACTCTGCATAACCAAGATTTTTTGCATCATTAAGAACTTCATCGAACTCTTTACTTTGCTTATCCATTGAAGAAAGGATGTAATTAGATGTACCATTAAATATTCCAAAAATTTTATTTATTTTATTTGCTATTAAACCTTCCTTTAAAGATCGAATTATTGGGACTCCACCACATACTGCAGCCTCAAATTCTAAATTAACTTTATTTTTTTCTGCAATCTCAGCTAATTTATCACCGTATTTTGCTATAAGGGCTTTATTTGCAGTTACAACATGTTTTTTGTTTTTCAATGCATTAAAAACTAATTTTTTAGCTGCACCTTCAGATCCTCCTATTAGTTCGATAATAAGATCTACATTTTTATCTTTTGTTGCGTCTAAATAATTCTTTAACCATAATTTCTTCTTAATTTTTATCTTTCTTTTCCTTTTTTTGTTCTTTGCAGATACAAATAGTACATTTGGAACACAGTTATTTTTCTTAGATAAAATTTTTTTATTTTTGTTAAGGTAATTAAATAAATAACTTCCAATATTACCTAAACCAATTATAGCGATATTTAATTTATTCATCTTTATAATTTTCGCTCTTTTATTGTGATATCAGGATAGTCTCGTTCATTTCCCTGATCTATCAAATACTTAGATATTTCTTCAATACTACATTTTTCGATTATTGTACAAACATCTACAACCTCATAGATATTTTTATTAACTTTTAAAGACTTTTTATTAGTATTATCGATTTTGATTTCTGATTTAACACTCAATTTATTTTTTTTAGTTCTATTAATTTTATTTTTTTTTGCTATTTTGTTTTTGATATCTTTAATCTCATTTTTTGAAAGAGTTTTGATACTTTTTTCTGTATTTTCTTTCTTTTTAATACTAATTTTCCTTTTATTTTCAAAGCTATTATCTAAATTAAGTTGAACAAGATCTTCTTCTTTATTTTTGTCTTGATTAAGTATTTTTACCTCAATTGATAAGTTTTCTTCAAAATATTGCTTAGCCTCTAGTTTATTTATACAAACATGATCACCACATATCATTACTGTCTTTGTTTTGTTGCACCCTGATAAAATTAAAAAAAAGAATAAGATGATAAAAACTTTCATTTCAAACCAAGTGTTTCAGAAAATTTATAAAGTAAATTCATATTTTGTACAGCTTGACCAGATGCACCCTTAACTAAATTATCTATAGCAGAGAAAATAATTAGTTTGTTTTTTATCCTAGTTTCGCATACTGATATTTCACATTTATTTGTATTTAAGACATCCCCGGATCCTAATTCAGAATTTAATTTTAAAATTTTTATAAATTTAGACTTTTTATAAAATCTTTTTAATTCATTTCTTATTTTTTCAGCTTTTATTTTTCCTTTAGTATTTACATATATAGAAGACAAGATACCTCTAAATGTAGGGAGCAAATGTGGGTTAAAAGTATAATTAACTTTATTTTTTGTAATCTTATAAAACTCCTGGTCTATTTCACTCATATGTCTATGATTTTTAACATTATAAGCAAACGTAGAATTAAAAAGATTTTTATGCTTAAATTTGTTCTTAAGACCTTTGCCAGCACCTGAATATCCAGATTTTGAGTCAATTGTAATATCTTTTATATTTATTAATTTTTTTTTTAATAATGGATTAAGTGCTAATTGTATCGATGTAGGATAACATCCTGGATTTGAGATAATTCTATAATTTTGAATATTAAATTTATTAAATTCACTTATTGAATATATTGATTTTTTAATTAATTCTTTTGCATTATGTTTTATGTTATAAGTTTTATAATATTCCTTAGGGTTAGTAATTCTAAAATCAGCTGATAAATCAATATATTTTAAATTTTTAAATTTGTAATAAGTTTTTTTTATAATTTTTTGAGCTTCTCCGTTAGGTAATGACAAAAAAACTAAATCTAAATCATTCCAATTAATTTTGTTAATTGATGATGTTTTGGGAAGTTTTTTTTTAATTCTTTTATCAAAAAAAGAAATATTTTTGTTTAAGTTTTTTGTAGCGCACAAATTTACGATCTTAACTTTAGGATGTTTAGATAGAATATAAACTAAATCTAAACCAGTGTACCCAGTTGCACCAATTACAGCTATTTTCAATTTATGTTTTATGGACATAATGATTTATATCATTGTCTTAAAAATAATTAAAATTAAATGATTATCTTTTTGAAAATTGGAAGCTTCTTCTTGCTTTTCTATGACCGTATTTTTTTCTTTCTACAACTCTAGAGTCTCTTGTCGTTAATTTGTCTTTTTTAAGACTCTTCTTTAGGTTTTCATCGTGAGCAATCAATGCTTTGGAAATTCCTAAAATTATCGCACCTGCCTGGCCTGACAATCCTCCTCCTTTAACAGAACATCTTACATCATAATTCGAAGCTACCTCAGATATTTCTAACGGACGGGTTACAATTATTTGATGAACAGGACGCTTAAAATATTCATTCATTTTTAATCCGTTAACATGAATATTACCACTTCCTTTTTTAACCCAAACCTTAGCTATTGATCTTTTTCGTCTTCCAGTGGCGTATTTACTATCTTTAAAATCTAATTTAATCTTTTTATTTTTAGTTGAGCTGGATTCTAAATTTTGCATTATCTCAAAGTATTCTTTTTATTCAATTTTTCGAAATTAATAATTTTTGGTTTTTGTACATCGTGAGGATGAGTTTCGCCACTGTAAATTTTTAGTTTTGTTAATTGTTTTTTACCTAAAGGTCCGCTAGGTAACATTCTTTTTACAGCCAGCCTAAGTATATCTTGTGTTTTACTTTTTTCTTTTAAAGTTAAAGGGGTTGTTTCTTTGATTCCCCCTGGATGACCTGTGTGTCTATAATATTTTTTATTTTTAAATTTTTTTCCCGAAAATTTAATTTTTTCAATATTTGTTACAACAACGAAGTCACCATTATCTATGTGAGGGTTGTAAGTTGGTTTGTTTTTACCTCTTAAAACCTTTGAGATAAAAGCTGCTAGTCTTCCTACGGCAGCATCTTGAGCGTTAATTAAATACCAATCTTTTTTAATATCTTTATCTTTAATAAATGGTGTCATGATAATGGGCGATAAATACATATTAATCTACTCAAAGTCAATTTATTTAATATATGAATAATAAAGATTTATTGACCCTAAAATTAAAAGAACACTGCCAATTTGATGAGCTGAAGCTAAATAAATATTTAGACCGCTTAGAAGTGTAAGTACACCAAGAATTACTTGAGTTAATAAAAAGAATATCATTAGGTTGAATGAATAATAAATTTTTTTAATTTTTTTCTTATAAATAAAAATACCTAAAATAAAAATATAAATTGTTATTAAATAAGCTAAAATTCGATGGTAAAATTGTACTAAAGAATGGTTGGTGAAATCAAAAAAATTATTAAAATATTTTAATATCAAGTCATTAGGAACAAATGATTGACCCATGAGAGGCCATGTTTGATAAATTTTTCCAGCATCTAGTCCGGAAACGAACGCCCCTAAGATAACTTGGAGTAATATTAAAAAGAATAATATTTGAAAAATAATATTTTTTTTCGCAACATTAAAAAATCCTTTGTGAGTATTATTTTTAATATTTATAATTAGCCAAAAAATCGAGGAAATAATAATCAATGCTGTAGAAAGATGAAGTGATAATCTATAATGACTTACTGTAACATCATTAACTAATCCACTTTTAACCATATACCAACCAATAATTCCTTGAACCACTATTAAAAAGAAGATTATATAGCAAGTAAATATATAACTTCTTCTTATTTTTTTGGTAAAGTGAAAATATAAAAGAGGTATTAAGAAAAAAATACCTATAAATCTTCCAAGAATTCTATGAAAATATTCCCAATAAAAAATAATTTTAAATTCGGCTAAATTCATATTAAAATTGATAAGTTTAAATTGTGGAATTTCTTTATAAAGTTCAAAATATTCATTCCAGGTATTTTCATTTAAAGGAGGCATAATTCCCCTAAATAGTTCCCATTCTGTAATTGATAAACCTGAATTAGTTAATCTGGTTAAACCACCTACTAAAATAATTAGAAAAACTGATATTAAACAGATTGTAAGCCAATTAAAAAATAGATAATTAATTTTTTTATCGTGTATCATTAATTCTTTTAATATATATATAATCCTACAAATCTATAATTTAATAATGTCGCTATGGTAAATAAAAATATACTTAAGATAAGGAAAAAATTAGACCAATTAGATAATTATTTTTTGAATCTTGTAAAAAAAAGAACTTTATTAGTTGATAAAGTATTGAAAAATAAGAAATACAAAAAAGATATTGTAGACAAAAAAAGGATCAAAATTATTCTTAAAAATATAAATAAAAAATCAAGACATAAAAATATAGATCCCAAAATAACTGAGTCAATATGGAAAAGTATGATAAAGGCTTATATTGACTATGAGTTTAGAAATTTTAAAAAAAAATAAACTTTAATCTTATTTGCTGTGAGGAGGAAGTTTTTTTTCTACAAAAAACTCGTGTTTTCTAGTATTTGGATTATACTTTTTTAGCTTCAATTTATCTTTGGCCTTTTCGCCTTTAGTGGGTTTTTTTGCATAATAAATAAATTTACTATCGGGATTACTTTCCGGAACCATTCTAACTTTAATATGTGATTTTTTTGCCATATTTTTTTAAATTCTTTATTTTATTTAACAGTTTTTTGCTTTTGTCTTTTAGATTATTTTTATAATAATTAGCTTTTAAACTATGAGAATTATAATCGTCAAGTTTATTTATATCTGTATTAAGTACTTTTTTTACACCATTTATAGTCATACCTTTATTTTTAAGTAAAAAATGAACTAATTTTATTAATTCAATTTGTTCAATTGAATAATACCTCCTTCTATTAATAATCTTAGGTTTTATCTGTTTAAATTCCTTTTCCCAATACCTTAATATATAATTTTTTGGTTTTTTATTATTTGGACTAATTAAGTTTAATTTATAAGAAAGCTGACTAATAGATATTAGTTTATCCATCTTTATTAACTGTTTTTAAAAATGATTTTGAACAAGTAAAACTTAGGGATTTTCTTTTATTAATAATATATGTTTTTTTTGTTTTGGGATTCCGTCCCAACCGTTCATTTTTTTGAATTATTTTGAAAACACCCAAGTTTTTAAGGGTAATATCGCCTAATACTAAATTTTGGCAAATTACATGGATTAAATCGTCTACTATCTTTTGTGAAAAAAGAGAGGAGTAACCTTTTTTTTCACTTAAAAAATTTGATAAATTTTTTTTGTTATAATTATTCCTGGTCACTTTTTAAATGACTTAAATTTTTTTTAATCTCTTTTATTAAGTTACCTTTTACTATTTTATAACACAAATCAATTGAATAATAAAAACCAAGACTATCAGTTCCCCCATGACTTTTTACAACCGGTCCGTTTAAACCTAAAAAAATTGCACCATTATATTTTCTAGGGTCTAGTCTTTCTTTAAATTTTTTAAGTGAAAAATAAGAAAAAACTAAAGAAATTTTAGTGAATAAATCTTTAGTTAACGATTTTTTGAGATTATCTGTAATAAATTTCGCTGTTCCCTCAGCTGTTTTCAAAGCTATATTTCCAGTAAAACCATCAGTTACAATAACATTTGAATCACCTTTCATAATTTCATTTCCTTCAATGTAACCATTAAATGTAAAATTATTTTCATTACTTAATCTAGTTAGTTTTTTAAAAGCTTTTTTAAGAATTTCTGTTCCTTTTATTTCTTCAGAGCCTATATTTAATAATGATACATTTGGATTTTCATTTGGAAATAAAGATTTATATAAAGCGGAACCTAATTCTGCAAAATCAACAAAGTTATCTTCGTCACATTCAATATTAGCACCTAAATCTAACACAACGTTCATATTCTTATTATTTGGCCACAAACCTGCCAGAGCAGGTTTACTAACATCATCCATCATTTTAAGTATCATTCTAGAAACTACCAATAGCACGCCAGTATTACCAGCTGATAGACTTATATCAGCATCCCCAGTAACTTGTGAACTTATACAATTCCACATACTTGTATTTTTAGAATTCTTTATAGCTGTTAAAGGTGTCTCATCATCAGCTACAACCGAGTCGGTATGTGTTATCTTTAAATTAGTTCTGTCGATATTTTCTTTATTTATTTTTTCTTCAATTTTTTTTTTATCTCCAAATAAATTTATAATAAAATCATCATGTGTTTGATAATTTTTTAAAAATAATTTTACACCCTCAATAGTTTTTTCTGGAGCATTTTCACCACCCATTGCATCAATTGCAATAGTAATTTTCTTAACCATGATAAATAATTAAATATCTAAAATTTTTTTACCGTTGTAATAACCGGTCTTAAGATCTATATGATGTGAGAGCTTATACTCGCCAGATTTTTTATCTTCAACCACATTGACAGAATTTATTTTATGATGAGATCTTCTCATTTTTTTTTTTGAAATTGAAGTTTTTCGTTTAGGTACTGCCATAATCAATTTTTAAAGTTAATGGCTTCTTCTATCATAATATCTGATGGTTTATCAAAGCAAAATTTATAAAAATTGGTAAAATAATCACTAAAATCCTTTATTTTTTCAGTATTTTTAAAATCGAGGTAATCGAAATACTTTAAAATAAGTTTTTCATTAATTTCAAAGTTATCTTTTCCAACATTTAATTTAAGCAGAACATCATAAAATATTTTATTAAGATCTTTCATTTTTTTGTTTACCGAAACATCTCCAAAACCTAGTTCTCTAAGATTATTTTCAATACTATCGAATAGATCATCATAGCTTTTTTGATCATATTTGATACTCTTTTTTTTTAAAATTAATAGAATAATAGAGTAATGAAAAAACATTAAATAAATTCTAGTTTCAAAAGAGTCTTTTAATTGTAATTTTTTGTAAAAAAAAATATTTCGAGACAAATTTAATAATATATTATAAAGTACTGCTTCATGTCTTTTATTAAAAAATTTCATAATAATTTATTATATTTATTAGTTTTTATTATTTTAATAAGTTGCAAATTACAAGAGCCTTTAAAAACACATGGTATTATTTTCTTAGAAAATAGATCACAAAAACTTGTTCTAAATAAATCAAATAAAAATGATGTTATTAGAATAATGGGTAGACCACATATAAAAGAAGATGAAATAAATCAGTCGTGGATATATCTGGAAAGAATATTGTCTAAAGGAAAATACCACAAACTCGGCAGACATATTTTAAAAGAAAACAATATTTTAGTCTTAAATTTCGATAAATATGGAGTGCTCAAAAACAAGAAATTTTTAAAAAAAGAAGATTTAAAAAAGCTAGAATTTTCACAAAAAATTACTGAAAATGAATTGACTCAAAAAAGTTTCGTTCAGAAGTTCTTGCAAAGCATTAAACAAAAAATGTATTCTAACCAGAGATAACTAGTGAGCAATTACTGCAAGTAACAAAAGAGCTACTATATTGGTAATTTTTATCATTGGATTTACAGCAGGACCAGCTGTATCTTTATATGGATCACCTACAGTATCACCTGTAACAGCAGATTTATGCGCTTCGGATCCTTTACCACCAAAGTTTCCATCTTCGATATATTTTTTAGCATTATCCCAAGCTCCGCCTCCAGCAGTCATTGATACTGCAACAAATAAACCTGTAATGATTACACCTAATAACATTGCGCCCAAAGAGGATAACGCTGCTTCTAATCCACCTATTTGTAAAATAACAAAATAAAGAATCATAGGTGACAAGACAGGTAAAAGAGAAGGCAATATCATTTCTTTAATGGCAGCTTTAGTTAATAAATCAACCAACTTTCCATAGTCAGGTTTTCTTTTTCCCTTCATTATTCCAGGTATTTTTTTAAATTGCCTTCTAACTTCAATTACAACTGCCCCACCAGCTCTACCAACTGCTTGCATACCCATTGATCCAAATAGATATGGCAACATACCACCAATTAATAAACCAGCAACTACGAATGGGTTTGATAAATCAAAAGTTACATCAACACCTTCAAGTGCAGAGCCGGATACTCCAGAAAAATATTTTATATCTTCTGTATATGCAGCAAAAAGGACAAGTGCACCTAAACCAGCTGAACCTATTGCATAACCTTTTGTTACGGCTTTAGTTGTGTTGCCCACTGCATCTAATGCATCGGTAGTCTTTCTAACATTTTTCGGCAACTTAGACATTTCTGCGATTCCACCTGCATTATCAGTTACAGGTCCATACGCATCTAAAGCAACAACCATCCCAGTTAAAGCTAACATCGCTGTTACAGCAATGGCAATACCATACAAACCAGCTAAACTATTAGTGTATAAAATACCTGCTACAATTATTAAAGCTGGTACAGCTGTAGCTTCCATAGATATAGCTAAACCTTGAATTACATTTGTACCATGTCCTGTTGTTGAAGATTTGGCAACGGTTCTAACTGGCCTATAATTAGTTCCTGTATAATATTCTGTAACCCAAATTAATAATCCCGTAATTATAAATCCTACAACACCACAAATATAAAGATCTAAGCCTGTAAATATCGCTCCTGCATTATTATTGTAGGTTGATTTTAATCCAATAATTGACTCTGTTATTGGATACATGATTATCAAAGATGTAATCGCCGTTACTATGAATCCTTTATACAAAGCACCCATTATACTTTTGGTTTTACCTAGTTTTACAAACCAAGTTCCAATTATTGATGTAATAATACAAGCACCACCAATAGCTAGTGGATAAATCATTAAATTATAATCTTGAGGAGAAAAAATCGATGCTAAAACCATTGTCGCTACTATTGTAACTGCGTATGTTTCAAACAAATCAGCAGCCATACCAGCACAATCACCTACATTATCACCTACGTTGTCGGCTATAACTGCTGGGTTTCGTGGATCATCTTCTGGAATTCCTGCTTCAACTTTTCCAACTAAGTCGGCACCAACATCAGCTCCTTTTGTAAAAATACCACCACCAAGTCTAGCAAAAATTGAAATAAGAGATGCTCCAAATCCAAGGGCAACCAAGGCATTAATGATTTCCCTGCTATCTACATTAAGATTAATTAAAATTATATAATAAATTGTAATTGCTAATAAAGCCAAACCAGCGACTAATAAACCAGTTATTGCTCCGGATTTAAAAGCTATTGTTAATCCTGATTGCAAACTCTGTCTTGAAGCTTCTGCTGTTCTGACATTTGCTTTTACTGAAATTAACATTCCAACATAACCAGCTACTCCAGAAAGAAACGCTCCTATAAAGTAACCTAATCCAACTAAATAATTAAAAAAGTAAGTTACTATTGCTAAGACAATTATTCCAACAATAGCTATAGTTTTATATTGTCTATTCAAATAAGCTTTGGCTCCTATTTGAATTGCTTCAGCGATTTCCTGCATTCTAGAGTTACCCGGACTAGATGATATAATTTGACCAGACAAAAGATAACTATAGGCTACGGCTAGTATCCCAGTAAATGAAATTAAATATAGAAGTTCTAAATAATTAGTCATTATAATAAGCGGATAAATGCCAAAAAAGAGTTAAAAACGCAAGCTAAAGTTAATAGATTCAGTAATTTTTTACTCATCTTTTCTAATAACTTTGGATATTTTATCTAAAATTGCGTTTAAATAACCAATTTGAACTTTTTCTAAAAAATATTCTGATGCTAAAACATACTCACTTATAATTACTTTCTTAGGATTATTGTGTTTAAATAAAAGCTCAAATACTGCAGCAAAAAGTACAATTTTGAGTAATTTATCAGTTTTTTTTAAATCTATATCACTATTTAAATGCTCATTAATAGTACTCTCGATCAATTCAGACCTTTCCAAAGTTCCCTCAACAACATCTTTAATAAATTTTTTGTACTGGCTCTTAGGATACTCCACTTGAGTATTAGGATTCATTAATAAATTATAAATTTTTTGTACTATTTTTACTCTAGGTAATGAGTTCTTATTTATTTTCTGAGACATTTAATCCAACTTAAAGGGAGTAAGCCCATTAAAAAAATTAACAACAGCTGCAGCAGCTTCTGCCCCCTTTTTTTTTCTATCACTAGCTTGTTTGTCATTAAAACATGTAATGATACCATTTCCTACGGGTTTTTTATGTCTGATCGATAAATTGATTAAAGCATCGGTAACAGATTGAGAAATTAATTCAAAATTATTTGTTTCTCCTTTAATAATACAACCAAGAGCAATAACGCCATCATATTTTTTAATATATTTCTCAATAATAAAAGGAATTTCAAATGCTCCTGGAGCTTCAGTAAGGTACTTCTCAAAACCACTATGTTGAGAAAGATGATCTATAGCAGTTTTTTCTAAACCTTTAGTTATCAATTTATTATATCTAGATACAACAATTAAAATTTTTTTCTTTTTCATTTAATTATTTCTTGTTTTTTTATTTTTAAACCAAATCCTTCTAGGCCAATAATTTTTTTTCTTGTTCTTGTAACTAATATCATATTTTTTACTTTTAAATCCTTAATAATTTGTGCGCCAATTCCATAGTATCTTAAAGTAAGATTTTCCTTCTCGTTTTTTTCTTTTACTTCTTTGCTTATTATAACTAATGCAAAGTTTTTAAACTTCATAAGATATTTTAGAGATTTTTTAACAAGTAAATTCTTTAATATTAATTTTGAATTTTTGATATTTATAGAAATAACTCTAACACGAATTGATTTACTTTTATAAAAATTACCTTTTTTTATTACGTAATTTTTTGAATTATTTAGTTTATTTTCATAGATAATGAATTCAGAATCTTTGATTTTAGATTTTTTTACATAAGATTTTATAATTAACTTTTCATTCCTCAGTCTATAAGCGATAAGATCTTCAATTGATGCAATTTTTATTTTATGTTTAATAGAAAATTTTTGAAGATCTTTTAATCTAGCCATTCTTCCATCTTCATTCATTACTTCACAAATAACAGCGCTGGGGTTTATTTTTGCTAGTTTAGATATATCTACAGAAGCTTCAGTATGTCCTGCTCTTTCTAAAACTCCTCCTGACCTAGCAACTAATGGGAATACATGCCCTGGAGAAACTATGTCACTTTTTTTTGCATTTTTATTTATAGCAATGTTGATAGTTTTTGCTCTATCGTATGCTGAAATTCCAGTAGTTATACCTTCTCTTGCCTCTATAGAAATTGTAAAGGCGGTTTGCATTCTTGATTTATTTGTTCGAGACATTAATGGGAGCTTAAGTTTTTCAATTTGCTGCTTTGTTAATGCCAAACATATTAATCCTCTTCCATGCTTAGCCATAAAATTAATACTTTGAGAATTACATTTAGAACCTGGTATTATTAAATCTCCCTCATTTTCTCTATCTTTATCGTCAACTAAAATAAACATTCTTCCTTTTTTTGCATCTTTTATAATTGACGTAATATTTGAAAAAAAATTTTTTGGCATCTTATTTTGTGTATTTATAAATGTATTTACCAAATATATCTAACTCGACATTAACTGTATCATTTAATCTTAAATTTTTTAGATTAGTAAGTTTAAGTGTATGCGGTATTATATTTAAAATAATATTTTTGTTAGAAATTTTAGAAATTGTTAAAGAAACGCCGTTGATCGAAATAGAGGCTTTTTCTTCTAAATGTTTTATTAATTTTTTATTTTTAAATTCAAGTTTTAAAATCCATGAATTATCTACTAATAAAATTTTTTTAACTTTAGCAGTAGTGTCTACGTGACCCTGGGTGAAATGACCTGATATTTTTTGACCATATACTAAAGATTTTTCTAAATTTACTTCGTCACCTATTTTAATTTTACTAAAATTTGATCTTCTTATTGTTTCAATTGAAATATAAAAATAAATTATTTTTTTATCAATTTTTACTAAAGTGAGACAAACACCATTACAATTAATAGAAGATCCAAGCTCCTCTTTTTTAATTTTTAAATTTGACTTAATTCCTATTAAAATACTTTTACTTTTTTTTTTGATATTTTTAATAGTACCTTTATTGAAAATTATTCCATTAAACATTAGTGAATCCTAGCTTTAAGTAATTTATCGTCATTTAAATTAACATTAACCTGTTTTAAAATTTTTAAATTCTTAATTAAATTTTTTTTACTATTATTAAATCCATTTGACCTTAGCTTAGTATTAGACTTAAAAATGTAGAGATTATTAATAAAGTTCATTTTTAAGAGTTGATTTAAAAATATTAAGCCTGACTCTATTAAGATTCTTCTTTTTCCTAGTTGAAACAATTTTCTAAATAAATTAAAAAAATCGTCTTTTGTTAACAAGGAATTTAATTTAATAATTTTAATATTTCTTTTTTTCAAAAAATGTGTTTGTTTAGAATTATTTGATGTTGTAAGTAAATACGTTTTTCTTTTTTTGGCTAAACTATAAAGAGCTAAGTTCTTTTTAAGTCTTAATTTTCTATCGATTATCACAAGGTCAGGTTTAAAATTATTTAAACCTTTTATTCTACAATTTAATAAAGAATTATCTTTATTTATTGAAGCTGATGTTGAAATTATACAATCGTACTTTGATCGTATTAAATGACTAACTTTTCTAGACCTGGAATTTGTTATCCATTTATTTTTCTTGCTAATTGTTGAAAAATCTTTTGATATTGCAATTTTTGCGTCAATAAAAGGAAGTTTATATTTTTTATTAAAAAAATAACTTTTATAAAAATCTTTATTTCTATCATCAATTTTTTTTATCTTTTTAATTCTGTTATTTAAAACAATTTTTGCCTTTTTATATGTACGAATATCTGGGTCTTCAAAACAATAATAAACTTTTTTGACTTTCTTTTTTCTTATTAAATTTGTACAAGGAGGCGTTATTCCATAATGTGTGCATGGCTCCAAGGTAACGTACATATAAGCGTCTTTGAAATTAAGATTTTTACTTAGTGCATTATATTCTGCGTGAGGTCTCCCGTTAATAGATGTTACGCCTGAACTAATTACAGAATTATTTTTAACAATTACACATCCAACAGATGGATTTTTATTTGTCTTACCAACATTACTTTCTGCTATATTAAATGCTAAATTTGAAAAAAAATTATGATTTTGCTTCATCAATATTGCCTACGAATTCCTCAAAATCTTTTGCTTCCTTAAAATTCTTATAAACAGAGGCAAAACGTACATAGGCAACCTTATCTAAAGATGAAAGACCTTCCATAATAAATTTTCCTATTGTCGGTGTTGGAATTTCACTTTCACCAAGTCCTTCTAAATTTCTTACAATTTTTGAAATAAACTTTTCTATAGTTTCAGAGTCAATTGGCCTTTTTCTTGTTGCTATTCTTATTGATTTTGAAATTTTATCTCTATCAAAAGGCTCTCTTTTTCCATTGCCTTTGATAACAGTTAATTCTTGAAACTGAACTCTCTCAAATGTTGTGAATCGTTCTTTTCTTTCACATCCACACAATCTTCTTCTTCTAATCGCAGTACCGTCTTCGGTTGGACGAGAGTCAACTACCGACGTGTCTTTTTCTCTACAAAATGGACAAAGCATAAATATTCTAACTACTATATATAGGAAAAGATGAACAAAGTTCAATTATTTCTTTTTGAACTTCTTTTTCTATTTTTGAGTTATCTTCTTTATTTTTGCTTAAACCATCTATTACTTTATAAATCAGATCACCAACTAATTTAAATTCATCAGTACCGAAACCTCTAGTCGTACAAGCCGGTGTCCCTAATCTGATGCCTGATGTTATCATTGGACTTTCACTATCAAAAGGAATTCCATTTTTGTTACAAGTTATATTAGCTCTTCCCAATGAAGCCTGGGCATCTTTACCAGTAACACCGAATGATCTTAAATCTATTAACATTAAATGAGTATCTGTACCTCCAGAAAAAATCTTAAAACCTCTGTCATTTAGTTTTTCGGCGAGAACTTTGGCATTGTTAATTACGTTTTGTGTGTACTTTTTAAAATCTGGTGAAAGAGCTTCCTTAAAACATACAGCTTTAGCTGCTATTACGTGCATTAAAGGACCTCCTTGTAGTCCAGGAAATATTGCACTATTAAATTTTTTTATTAAATCTTCTCTGTTCGTTAAAATTATTCCTCCTCTTGGTCCTCTTAAAACTTTATGAGTAGTAGAAGTTACTACATCAGCATATTGTGTTGGATTTGGATAGGCTCCGCCAGCAACTAATCCTGAAAAGTGAGCCATATCAACTAGTAAGTAAGCGCCAACCTTATCACAAATTTCCCTAAATTTTTTAAAATCTATAATTCTTGAATATGCACTTCCTCCAGCAATTATAAGTTTGGGTTTATTTTCTAAAGCAAGTTTTTCAACACTTTCGTAATCTATAAGTCCAGTGTTTTTACTCACTTCGTAATGAAGAGCGTTAAACCATTTTCCTGACTGAGCTGGCTTAGCTCCATGTGTTAAGTGACCACCTGAATTTAAGCTCATAGCCAATGTAGTGTCACCTGGTTTTAATAATGCTAAATAAACAGCACCATTTGCTTGTGCGCCCGAATGAGGTTGAACATTAGCAAATTTGCAATTAAATAATTCTTTTGCTCTATCGATTGCTAAATTTTCAGAAATATCAACATGTTCACATCCGCCGTAATATCTTTTTCCAGGATACCCTTCAGCATATTTATTAGTCAATACTGATCCTTGAGCCTCTAACACAGCTTTAGAAACAATATTTTCAGAAGCAATTAGTTCAATATGATTTTGTTGTCTTAAAAATTCTTCCTCGATTGATTTGTACAATTCTTTATCAGCTTCTTTTAAATCTAATTTAAAAAAGCTATTTAAATATTTATTTAATTTTACAGCTATTGACATAATTAAATTTTTTTAACCCTTCTTAAATGTCTGCCACCTTCAAATTTAGTATTAAAAAATATCTCAACTAATTTCAAAGATAAATTTTTTTTTGTTAATCTAGATCCTAATGCAATTATATTAGCATTATTATGCTGTCTAGACAATCTTGTAGACTTCGTATTATAGCACACCGCAGCTCTAATTGATTTGATTTTATTGGCACTTATGGCCATACCAGTTCCAGACCCACAAACTAAAATACCTACATCACTCTTTTTTAATTTGATTCTATTACCCAGTTTTTTTGCATAATCTGGATAGTCTACTGAGTTATCATTATACGGTCCGATATCAAAAACTGACATTTTTTTATCTATTAAGTAATTTTTAATATCCTCTTTTAATTTATAACCTGCATGATCTGAGGCAATACATGCAGTTTTAAAAATTTTATTTAATTTTATATTGCTCATAATAACTAATTAAATTACAGTGTTTATATTTATAATAATATTTTTGTCGCATTATATTATAAAAAATCAGGACTTTACATGAAAACTGTTGGATCTTATCCCAAAACAAGGCTTAGAAGATTAAGAAAGTCTAAATGGCTGAGAAATCTAGTTTCTGAGAATAATATTTCAAACAATGATTTAGTTTTACCGATATTTATCAGAGAAGGTAAAAATAAAATAGAGCAAATAAAATCTATGCCTGGTGTTAATAGATATTCTGTAGATAAACTTTATACTATTTTAAATGAAGTAAGAAAATTTAAAATACCTATGGTTGCTTTATTTCCTTATACACCAAATAATAAAAAAGATGATAAAGGATCTGAAGCTTTAAATCCAAATAATTTAATTTGCAGAGGTTTGAAAGTTATTAAAACAAAATTTCCTGACATTGGTGTTATGTGTGACGTTGCATTAGATCCATACACGTCACATGGTCACGATGGTATTATGAAAAAAAATAAAATTGATAATGATGAAACGATAAAAATACTAGTCAAACAAGCTTTACTTCAAGCAGAGATGGGTTGTGATATTATAGCACCATCAGACATGATGGATGGAAGAGTTGGGGCAATAAGAAAAGCCTTAGATAAAAAAAAATTTTATGACGTTAGTATTTTATCTTATGCAATAAAATACGCCTCAAATTTTTATGGTCCCTTTAGAGATGCTGTTGGAAGCAAATCAAAACTTAAAACAAATAAAAAAACATATCAAATGGACTACAGAAATAAGTTAGAGTCTTTTAGAGAGGTAGGACTAGATATCAAAGAAGGTGCAGATCTTGTAATGATAAAGCCAGGAATGTTTTACTTAGATATAATCAGTAATATAAAAAAAAATTTTAATATTCCTGTAATAGTATATCAAGTTTCTGGAGAATATAGTTTATTAAAAAATGCTATAAGAAATAAAATTTTATCAGAAGATGCAATGATTGAAAGCATAACTTCTTTTAAAAGATCTGGGGCATGTGCTATAATAACTTATTTTGCACTTGAAATTGCAAAAAAAATAAAACAAATTAATTGAAATAACTTTCAAAAAGGATTCTTGATTTAGGAAAGGTTAAATTATTTGGAATAAAGAATCTATTTTGAATAATATGTCTAGTGAAATAAAGTGATTTTTTTATTAAGTAATTACTAGCTTTATCAGGAATTTTTTTAGAAATGAGATATTCGGGCACCTCATAATAAAATGACTCTATTTTTATTTTTTTAATTTCATCTACACTTGTTACATCATTTTTAAATTTTGATAAATTGGGATCATATCCTAAATTTTTGATAAGATTTAACTCAAAAAAAATATATAATATTACCCAATTTTCTAAATTTAAAGATTCTATTAATTTCTCTAAGGATTTAAATATACTTTGATTAGGCTGTAACTCTGGCAACAAAATATTTAAAATTGAGCACAAAGATATTAATGCCGAGGTCCTTTTTTTGTCATTAAAATAGCTTGGTGATACTGGTTTAATCAGCTCAGTTTTAAAATAACCAGCTTTATTTTCATTCTTAGAATTATAAATAACAAAAAGTTTATTCGAAAGTTGTAAGTAATTTCTTATTTTCCTTGAATTACCACCATATACGACCCCAGATACTTTACCTTTAGATTTAGTAAATACATTTATTATATTTGCATTTTCTCTAAACTTTCTTTTTGATAATAAATAACACTCATCTTCCCAATTCATAATTTTAATATCTTAATTAATTTAGCTGCTGCATCTTGTTGAGCTTGCTTTTTTGAACTTCCTGTACCTGAAATTTTTTTAGACTCAGGAATCTCAACTATTGTTTTGAATAATGGATTGTGTTGGGGTCCTGTTTTTTTAGAAAATGTATATTTAGGTAATACCTTAAATCTTTTAAGACTAAATTCTTGAAGTTTAGTTTTAGAATCAATAATAGTAACTATTGATTTATCAATATAAGGTTCCCAAAAATTTAATATAAAATTTTCTGCAGATTTAAGACCACTATCTTCATAAATCGCTCCAACTATAGCTTCAAGACAATCACTTTCAATTTTGTCAGCAGATCTCTCAAGATTTTTATGTGAAGATCCTAAATAAAGAAATTTTTTAATATTTAATTTTTTTGCAATATCTATGCATGTCTTTTTATTAACTAGGTTAGCAAATTTTTTATCAATTGCACCTTCTTTTTCATGTGGATACTTATCTAGTAGAGTTTTTGAAATTATAAGTCCAAGTACTCTATCACCTAGAAATTCTAATTTTTCATTATTTTCACTATTATTGTAGCTTTTATGAGTTAGTGCCTTATGCAACAAATTTTTATTCTTAAAATTATATTTAAGAATTATTTCAAATTCTTTAATGGGTTTATTCATTATAATTTTTTAAAAGTTCGTTTATACCTTAATGAATTATTAAGATTCCAAATCTTTAACATACTTCCTTTTTTTGTATCATTTGAAAAAAAAATAAGTTTAGCTTTTCCAACTAGATTTAATTTTTTAACATAGCCTACATCTCCAAGATATCTGCTATCTTTCGAGCAATCTCGATTATCACCCATCAAAAAAAAGTGGTTTGTTGGGACTTTATATTTTTTTGTATTTTTTAACGATCCTTCTCTTTTATAAGAAACTAAATGTTCAACACCATTAGGCAAAGTTTCTATAAATGAATTAGTATCTAGTAAGTAGTCGCCACATCTTACAGGTTCAGAAATATTAACAGAGCGTCTGGGAATAAGAGACTCATTAATATACAAGTTACCGTTAATGAATTGTATCTCATCGCCAGGTAAACCAACTAAACGTTTGATATAATCTGTTCTATTATCTGCAGGTGTTTTAAATACAACTAAATCTCCTTGCATTGGATTTTTTGAAAAAAAACGTTTATTAGATACATTTGGACTAAATGGAAAGGAATGCTTGCTATATCCATAAGTATATTTTGAAACAAAAATTCTATCTCCAACAAGTAAAGTAGGTTCCATTGATGAAGATGGTATATAGAATGGTTGAATAATTAACGATCTAATTAAAACTGCAATTAGCAGTGCAACTATTAAAGTTTTAATATTATCTATAATTATATTTATAATCTTATTTTTTGTCATTTACTAATCGTCACAAAAGCTACTGCATAATTTTTTTCATCAGTTAAAGATAAAGAAATTTTATATTTTTTTTTTTTTAATTTTTTTTCAACAATTTTTTTTGTGGAATCAATTAGCTTTATAAATGGTTTTCCACTATTTTTATTTAGGATTATAATTTCATTAAAGCTAAGTCCTTTTGATATACCTGTGCCTAGAGCTTTGGAAAAGGCCTCTTTAGCTGCAAATCTTTTTGCATAACAGCTGGAGGTATTTTTTGATTTACTGCATTTTTTAATTTCATCTTTATTAAATAATCTTTTCAAAAACTTTTTATTTATAATTAATTTTTTAATTCTACTCACCTTAACAATATCAGTTCCTATTCCAAATATACCCATTATCTATTTAATTATTTTTTTAAATTTTTTTATTGCTCTCTCTAATCCAACAAAAATAGACTCACCAACCAAAAAATGTCCGATATTGAATTCTTTAATACCTTGAATATTAGATAAAATTCTTGCAGATTTATATGTCAAACCATGTCCTGCATGTATCTCTAAACCTAATTTATTACCATAATTTATTGCATTTTTGATTTTAACTAATTCTTTTTTATAATTTTTATTTTTGTTTACTAGATTACAAAATTTACCTGTATGAATTTCAACACAATCTGCATTTAAATTTTTTGATTCTTTAATATCATTTAAATTTGGTTCTACAAAAAGACTTACTCTAGATCTATTTTTTTTTAGTTTTTTTATTATTGTGGCTAAAAATTTTCGTCTATAGTTAAGATTAAGGCCGCCTTCAGTTGTTATTTCTTTTCTTTTTTCAGGAACAATACAAATAAAAGGAGGTTTTCTTTTCAAAGCAATTTTGAGCATTTCTTTAGTTGCTGCAATTTCAAGGTTTAATGGAATTCTTAATTTTGTAATAATTCTTTTGAGATCTAACTCATTTATATGGCGCCTGTCTTCACGTAAATGTATAGTAACAGACTCTGCTCCACATTTTTCGGCTTGTAATGCTGCTCTTAAAGGATCTGGATAATTCTCTCCTCTAGCATTTCTTACAGTTGCAACGTGATCTATGTTTACACCCAGTCTAATTTTTGGCATTAGAGATTTCTACTTCCGGGTTTTATTGCGTCTATTCCTATTAGCTCTTTAGGCAAATTTTTTTTTGTATAAGTTGGAATACTTAATTGTACTTGAGATACAATTTTATCTTTAATTAAAGATTTACCATTCGATCTATCAATAATACAAGCATATCCAACAATTTTGCCACCCATTTTTTGAATTATATTTGAACACTCTAAACTAGATTTTCCTGTTGTTATTACATCTTCAACAACTATTACTCTTTGATTTTTTTTTATAAGAAAATCTCTTCTTAACACAAATTTTCCGTCAACTCTTTCTGAAAAAATTGTCTCTTTCTTCAACAATCTTCCAATTTCATAACCAATTACAATACCGCCAATCGCAGGTGATAAAACTAAATCAAAATCTTTGAATTCATTAATTATTTTTTTAGATAATGATGCACAAATTTTATGAGCTTTCTCTGGTTTGCTCATAAGTTTTGCGCATTGGACGTATTGTGGACTATGCAATCCAGAGGATAAGATAAAATGCCCTTCTAAGAGCGCATTAGTTTCTTTTAAAATTTTCAAAGATTCTTCTAATGAAAGCATTTTTTTTCTGTTTGTGTCGAATTATCTTAAATTTTAAATTACTTTGCTTTATTTGACTTATCAAGTTTGTAAAATTTTTCAAATCTTTAATTTGTAAGTCAAATGAAAAAGTAAGGTAATCTTTTTTTCTTTTTATTATTTCTAAATTTACAATATTTCCCTTATTAA
>ENA-OSEY01000602-OSEY01000602.1-marine-metagenome-genome-assembly--contig:-NODE-602-length-25902-cov-5.395508_pt1 | contig 25902 bp, 23 predicted proteins | sample MGYA00248465_ERZ534230 | MGnify/ENA primary metagenome ERZ534230 (study PRJEB26409, sample SAMN06344110) | marine metagenome | isolation source: Sea water from surface | place: Atlantic Ocean:Southern...
CTCGGAGTTGCTGCCCTAACATCCGACACAAAATCAGCAAGAGTAAAGTCCGTTTCGTGGCCAACAGCAGAAATTACCGGCACTCTACTCTCGTAAATTGCTTCTACCACAGCATCCTCATTGAAAGCCCATAGATCTTCTAACGAGCCCCCACCTCGACCGATTATAATTAGGTCTAAATCATCTCTATGACCTATTCTCTTTAATGATGAAGCTATTTCTAATTCAGCACCCGGACCCTGAACTTTTACTGGATAAATATCTAACTTCAAACCTATTGAACAACGGCGATTGATTACCCGGAGCATATCTTGAATAACTGCTCCTGTAGGTGAGGTTATAATGGCTATATTTTGTGGAAACTCAGGTAATTTGCGCTTTCGATCCTCACTAAAATAACCCAGCTTTTCAAACTTCAGCTTACGCCGCTCAAATTCTAAATGAAGGTTACCCAGTCCTGCTGGATAAATACTGGTAACACTTAACTGATAAGCACCGCGAGGTTCATAGACGCGTAATGAACCTCCCAAAACTACTTGCATACCATTATCTAGCGGAAGTTTTATTCTTGCAGCCGCGGAACGCCAGAGTACACATGAGAGACTTGCATGCCTATCTTTCAAACTGAAGTATATATGACCAGAACTTTGACGAGATAAATTGGAAACCTCTCCCATCACCTGAACTGTGGGAAATCTCGACTCCAATTGAATTTTAATAAAACGGGTCAATTCCATTACGGATAAAACACCCGACTCTTTGTTACCTATCTTGGATTGAGTTTGACTTTCGATATTAGAAAAAGATTTCACTGGCGACATAAAGTCTATTCTGACAGTTTTCAATGTTTTTGCAAAGAAAATGTAAGCTTCGATTCACGGTAACATTAATTTACCTTCATTAACTTGAACTACCCAGGCAGTCCGATATGTGAGATAATGTATCAATGGAAGTACTGGTAGTACTGACATATTTCGTATCTATTTGCTACAACCTAGCACTCAATTTTTCTCAATTCAATCGCATCAATTCGTGCGCTAGTTTCGAGGATTATAGTGCCGCCCGTCACAAAAAAGACTACATCCCTAACGGCGAATTACTTAGTTCCCTCTATATTATAGCTTTTGTTGGATTCACCCCGATGCTTTTCACCAAAATGAGTGCATTTAATAAATTCTTGGTGGTTGCTTATATGCTATATCTTACTCATCGATTCTGCGCTTCTTTCCTCAAAGCTGTCGGAATTAGACGCAATCTTGATATCGAAGAAGACTTTCCCGGCCTAAAGCAAGAGCTTTCGATTATGGATGAGATGCTCAACGTCAAAGCTTTACTGCTTTTAGAACCTATGTTTTATGTAGTCCTTGAGGGAACATTCTTACTGATATCTATATTCATCTATTTTTTCTAAGGGGCTATCTCTTAATTCTTTAAAAAAAGGACATCTAAGGGTTAGTTCTCCAATATCAATTTCACAATCAGCAAGATTTAGAGTTACCAGTCTTTGAAGAATAGGAAATGTTTCAAGTTCACTTAACTCATTGTTATCAACTTGGCGAGCAAATCTGTGAGCTTTTAGAATCTCACTTGAAGAATTATTTACTAATGATTGACCGTAGATCAGTATGTTAATTCCATTTCTGTAAAGATTACCAATTAAAGGTATCATTAACTCAGAAAGCCCTTCTCTCCATTTCCAATCACCAAAATAGTCATCAGGTTTCTCCCTTTTCCTGAGATCTGGATTTTGAGTAAGGTCTTTCACTGAACCGATTATAAATTACTAAAATTATTTAGATGATAGTTTCGATTTCCAAATAATGCATCTATAACAGTAAATCTTTTGAGGTAATGGCCAATTGACATTTCATCACTAACACCCATTCCACCATGCAATTGAACAGCAGCCTGACCAACTAGACGACTTGATTTACCAATTTGTGCTTTGAGTCCCGATATGGTCTTACTAGCTTCATCATCCTTTCCATCCAATTGAAGCATCGCTTTAAAGAGAAGTGATTTCGATACTTCAGCTTCCATAAACATATCCACCATTTTGTGTTGCAAAACTTGAAAATTAGATATCGGCTGACCAAATTGCTCTCTTTCTTTTGTGTATTGAACAGTCTTAAGATATGAAGCAGTCATGCCTCCAACAGCCTCAGCACAAATGCACAAGTTGGCCAAGTCAAGCATTGCATTAATGGCTTGAGATGCATCACTATCGTTACTAATGATTAAGGATTCGCTAACTTCTACATTTTCAAATGTAACATCACCACAATTTTGACCATCAACTGTACTAAACGAATTTACGCTAACACCTGCTGCATTTGCATCTACCAAATAAATTACAGGTTTGTCTCCATTTCTTGCATAAACAAGAAACAAATTTGCAAAACTAGCATTCAATACTACAGTTTTTACTCCATTCAGCTTTCCATCTTCAACTGATGTTTCTATGTCATGAAAGTTATAACCATTGTTTGCTTCTGAGAATGCGACACTGACTTGTGTTGTACCATCAATGATCTTCGATATGGTTTGTTTTGCTAGTTCATTACTTGATGATTCAAGCACTGATCCACTCATAACAACATTAGCTAGGTATGGTTCAGCTACTAGCGCTTTACCAAATTCTTCAAAAATAACCGCTAGCTCAATTGGACCAAAATTAAAACCACCATTTTCTTCACTGAAAGGCACTGCCAACCATCCAAGGTCTGCAAATTGTTTCCAAGTTTCTGGATTATGACCATAGTTCGATTCAACAATTTTTTCCCTCACATCGAATGTATAGTCAGACTCACAAAATTTTAGAACCTGTTCTCGTAGCATATTTTGCTCATCTGAATAGCTTAAGTTCATTATTTATACTCCTAAAATTGCTTTAGCGATAATATTTTTTTGTATTTCATTAGATCCACCATAGATCGAAGTTTTTCTAAAATTTAAATACCTTGAGACAGCCTGAGAACTAAAATCAGATACATTGGATGCAGGAGTATTATTTGAATTAAATCCTTCTGGTCCCTCGTAAGGAAGGATGTATTGACCGGCAGCCTCAACATACATCTCTGTAAGCCTTTGCTGAAGCTCTGTCCCTTTAATTTTAATAATGGATGATTCTGCTCCAGGATGACCACCGTTTGCTAGTGCAGCTAGAGTTCTTAATTCTGTAAATTCAAGAGCTGAAAGTTCAATTTCATAATCAGCAATTTTCTTTTTTAAATCATCATCAGCAAAGTCTTTTGTTCGTTCTTTCAAGAGCTTTAGTGAGTATTTTTGATTTGGAACGCCAGCAATACCAAACCTTTCGTGAGCTAGAAGAAATTTTGCATAAGTCCACCCTTTTCCCTCTTCACCGATTAAATTTTCTGCAGGAACTTTCACATCTGTAAAAAATACTGAATTAACTTCATGATCACCGTCAATGGTGATAATGGGTTTAACTTCGATTCCTTCAGTCTTCATATCAATCAGTAGAAATGAGATACCTTCTTGTTTCTTTTGTGTGGTCTCAGTTCTTACCAAGCAAAAAATCCAATCGGCATTTTGAGCTAAAGTAGTCCAAGTTTTAGAACCATTAACTATGTAATGATCACCGTCTCTAACAGCCTTTGTTTTTAGAGATGCCAAATCCGATCCTGATCCTGGCTCAGAGTATCCTTGGCACCACCATGTATTAAATTCAAGAATATCTGGTAAGAATTTCTTCTTTTGCTCTTCATTGCCAAAGGTATAGATCACAGGCCCCACCATATTTAATCCAAAAGGCAGGATTGTTGGAGTGTTTGCATAACCTAATTCCTCTTGAAAGATATAGATTTGCGTAGGTGACCAACCGGTGCCTCCGTATTCAACAGGCCAGTTATACCCTGCCCATCCTTGTTCATAGAGAGATTTATGGTAATCAATCATGTCCTGCTTGGTTAATTGCTCACCATTATTTTGTTTTTCTTTTACATGTTTGGGGTATTTGTTTTCAAGATAATCTTTAACTTCTTGTCTAAATTGATTATCTGCATCTGAAAAATTTATATCCATTAGTATTTCCTTTAATTAAATGATTTAGATTTTATGACATTAAATGTGCCAATATTTTATTTGAATATTCGTCAAAAGTATAATTTTTAGTGATAAATGATTGTTAACTAGGTTTATAAAACAATCTATACTTCCTCGATGAATTTCTCGATTCCTTCATCATATATAAGCGATATAGAAAATTACATTTTATCTGATACTAAAAACTATCTAATTCTTGCTTCTTCCCCATATGAAGCAGATATGCTGACAAAGGAATTAAGTTTTTTCACTAAGCATGATGTTCAATATTTCCCTGATAGAGAGATTTTACCGTTTGATCAATTTTCATCTGATAAAAATGTTCTTCTCAACAGATCTAAGTTTTTAAAATATTGTACTAATGCAAAAAACACTATATTTATAAGCTCAATTCAAAATTTATTTTCTTTATTGCCACCAAAATATTTTTTTCAAGCCAGTCAGGAATTAACAATTAATTCTGAGATAGATTTTAATGAAGTGCTAAGAATCCTAAATCAATTAGGCTATTCAAGAGTTGAACGGGTTGACTCACTAAATGAATACTCCGTTAGAGGTGGGATTATTGATATCAATCCATCTCACACAAGCCATGGAATTAGATTAGATTTTTTTGGTGATGAATTAGAAAGTATTAGAGAATTTAATGTAAATACACAATTATCTTTAAATGAAATAGATAGTTTTAGCCTCTCATCTGGACATGAATTGCCTCTAGACGAAAATTCAATTGGATTATTTAAATCACAATGGCGTGAATATTTTCTTGATATTGATGAAAGAAATGTAGATCTATTTAAAAGTATTTCAGACGGAATATTGATAGATGGATATGAAGTTTATCTTCCTTTCTTCTTTAAGGAGATGAAACTAAGTAGCTTTATTGATTATATTCCTAATCTTGAATTGATAAGCTTCTCAAATGCTTTAGAGGTTGCAAATGAATACCATAATTATTTAAAAGAAAGATATTTAATTGAAAGTAATGAAATCTACAGACCGATACCTAAAGTTGAAAAGCTTTTTTTAGAATTAGAAACATTTAAGGAATATTTAGAGAAATCAAAAAAAATAAATCTTAAAGACAAGAGTTTTTTATTTGAACAAAAAAATATCTTCGAATTAATATCAGACCTTCATGACACAAACTCTGCAAAAAATTTTAAAAAAGTATTTATAGCAACTAATAATGATGAAACATTAAATGAAGTTCAGAAAATAATTCCTAATATTGAATTAATTAATCATGCTGAAGATATTAAAAATAAGGGTTTTTATCTAACCAAGCAGAATAATTTAAGATCACAAGTATTGGACACCACTCTGCTATTACATGTAGAAAATATCCAATCATTTAATTACCAGCAACCAGTTGTTAGTGATGAAACTAAGTCAGATTCATTAATTGAATCAATTAATTTTAATGAAGGTGATTATGTTGTTCATGAATCATATGGAATAGGTATATATGAGGGACTTAAGACTGTTGCAACAAGCAATCATGAAGAAGAGTTTTTAGAGGTTGTTTATCAAGATAATGAGAAACTATTTATACCGACTCGGCAACATTATTTATTAAGTAAATTTCAAAGAAATAATATTGATCATCCCTTGGATTCATTGTCATCAAAGAAATGGATTAATAAGAAAAAAAAGATAAAAGATAAGGTAAACGACTTAGCTATTGAATTATTAGATATCGAATCAAAGAGATCAATCTCAAACTCTATACCTATGAGGTTAGATTTAAAAATTGATGCCGATTTTAATAATTCTTTTCCATATCAATTAACCAAAGATCAACTTACTTGTATTAATGATGTATATAAAGATTTAAAACTTATTAAACCAATGAACCGTGTAATATGCGGTGATGTAGGATTTGGAAAGACAGAAGTAGCTATGAGAGCTACAAATTTAGTTGCCTATAATCAAAAACAAATCATTATTTTATGCCCTAGTACGGTTCTAGTGAGTCAGCATCTAGAAACATTTAAAATTCGTTTTAAAAATTTTCCATACCTAATTGAAGGTCTATCGCGACATAAAACAGTTAAAGAAAAAAATAATATTATTAGCAACTTTAATAATAAGAAAATTGATATTCTTATTGGAACCCACGCACTCCTTAACAGCGAAATTGATTTTAGCAATGTGGGATTGTTGGTCATTGATGAGGAGCATCGTTTTGGTACCAAACAAAAAGAGTTTATAAAATCGAAACAAACGGGCATTCACATACTTTCTCTTTCCGCAACTCCCATCCCTAAAACACTAAATTATATTTTTTCTGGCTTGAAGGATTTTTCTTATCTGTATTCTCCGCCAAGCAATAGAATATCAACAAAAACATTCGTTAAGGTTCATGAAAATCAAATTATTAAATCCTCAATACAAAGGGAGGTTTCACGAAACGGGCAAGTGTTTTACGTTACAAATGATATATCTCAACATGAACGCTCTAAAGCGTACCTATTAGAGTTGATGCCTAATTTAAGAATCGGTATAGCTCATGGTCAGCTCAAAAAATCTGAAATAAAACAAGAAATGAATGCATTTAGTACAGGTGAGCTAGATGTCTTAATTTGCACAACAATTGTTGAAATGGGCTTAGATATACCAAATGCAAATACGATTATTGTTGATAATGCTCACAGGTTTGGATTAGCTCAATTACATCAATTACGGGGACGGGTTGGTCGATCATCAAAGCAGGCCTATTGTTATTATTTAATTCCTGATAAACACATTCCTAAACATGCAGATAACAGACTTGAAGCACTCTCGAGGCACTCAGCTCTTGGTGCTGGATATTTTATTGCACAAGAGGACTTAGAGCTCAGAGGAGCTGGACAATTTTTAGGAGAAAAACAGTCAGGTCATATTGAAGAGATTGGCTTAACTTTATATTTATCGATTCTTAAGGATTGTATAAACCAACTGAAAGGAATTGATGATAAGAATAAGATAGACTTTGAAATCAATCTGGGTGATAAGTCGCTTATACCTGAGCAATACCTTCCCTCAATGACAGACAGATTAAAATACTACAGAAAAATTTCTGCGTGCAAAAATGTTGAGGATATTAAAAGGATTTCAAAAGACCTTGTTGATCAATGCGGAAAACTTCCAACTGCTGTGAATAACCTACTATATGACGCAGAAATTGCCTTAACTGCAACTGAAATTGGTATTTCCAATATCTATCTCAATAGGAATAATTTTTTGCAGTTTAAGTTTATTAAACCGATAAGCGATGAGAATTTTAAAAAATTTATGGAACTAATGAATTCTAATTTATATGAATTTAAACTTAATGCTGAAAATAAAATTAATTTAAAATTAAAAAGCAATGATGCGAGACAACAGATTAAGAGTTTTATAAATGCACTTATTTAAAGTTATATTTGCAGTTTTCTTTATTACCTCTGCAAGAAGCGATGAATACCTTATTGAATATGTGGTGTTTAAGAATTTGCAATTTACCACTGATGAAGTTTTTACCCTAAAAGAGTTATCAATTAGTCCATCTTCAGTAATTTCATTAAAGAAAGATACCAATAAGATAGTCATAAGAAATTTAGATGAATCATTTAATAGTAAAAATGAATCATTGGATTCAATAGGTGAAATTATTTATGAGGAAAAAGAGGGAGAAACTTTAACTCAGGAACCTTTAGCTAATCCAAATCCCCAACTTTGGTTTAATGAAAATAAATCTCTCACTAAATTAGAAACTTTTAAACGAAGAATAGAGAGAAGATCTGATTATGAGTTAATTGATTCAGGAAGTTGGGTTCAGGGCGTTTTTGATAGCAATAGCTCAAAATTTGTTAATGTGATTTCTAATGAACTTAATTTATACATCAAAACATACAAAGAGAGGTACTTGCATTTAGATGTACTGGGCATGCTTGATAGTCAGACAATTGAGTTATCTGAGAATGGAAATGGAATAAAAGAAATTAAGCGCAAAGCTTATACAGCCTTACTAAATGAAACTGATGTAAAAGATGTAAACATAAGTATTGATATAAATACTTTATTCGAAGGTGATATAAAAACAATTGAACAATACCCTTTAGATGAGATTATTAGTAAAAGCTCAGCAACTCTAATAATTGATGAAGATAGAAGAGTATTTAATGAGCAAGTCCACTACTTTGATCACCCTCAGTTTGGAATAATGATATACCTTAAAAAACTATCAGGATTCTGAATAGTAAGCATTATCTGTTACAGAATGATCAGTAATATCCTTGACCGATTTTAATTCAGAAAATTTTTCTAACAGAGTTTTTTCAATACCATCTTTTAGGGTTACATCCACCATTCCACATCCCTGACAACCGCCCCCAAATTGCAAAACAGCATCGCCCTCGTCAGTTATTTCAACTAAGTTTACAACGCCGCCATGTGATTCAAGCATTGGATTGATCTCGTTATAGATTACATAATTTACTTTATCTTCAAGGGGACTATCTGGAGAGATATTTGGAAGTCTAGAATTTGGAGATTTGATGGTTAACTGACCCCCAAAGTTATCAGTATCAAAGTTAATTTCTGCATCCTCAAGAAAAGGTATTGATCGAGTTTCCACAAAAACTTTTAAGGTCTTCATTTCTATTAATGTATCTTGGCCTTCTTGCTCATCAATTTTACAAAAAGCGAGACAGGTTTCAGCTTTAGGTGTTCCCGGATCACTAACAAAGACCCTAACTGCCATATTTGTATCTTTTTTTTCATCAAGAAGTTTTGCTAGATACTTCTCTGCTGATTCTGTAATTGTTATTATTTCGCTCATATTTAATGTGGTTAAAGCGTATCATAGCCTCTTTTTTTGGCATACGAAAATCGTCTGATTTAGAGACTGATATGAAAAATATAAGTTTAGGTAAATTTATATTTTTATTTTTAATTATTAACTGCTCATTTATATTTTTTGTACTACTAATAATTAATTTAATTACGTGAATAATAAGATCCTTGAAACTGTTAAATCTTTCGATGAACTTTCAGTAAATCCTGAAGTTTTTATATCTCCATCAAAAAATTTTAGAAGCAGAATTGAATTTGGCTATAAAAATGACTGTTACACCATGATGGATGGTGCATCACAAATATTTTTTTCAAAATCAAATGTTCCTATAAAAATGATTAGCAATAATATGGAAAGTATTCTTCATGATGTTAATTCCTCTAAAACTCTAAAAAATAAATTATTTGGTATTAATTACAGATCTAATAATGTTACGACAATTTGTACTTTGATTTATCACAGGCCTCTAGATGAGAAATGGCTATTAGAAATTAAAGACATTGAAGATAAATACAAAAACATACATTTTGTTGGTAGATCAAAGGGAAAAATTTATGGAAGCTCCAATGAATATTGGTCAAACGTTAAGCTTAGTAATGAAACCTTTTGGATAAAACAGGATGATGAAAGCTTTTTTCAACCTAATTTTTATTTAATGTCTAGAATGATCAATTTTATTTGCAAAAATCTTAGTATCAAACATCAATCCAGCAATCTATTAGAGCTTTATTGTGGTTGCGGTACCTTTACCCTTCCATTATCTAAATACTTCAATCATGTGTTTGCTACTGAAAATAATCGTAAAGCAATACGTCATCTGCATTCATCAATTAAAAAGAATAACTTAAAAAATATTAATATTGCTAGATTATCTGATCTCGAAACAATTGAAGCATTTGCTGGTAAAACCTTTAGAAGACTGAATGATTTCGATCTTAAATCATATAAATTTGATACTATCTTAGTTGATCCGCCAAGATCAGGACTATCACCTGAATCAATTGATTTTATTAAAAAGTTTAAACAGATAATATATATATCATGCAACAGCGAGACGTTTTTTAGGGACTTAAAATTGCTTAATAAAAAAATTAATAAATCTGCTATTTTTGATCAGTTTGTAAATACTCAACATATTGAATTAATAGGTATTTTAGATGATTAAAATGGTTACTAACTTAATTTTATTTTTGGTAATTTCTTATTTATATGGAATAGCCTTATTTGTAAGTAACCAGGTTGCTTTTTTTTCATCTCAGGTAGCATGCGGTAGTTACTTCATTTCAAAAAGACCGCTCGAATCTATCCGTAAGCAAGAAGGACGGACTGACCCATTTGGAATACCCATTCTTGATAACTTAATTTTTAATCTGATAGATTACTCAATCGACAAGGATGAAAAATCTGTAGATGTAAAGTTTGGTCCCTCAAGCTCAAAAATTTACTTCAAAGAAAGCTATGGATGTACTCCTAATAATAATATAGTTTCAGTAACATCCGACCCTTTACCCAATACCCCTCTTACAAGAAGAAACATTAATGAAGAAGTTCAAAATTTAATAGATGAGGAACTAGTAAAAGATCCTGGTTCAAGAGCTTTGCTAGTTTTTTATAAGAATTCGGTCTCAGGAGAGTCATATGATTTATTCTCAAATGCAGAGACTCCATTATTATCTTGGAGCATGACTAAATCTTTATCCTCTGTTCTGTTTTCAAGAATGCATGATGAGGGATACTTTGAATTATCCGATAAAGTTCTTCCAAACAGAGTTGATGAAGGGAGTCATTTAACGTTCAAACATTTGCTTAATCACATTGATGGATTGGACTATAAGGAATCTTATTTTCCCTTAACAGATTATTTTGCAATGATAACTTCAGAAAATGTTGGCCTGCATTTGTCTTCATTGGAAATGACGCATAAACCTGGTGATTATTGGTCTTATTCATCAGCAGCTACAAATCTTCTTAATTATAAAATGACTGAAAAGGCTAGCTCTCTTGGTTTTACTCCAATTGAATTGTACAAATACTATATCTTTGAACCTTTAGGTTTTAACAACACTTATTTTGGAACCGATAATCTAGGAAATTTTATTGCATCCTCATTTGGATACGTCAGCGCTGAGTCATGGTTAAAAGTTGGTATTATGATGATGAATGCGTCAAAAAATGATGAATCATTTATAAGTAAAAAAATGTTTGATTTTATGACCCAACCTACAAGATTAAATAACAATAAAATAATTGAAAATTATGGTGGTCAATGGTGGCTCAACACCAATAATAAAGAAATCAGCCCAGCATTTTATGATCTTGAGCAAAAAATGTTTTCAGCAAACGGATTTCAAGGCCAAAGATTATTTGTTATTCCTGAATTAGAATTAATTGTTGTTAGATTAGGTTTGTCCGGTGGAAGAAAAGAATGGGATAATGAAAGAAGTTTCTTAAAATCATTAATAGATATCTATGAATAAACTATGAAAATTGAATTAACAAAGAATCAACAAAAACTTAAAGACGAGCTTAAGGAGTATTTTTCAGCTTTATTAAATAAAGAACTTTTGAGTGAGATGAGTGATCCTCAATTTTTTGAGGGTGGAGGTCCAGAATTTAAAAAAGCATTAAAAATTATGGGTCAAGATGGATGGATTGGCTTAAGTTGGCCAAAAGAATTTGGTGGTAAAGAGTTCACTCCAATAGAGCAATATATCTTTGTTGAAGAGATTATGAGAACAGGATTTCCTTTTCCATTCTTAACAACTGAGTCTGTAGGACCAATGATTGCTCAGTATGGATCTGATTGGGCTAAAGAAACTATCGCAAAATCTATTCTTAGAGGTGAAACTATTTTTGCCATAGGTTATTCAGAGCCAAATGCTGGAACCGATTTAGCATCACTAAAGACACAAGCACAGCCCTGTAAAGAAGGATTTAAAATTAATGGTCAAAAGATTTGGACTAGTTTAGCGAATTATGCTGACTATATTTGGTTGGCAGCCAGGACAAACAACGAGGTAAAAAAGCATAAAGGCATTTCAATGTTTATTGTTCCTACCGATGATGACGGGTTCTCTTACACGCCAATTCAGACTCTGGGTGATGTAACAACTAATATGACTTACTATGATGATATCTATGTTTCAAAAGACAATTTAGTAGGTGAGCTAAATTCTGGCTGGAATCTAATAACGAGTCAACTAAATCTTGAAAGACTAGCTCTTGTTAATCATGGTCCAGTGGATGAGTTGTATCATCAGTTATTGTCGTTAGCAAAATCAACGAAGGTTGACTCAACAAATGCTCTTTCGGATATTGATTGGGTTAAATCTAATTTTGCAAAAATCTATTCTGGCTTGGAGACACTTAAATTGATCTGTTGGAAACAAGTTTGGGGAATGGAGAATAATGTCCTTTCAATGACAGACGCATCCTTAGCTAAGATATATGGTTCTGAGTACTTTATAGAGGCTTACAGAATGATGATGGAGATCTTTGGTGAACTCTCAATTATTAGAGATGACAGTTTATCAATTCTTAACAGTAGATTGGAAAGAATGTATAGAACTGCCTCAATCCTTACCTTTGGTGGTGGAACAAATGAAGTGCAACGAGATATCATTTCTATGGCTGGGTTATTAATGCCAAGATCAAGGTAATGGATTTTTCATCATCTAGTGAAGAAAAGTTAATTAGAGAAAGTCTAAAAAAACTCCTTGAGTCCTTTAGTAGTGAGGACTACCTTAAAAAGTTTGATTCTCATAGATATGATCCTGCATTACTTAGTGAGCTTATTAACCAGGGTTTTATTGTGGATCAAGATACAAATAAAATTAATTTTGATGTAATTAAGATATTGTCTGAAGAACTGGGATACTCGAATAGTCCTCTCAATCCATCTGCACTAGTATCTGATGTTCTAATTACACTTCAAGAATCATCATTTAAAGGTCTTTCAGAAATATTAAAGGATTTACTTTCAAACAAATTATATTCATATACATCCGCACTTAATGAGCCGTTAAATTTTGAAATTGAATCTCCAAAAGTTACCGGCAAATTATCAAACAATGGCTATGAGCTATCAGGCACAAAAATACTCTCTTACAATCTTGATATTGCAAAGAAAGCTTTAATATCTTTTATAACTGATGATGGTGTTTACCTAGCTCTCATAGAAACGGATCAATTAGAGATTACTTCTCTTGATGTCACCAGTAAGGTCCCCTACTCTAAGTTAAATCTTGATGGTGTAATTGTTAGCAAAGAATCAATTATCAATAAATCAGGTGAGGGACTTTATTTATTAAAGAATATCTATGCTCGAAGAGTGCTTATCCAGGCTTCTTTGGCTAGAGGGATGGTTTTAAAGATGTTGGAATTAACTGCAGCTTATACGAGTGAAAGGGAGCAGTTTGATAGGCCTATTGGATCATTTCAAGCAGTATCACACCGCGCTGCAAATATGTTTATAGACCATCAAGAGCTTGATCTAAACCTTCAACAAGCATCATATTTATATAGTTCAGGTAGTGATTTAGAAAATCAAATTTTAAATTTAAAGTATATAACTGGTAATGTCTTACACAGAACGTCTTATGCGGCACAGCACCTCCATGGTGGAATGGGTGTAGCTAAAGAATATCCATTATGGAGATATTGCCTTTCTGCAAAAGAGCATGAAATTATTAATGGAAATAGCTCGAGTGCACTGGAAGCACTTTCAAAAAATATAACTTTAAATCAGTAAGTTAAATTTTATCAGCAAGCTCAGGAAGAGCATTAAAAAGGTCTGCTACTAAGCCATAGTCAGAAACTTGAAATATTGGTGCATCTTCATCTTTGTTAATGGCTACAATAACCTTTGAGTCTTTCATTCCTGCAAGGTGTTGAATGGCACCAGATATACCCACTGCAATATATAGATTTGGGGCAACAATTTTTCCTGTTTGACCCACTTGATAATCATTTGGAACAAATCCAGCATCAACGGCAGCCCTTGAAGCACCCACAGCAGCACCAAGTTTATCTGCAATAGTTTCTAGAAGATGAAAGTTATCTCCTGACTGCATGCCTCTGCCACCAGAAATAATTACGTCAGCCGCTGTTAATTCAGGTCTATCACTTTTAGCGATTTCCTCACTTACAAATTCACTTTTATCATTACTGACAACACTATCAAAACTTTCAACAGCTGCAGAGCCTCCACTAAGCTGAACAGGATCAAAGGCAGTAGCCCTAACAGTAATAAGCTTAATGGAATCATTAGATTTAACTGTGGCAATACAACTTCCAGCGTAAATCGGTCTTTTAAATGTATCTTGGTCAATCACGCCTGATATATCTGATATCTGTTGTGAATCTAAAAGCGCACTAGCTCTAGGCATTAAGTTTTTTCCAAATGTTGTTGCCGGTGCTAATACGTGAGAATAACTTGTTGCTACTTCCTTAATCATTGGAGCAAGAGCTTCAGGGAGTTGGTGCTCTAACGTATCATCGACACTTGAAATCACCTTAGAAATACTTTCTATAGTTGATGCGGAATTAGGTAGCTCGGAGTTATTAGTTGCGACAAATAGATGTATATCATCACCTAATAGCTTTGCTGCAGCTATAGTATTAAGGGTTGATGGTCTAATGCTGGTGTTATCATGTTCTGCTATTACTAAAATACTCATATTGCTTTAGCCTCATTTTTTAATTTATCAACCAACTCATCAACTGACTCAACTTTTATACCAGCTTCTCTTTGTGGTGGTAGTTCTACAGATATAATCTCTGTTCTTGCTGATGTATCAATACCAAGATCATTAATGTTTTTAGTAGCAAGCTCTTTTTTCTTTGCTTTCATGATATTGGGTAAGGATGCATATCTTGGTTCATTTAATCTTAAATCCGTAGTTACAATTGCAGGTAAATTAACCTTGATGGTTTGTAATCCACCATCGATTTCCCTGGTTACATTTGCAGTCTGACCTTCGATTACTAATTTTGAAGCAAATGTCGCTTGAGGAAGATCAAGAATTGCAGAGAGCATTTGACCAGTTTGATTATTATCACCGTCAATTGCCTGCTTTCCTAAAATAATGAGATCAGGATTTTCTTCTTCAAATATTTTTGCTAACGCCTTTGCTATCACTAAAGGCTCAGGATTTTCCTCAGATTCTATGAGGATTGCTCTATCACAACCTAAAGCTAAAGCAGTCCTCAGCTGTTCCTGTGAAGCAGGTGTGCCAACAGTAACAGCAATAATCTCTGTGGCTGTACCACTTTCTTTTAATCTTACTGCCTCTTCTACAGCAATTTCACAAAACGGATTGACTGCCATTTTTACATTGTTTAGATCAACATTTGAATTATCGCTAAGAGGCCTTACTTTAACGTTATAGTCAACAACTCTTTTAATTGGTACGAGAATTTTCATATTTATTTAGTAATATAGTGTGAACGTCTTTTAAGAGCTATAATTGTAATGTTTTTTAAGAAAAATAAAAGTCAAAGGATCAATCATGGAACGTGATGTAATGGACTACGATGTAGTGATTGTAGGAGCTGGTCCATCAGGATTAAGTAGCGCCATAAAGCTTGCACAATTAGCAAAAGAAAATAATAAAGAATTAAGCATTTGTCTTATTGAAAAAGGTTCGGAAATAGGAGCTCATATACTTTCGGGTAATGTCTTTGAGCCAACAGCATTGAATGAACTAATTCCTGATTGGAAGGATAAAGGAGCTCCTTTAAATAATCCTGCCAAAAAGGATGTTGTTAAATTCATGATCTCCCAAAATTCATCTTTTAAAATACCCTTCCCAACCTTTTTGATACCTACATTTAACAACCATGGAAATTATATTATGAGCTTGGCTAATTTCTGCAGATGGCTTGGTGAACAAGCCGAGCAATTAGGAGTAGAGATTTTTCCAGGTTTTACTGCCTCAGATATTATTGTTGAAGATGGGATAGTTAAAGGAATAGTAACTGGAGAAATGGGAGTTTCACAAAACGGTGAAAAAAAGCCAAGTTATCAACCAGAGATGGAGTTACGTGGTAAGTACACTATCTTTGCTGAAGGTTGCAGAGGACATTTAGGAAAAGAATTAATCGCTAAATTCAACTTAGATAATGACAAAGATCCACAACATTATGGGATTGGATTTAAAGAAATTTGGGACATTCAACCCGAAGACCATCAAGAAGGCACAGTAATGCATACCATGGGATGGCCAAGCAATGGAACTATCTCTGGATCATATTTTTATCATGGTGAAAATAATCAGGTTTACTTAGGCTATGTAGTGCCTTTGGATTATGACAATCCTCATTTAAGTCCATTTGATGAATTCCAACAATGGAAACAGCATAAAGATATAAAAAATATATTAGAAAAAGGAACTCGAGTGGCTTACGGAGCAAGAGCTCTTATTAAGGGTGGATATCAATCAAGACCAAAAATGTCTTTTCCTGGAGGTTTACTGGTAGGAGATAATGCAGGAACTCTTAATTTTCCAAAAATTAAAGGGACTCATACAGCAATGAAATCTGGCATGCTGGCCTCCGAGGTAGTTTTTGAAGCAATAGCAAACGATAAACTCAATGAGGATTTAACAGAATACGAAAATGCTTTTGTAAATTCTTGGATCAATTCTGAACTTTATAAAGCAAGGAATTGGGGTCCATTTTTACATAAGGGCCTCAAATTAGGATTTAAGGGTTTGCTAGGAGTTGCCCTAGCTGCGATTGATCAATTTATTTTTAGAGGAAAGCTACCATTTACTCTTCATCATAAAACTCCTGATTATGCGTGTTTAAGGAAAGCCTCTGAATCGCCTAAAATTGATTACCCAAAACCTGATGGGAAAGTTAGTTTTGATAAGCTTTCTTCGGTTTTTCTTTCTAATACAAATCATGAAGAAGATCAGCCATGTCATTTACAATTAAAAGATCCTTCTATACCCATTTCTACCAACTTACCCATTTATGATGAGCCTGCACAAAGATATTGTCCTGCTGGTGTTTATGAGGTTGTTGAGGATAACGGAGAGCATAAATTTGTAATTAATGCTCAAAACTGTGTGCACTGCAAAACGTGTGATATTAAAGATCCATCACAAAATATTAAATGGGTTACGCCAGAAGGAACTGGAGGACCCAATTACCCAAATATGTAATATGGACACTTCAAAATTTATAAAATCATTTCTTATTATTATTCTCATTACTTCTTGCTCAGAGGTTTCAGATATTGATAAATTTAATTTAATTGTTGATGAGCAATGGAACAAAGTTATATCCGATAATCCGGTTTATGCCTCAAGCATGGGCGACCTTTCAAGGAATCAAGAATGGGGTGATAGTTCCCTGAGAAAGATCTTTCAAGACCATGAGTACGAAAAAGAGATGCTTATCGAATTAGAAAGCATTAATCCAAAATCATTTAGTGAAGATGATTTAACAAATTATAGATTGTTCGTTAAGCAAGTATCTGAATCTGTTGAGATGCAGCAATACAAACTTTATTTATTGCCATTTAGTCACAGAGGTGGCATTCAATTACTTCATGATACTACCTCAGTTTTGCCTTTTAGAACCATTGATCACTATATAGATTGGATTGAACGCCTTAAAAAAGTTCCTGATCTCATTACTAATGAAATTGCTATAGCCTCTCAAGGCATTGAAAATAAAGTAATGCCTCCAAAAATCTTAATGGAAAGAGTTAAGGAGCAAATTAAACTTCAAGCTAATACTACAGCTTATAAAAGTCCCTTCTTTAAACATTTCGCTGAAATGGATTCACGATTATTTTCTGAAGATGAAATTAAAGAAATTCAAGATCAAGCTCTTGAAGTCATTAGCAGAGATATCATTCCTGCCTATAAAAACTTATTAAAATTTTTTGAGAAGGAATATCTTCCAAATTGTAGGATATCAATAGGTATCAGTGATATTCCTAATGGTAAGGCGTATTATGAATTTACTGCTAGGAGGTTCACAACAACTGACTTAACACCTGAAGAAATTCATCAAATTGGATTAAAGGAAGTTAAAAGAATCAGAGATGAAATGGATGATGTTATTGAATCCGTTTCCTGGAAAGGTACTTTTAAGGGTTTTCTCAATGACTTACGAACGAATCCTAAATTTTATTTTGATAATCCTGATGATTTGTTTAAAGAATATCTAGCAACGTCTAAAAGATTAGATCCTGAACTAGTAAATCTATTTAAAGTATTACCATCAATACCTTATGGGATTAAGCCCATTCCTGAAGAAAGTGCACCCGATACAACTACAGCCTATTACCAAAGACCTGCTGCTGATGGGTCTCGTGCTGGATATTATTATGTCAATCTCTACAGACCTGAAGTTAGACCTAAATATGAGATTGAAGTTCTTAGTGTTCATGAGGCAGTTCCAGGACACCACTTACAAATTGCACTAGCTATGGAGCTGGATTTACCAAATTTTAGAAAATATGGTGGCTTTACTGCATTTGTTGAGGGTTGGGGACTTTACAGTGAGAGTCTTGGTTATGACATGGGGCTTTATAAGGACCCCTACTCTAAATTTGGTCAACTAACTTATGATATGTGGAGAGCTATTCGGCTTGTGGTTGATACTGGTATGCATTATATGGATTGGTCTCGACAAGATGCAATTAACTATTTCTTAGATAACTCAGCTAAAACACAACAGGATATTATTAATGAAGTTGATAGGTATATTAATTGGCCAGGACAGGCTCTGGCATATAAGATTGGTCAACTTAAGATTCTTGAGCTAAAAAATAGATCTAAAGAAAAACTTGGTGATTTATACGATGTAAAAGATTTTCATCATGAAGTCTTAAAAAGAGGAGCTATACCGCTTTACATGCTTGAAGAAAATATTGATTCTTGGATTGAGGATACGCTTAATCTATAGCTTCCCAAAGCAGTACTCCTGATTGGCACTTTCAATATAAAGTGCACCATCTCTTTCATAACCGGTGTTAATTAATTCATAATAAATATTTCTTGAAAAAAATCCTTCAATTGAATCACGTACATCAATAATAGGTATTATTTCTTCGTTGGATTCTAGAAATGAAATTTGAGTATCTTTAAGAGCAAATGAATAATTCAAGTTGGTATCAAAGATGTAGGTATCATTATCGATGCGAAAATCAATAATCATGTAAGGTGCCAAATCAACTTCAACAAGTACTTTTTCTACAGGTGTAACACAATAATAATTATTATTTTCTTTCTTTAATATTGAAGCAAATAAGATTTTTAAAGATTCCTTTTTTAATGGAGAGTTTTGATAAAACCATTCACCATTTCTATCAATGTTAAATTTTACTCCTTCACATAAATCTGGATTCCATAAATGAACTGGAGGAAAACCAGGAGTCTGCTCAATTTGTTTTGATAGATCTTCTAACTTCATAAAATATTTATTAAAACTAATAAGCCCATAATTATTAAGATAATCCCCAGTATTTTATTTATTAGCGATACTTTGTCAGTATAAATTTTTTTGATTGATGGAATACTTAAAAAATAGGCTAGAAAAATAAACCAAGCTGTAGTTGCTAATGAAAAATAAACTATCAACCAACTAATTTCATATGTTGTATACCTTAATGTTAAGGCACTAAACAGGGAAACAAAAAAGATGAATGCTTTTAAATTTAAAATATTTGTAAAAAAGCCAATTAATAAAGATCTTTTATCCAGGGTGTTTTTATTATCTTCGAGGGTGATATTTCTTGAAGTAACTGATTGAACACCCAAAAAAATAAGATAAATAGATCCTATGTAAGGTATATAACTTCCTATGGGAGCACTTAATAACAATGCACTTAGCCCATAAAGTGCTAATGAACAATGTATTAAAATCCCTAAGCCAATACCAACAGCGGAACTTAATCCAGCCTTAAATCCAGAAGCTAAAGTCTGCCTCATCACTATAAATGTATCAGGACCAGGTGATGCTACAGCCAAGAGGTGCGCAATTAAGGACAAGAGAATCATTTGTAAATTATTGGCTCAGTTTGCAAATAAATACCAAACTCATTGAAGACAGTATTTTTAATTGATTCAATTGATTCCAATAGCTCATTGAACGATGCATTTTTAGGATTAGTTAAAACTAAATCATGATTTTTATATAACTCGATTCCACCCTGCAAATTAAGTTTATGTTTCACATGACCAATCATGCTAGCTGCTGACAATTTTTTAAATGATTCTGAAATTTCAATAATATCTATCTTTGAGTCTACATCTTGATCACTATCAATAATTGGGTTTTTAAAAAAACTGCCGCAATTTGGTAGGACTTTAATATCAGGAAGTCTTAGCGCCCTTACTCTTCCAATAGTTTCAATAATATTCTCTTTAGAAATATTTATTGAATTTTTTGCCACATACTCTGAAAGAGACTTATAGTTCAAATTTGGCTTGAAAGTAGTTTCAAGTTCAAATGAAACTTTTGTAATTAGATATTTCTTAGATTGAAAAATTGATGATCGATAAGAAAAATTACATTCACTATTGGTTAATTGAAAGATTTCTAATGATTCCAAATCAAGACATTCAACAAATTTAATAACCTGCGAAACATCTTGACCATAGGCACCAATATTTTGAATAGGTGAAGCGCCAACACTTCCTGGAATATGTGCTAAATTTTCAAGTCCATATAAATTATTGTTGATAGAAATTTTTACTAATTCATGCCAATTTATTGAAGCACCTGCCGTGATAGTAGAACCATCAACTGATAGTTCATTATCAATGTATCTAACACAATCGAGTGGAACGGATTCGTTAAAAATAGAATTGGTATTTTCACCAAGGATTACAGCTTTTTTAGCATCAATTGATTGTAGTTTTTGTTTTAGATCTGCAGTGGTAACTTCAAAATAATTATTGGGTTTAAAACTTATCCCAAATGATGATCTTAAAGTCATTTTTCACTTAAGATTGATAAAGTTTTCTTGTAATCTTTATCCGTATCAATACCTATTGGTGCAGGTTGATCATATTTGTTTACATAGATTTTATAACCATGATCTAAAAATCTTAGTTGCTCTAACCTCTCAGTTTTTTCAAGATACGTAACATCTAAATTTGCCAATTCTTGTAAAGTGCCTCGATTATAAGAATAAATGCCTAAATGTTGGTAATAAGTAACATCAGAGACCTCATTACTATGAGGTATTAAAGACCTTGAAAAGTAGTGAGCATAATTATTATTGGTTGTAACAACCTTCACATTATTTGGATCGGTAATCTCATTTTTATCAGATAACACACATGCAGCTGTAGCAATGTTAATGTTAGATCGTATTGAATTTCCTGTTTCAATAATTATGTTCTCTGGCATCAATGGCTCATCGCCTTGAAGATTTAGGATCGTTTCGTCATCACTGATCTGAAGTAATGATGCTGCTTCGTTCACTCTATCCATTCCAGATTGATGATCAGATGAAGTCATCAAAACCTCACCCCCAAGAGATTTAATATGATCAAAGATATCTTTGTGATTAGTTGCAACAGTAACTGAAAGTGGATTGATGGATTGGGCTTTTTCGTAAACCAATTGAACGATTGATTTACCATTGATCTCTAATAAAACTTTATTTTTTAATCGAGTTGATTCTAATCTTGCCGGAATAATGATGTGAAAATTATTCATCATTTAATGGCTTGATGGCCTCTTCAACCATTCTTGGAATTGAATCTACAATAGGATAATAAATCTTGCATGAATGGCACTCTAGATTATCTTCATTTTTTATTAATTTGCCTTTACATTTAATGCAAACCAATATGTCTAGAATTTCATCTTTAAACATGCAATTTCTCCTTTAATTGATCAAAAAACTTATCGTCAATTTCAGCTTCAATGGTTAAATACCATATTTTAGAGTTTTTAAAATCCTTGCATTTAGAGGCATCCTTTTCAGTCATGATAATAGGAAGATGATCTAAAAATAAGATATCTTGTTTCTTGTATTTATGATGATCAGGAAAAGGATTTTTATCAAATTCAAAACCAAGCCTGCCTAACAAATCAAAAAACCTATTTGGATTTCCTAATCCTGCAACAGCATGAACCTGATAATGCATTGGCCAATTACCAATGTCATATGATTTACCTGAATTAAGGTGAACAAATTTTGCTGGAGCAAGAGTCATAAGATGCTCTCCCTCTTCAGCTGGACCTGCATTATTAACAACAAAGTCAACATCATTTAATCTACTTCGTGGTTCTCTTAGTGGTCCAGCAGGAAACGTTAAACCATTACCTAGTCTTCGTGAACCATCAATGACAGCAATTTCAATATCCCTACCAAGAGCATAATGCTGCAAGCCGTCGTCAGACAAAATTACATTAGTCTGTGGATATTTATCAAGTAATTTTTTAACTGCCCTAGGTCTATTTTTATCAATGAAAAAAGGTAGCTTTAATTTAGCCAATATTTGAGCCTCATCTCCAGTTTGTTTGAATGTTGTATCGCTTGTAACCTCTAAGGTTTCAGAATATTTACCTCCATAACCTCTACTAACAATACCAGGTGAAAAACCTTCTTCTGATAACTTTTGACCAAGCATCTTAACAAGAGGAGTTTTCCCTGTACCTCCCATAGATATGTTACCCACAACAACTACTGGCACATTGGGTTTCCATACTTTTTTTGAATTTTCTTTAAATGAATTAATTCTTAATTTAACAAAAAAGGAGAATAATAATGAGAGTGGAGACAATAACCATAACCATACACTTTTCTTATACCATGCATCCAAGAGCATGCCTTGTTGTGCAGGTTCTTCTACAAATGATGGTAAGTAAGATTTTTCAGTTTTAGTAATTACGGCAGCTGTTTTGACTTGATTAGAATCCATATTTTTATATAAATTTTTATAGACTCCATCTCTATCAATTAGTTCCGCATGATTCCCTTGCTCAACAATACGGCCATCATCGATTACAAATATTTTATTAGCGCCTTCTATGGTACTGAGTCGATGTGCAATGATTATGGTGGTCCTATTGACGATAAGCTTTTCAATTGCAGATTGAACTACTAACTCAGATTCTGAATCAAGTGATGAGGTAGCTTCATCAAGGATAATGATTGGTGCATCTTTATAAAAAGCTCTCGCTATCGCTAATCTCTGTCTCTGACCACCTGAAAGTAAAACACCGTCATCACCTATTTCTGTATTGAAACCTTCAGGAAGTTTTTCTATAAATTCCATGCAGCCTGAGAGTTCAGCAGCCTGATTAAGTCTCTCTGAATCAATCTCTTGGTAACCGTAAGCAATGTTTTTTTCAATAGTATCGTTAAAGAGAGTTGGATTTTGACTAACAATTGAAATGTGACTTCTTAAATGCCTTAGATTAATTTCATTTATATCAATACCGTCAATAGAAATTAGTCCAGTTGATGGTAAGTAAAGTCTTGAGATTAAGCTGGCCAGTGTAGATTTTCCTGAACCTGATTTACCAACTATTGCTACAGTTTCATTATTTTCAATTACAAGATTGATATTTTTTAGGATATCTTTTGAGCGCTCATAACCAAAAGTAATGTCATTAAATTGAATCTTACCTTCAATTAATGGTTCGAGTGTTCCTTGGTCATTTTCATCAGATGAATCCAACTGATCAAAAATTTCGTCAGCTGCAGCAAGACCTTTTTGAATGATTGCATTAATACTGGAAAGCTGTCGAATTGGTTTTGCCATTAAACCAGCAGAGGTAAAAAAGGCTACAAATGTTTCAGAGTCTAAATTAATTCCAAGCTGAGCACCTAATGCAAAATAAGCAACAATTCCCAACGAGATAGATACAAGAATTTGGATAATTGGTGTTGCTAGGTTACTTGTGGCCTCAAGCTTTAAATTTTGATTTCTGTTTGAAGTATTTGCCTTTTGGAATCTGTCTCTTTCATAGGTTTCTGCATTAAATGATTTAATTTCTGTATTACCCTCAACAGCCTCAGAGGCAATATGAGTTACATCACCCATAGCCGTTTGAATACTTTTAGCTAATTTTCTTAGACGACGACCGGCAATATTTACTATGATTGCTATAAATGGCGCTGTTATTAGCAATAAAAGGGTTAATTTCCAGTTTAAATAAAACATGTAGGAGATTAATCCAATAAATAATGCGCCCTCTCTAACTAGGGTTTTTACTGCATTTGAGGTTGCCCCAGACACTTGAGTTGTGGTGAAGGTTATCCGGTTAATAAGTTGACCGCTTTGGTTATTGTCAAAATAAATTTTTGGAAGCTTGATTAACTTATTAAAAAGTTCATTTCTCATATCATGAACGATTCCCAAGCCAACTCGGGACATAAAATAATTACCAATAAAAAATCCTAAGCCTCTTGCAAATGCAATTAAAATCAATGCAATTGCTATAAACAAGGGATTAACAACGTCACTAGAATTGATGAACTCAATTACTCTTCTAATCCATTCAACTGCAGCAACATCAGCAGCCGCAAAGATTAAAAAACCAATTATTGAAACTGTAAAAGATAACTTATATCTCAGGGTATATGAGAATAATCTTTTAATATTTGATTTCATTATTCCTGATAAGTCCTAATTTGAATATTTTGATATCCAGAAAGTTGAAGATCATCCATTAATTGGAGAACCCACTCATGATACGCACGTTTTTCTATAGCTAATGTTATTAATTCTGATTTTGGGATTTGGCTTGATATAAAGCTAATTAGTGTTTCACTGGATTCAATATCCACTGAAATATCTCCATATCTTAATTTTCCTGATTCATATAGGTAAATCATCTCTTGATTTTCAACCAATACCGATGAAAAGGACGATGTTTCAGGCAAATCAATATTGAGCGCCTGATTTGTATCAATCTTTGAAGTCACAACAAAAAATATTACTAGTAAAAAAACAATATCTATTAACGGGGTAATCTCAATGGTGACATCGTTAGATTGATTTTTAGTAGCAAAGTTCATTTTAAATCTAGAAAATCAACAAACTTACTTAATTCATTTTGCATATTTAACATATGTAGATTGACTCGAGCTGAGAAATATTTATAAAAAATAAGTCCGGGAACAGCAACTAACAAACCAAAAGCAGTTGTTATTAGGGCTTCAGATATACCAGATGCCAAAAGATCGCTATTTGATGAGCCATCAACAAGGTTTATGTTTGCAAATACAGTAATCATTCCAACCACAGTTCCAAGCAATCCTAATAAAGGGCTAATACTAGCAATAATACCTAGCATATTAAGGTTTCTTTCAAGTTTCATTCTGACGTTTGATGATGCCTCCACAACCTTATCTTCAACTATATTTCTTGGCTTATCTTTGAATCGGTAGGCTGTAACTAAGAGTTCGCCAAGTGATGATGATTCAACGTATGAATCCTGTTGTTGAATAGTTATAGATTGATCTTTTGAGTGATTAATAAAAGTCCTTAGAAGGCCTTCAGGACTAACCAATCTTTTTTGTAAAAACCATATACGCTCAATAACAATTGAAATTAATAAAACTGAGCAAATTAATAAAGGCAGCATGAACCAACCACCAGCTGTTAAATAATCAATCATTAATCACCATCAACCTTTTCTGTTCTATTTTATACTGGTACTGCATTTTACTTGCAAAGCCTCTATCATGCGTCGCTACAAACATGCCGATATTGAAGGCTTTATTAATATCAAGACACATTTCCTGCACACTTGAAGATGTTTCATCATCAAGATTACCCGTAGGTTCATCCAAAAGAACACATTTTGGCTTGTTAGATAAGGCCCTAACAATAGATACTCTTTGTTTCTCTCCACCAGATAATTCACTAGGATACTTTTTAAGTAACTTTTCGAGCTTACATTGATTAATTAAATCATTTACAAATTCATCTGAGCCATTATTTTTATGTATTTTCCTGGGTAGATAAATATTTTCGTATACGGATAAATTTTCTAACAAGGCATGAAATTGATAAACAAATGAAATA
>ENA-OSEY01000603-OSEY01000603.1-marine-metagenome-genome-assembly--contig:-NODE-603-length-25869-cov-4.587042_pt1 | contig 25869 bp, 24 predicted proteins | sample MGYA00248465_ERZ534230 | MGnify/ENA primary metagenome ERZ534230 (study PRJEB26409, sample SAMN06344110) | marine metagenome | isolation source: Sea water from surface | place: Atlantic Ocean:Southern...
AGATTAGCGAACATTTCCTCATGATCATGCTCATCATGGTCATCTCCATGATCATCGTGATCATCGTGATCATCGTGATCATCGTGATCATCGTGATCATCGTGATCATCAAGTTCGTCCTGAAGAGTTATATAATTATCAACATCAGTGACATAAAAACTTGCATAGGCATAAAAATCATCATTATCGAAATTAAAGGTAATATCAAAGTTTTCTGAAGTTTCGCTTTGAAGATTTGGATTTCCTGTTTCTAGCCTTCCTGTTGCCATGTGTGGCCCATTCATAAATAACTCTATAACTGAAGGCAATCTCTCTACACTAGAAAAACCTATATTAACGTCCAAGGAATCACTCAAGTCTCTTCCAAGAGTCAATGCGAAGCTGTTAACATCATCATCGATTTTATAGTAATCGATATCGCCATGATCCTCATCTGTAACGCTACCTGTTCTCTCAATTTGATCAATTCTGAATCCGGCATCTAAATAGAAAAGATCTAGATCAGCACTAAAGAAATAACCAAAAGTGAATTCTTGATTATTAGCTGGATTCATAAAAGCCTCTTCACCAACAATGGCAGAATCTTCATCTACAAAGTTCAGAGCAACCTTTTGAATTAAATTATCCGTAGAAAGATCGAATATAGCTCCATATTCTGTAGCATCATTCGTGAATACGGTCGGAGCATGCTCCTCATGCTCATCCTCATGATCATCATGTCCCTCTTCTTCCGCGTGTGCTTCAGTCAAGGAATATTCTGTATCCCTCCAGTTATAACTGATCGAATTAACTAATCCCCCGCTCAAGTTATATAAACCAGAGAACGTATAACTCGTTTGATCAGTTGTTGAAAAAATCCTTTCACCTTCGTGTTCATCACCATGCTCCTCATGATCATCATCTCCGTGCTCCTCACCTTCATGTTCATCATGATCACCATGTTCGTCCTCATGCTCGCCGTGAAATGGTATACCATATAGACTCCTAAGATTGTCATAAGCCATTCCAAAATATCCCCAATCTCCAGTTCTTGATATTCCAAATTGTTTTGCTTCTGAAGCAAAATCTGAATTATCAACATACGGTAACATTTCTTCTTCATGATGATCTTCGTCTTCATGATGATCTTCGTCTTCATGGTCATCGTGGTCATCGTGGTCATCGTGGTCATCATGTATAACTGCTCCATCAGGAATGTCAAAGTTGCCTAACTCAGTATTTTGATAGCCTATACTTACATTAAGCCAATCGCCTATGATATTTTCATAATGAAAATCTTGAATATCGCCATCGTTAACAGATTGCGATTCAAGTCCAAAAGTTATTTCCTGACCTGCAAAGTCTTCCCTTGCGATAGTATTGTTTACAACATTGATGATTCCGCCATTCGTTCCATTTGCATAGAGTAACGAAGAAGGACCTTTAATAATCTCAATTTGCTCAACGTTATGCAAATCAACATCATTTAAGTGGTCAACTCCTAGACCAGAAACATCTCTATTAACCATTCCATTTTTGAGTATTTTTACTCTAGGACCTGACATGCCTCGAATAATTGGTTGTCCAACAGCTGCACCGTAATCTGCTATTGAAACTCCCAAATAACTGTCTACAGCTTCACCTAATGAAGTCGTAGCATCATCATTGATTTCATCACCATCAATTACATAAAGAGGATTTAATATCCTACTTGTATTAAGGATCGATGAAGTGACAACAATCTCGTCAACTTCTGAATCAGAAGATTCCGAATCGGCATACAATTGCGTAATAGTTAAGCTCATCGCCATGAGCGCATAAAAGTAAACTTTCATGTTTTCTCCTAAATTTAAAATTAAAAAATTATCTTTTTAAATTTAGGATTTAGGTGGAGCTCTAGCGCTAAAACCATTGGCGCTGATAGATAAAACTTGTGGTTCAACAGTAGTGTTACTAACTACTGTCTCATCAGATTTTTCCAGAAAAGCAAGATCATTAAACTTGAGTGTCTCTACTTCACAAACCTGACATTCAACATGTTCATGATGATGATCGTCGTCCAATTCATGAGCATGGATGATAGGCTCAGCAGACATCCCTACAGCAAAAAGCAATGCGAGGAGTAAAGTTAATCTTTGTTTGCTGAACATCATTGAGAGCAGAATATTAAATTAATTAAGAAGAGAAGCAAGCGCTTTCGCTATCTTATCAGTATCGTGAGGGGCTCTAAAAAAACCAGCATAGTTTCCTTGAGGGTTAATAATAACCAAGCTTCCAGAGTGGTCCACCGTATAGTTAGGCTCAGGGCTATTCACTACTGGAAAAAAGGGTGCATTGACCTGAGTTGAAAATTTATAAATTTGATCAATTCCTCCAGTTAACCCTCGGAATTTTGTATCAAAATTATCTAAATAAACTCTTAGGTTTTCTGGCTTATCTCTGTCAGGATCAACAGATACCAAGAATACACTTATATCTTCCCCTTTTTCACCTAGGTATTCTTTTACATCAACCATCTGTTTCATAGTAATTGGACAAATATCGGGGCAATAAGTAAAACCAAAAAAAAGGATATTCCAATTGCCCTTGAATTGCTCAGCAGTGAATACCGAGGAACTATCATCTACAAGACTAAAATCAGCGAGCTGCCTGGGGGGATCGATAAAGTATGCACCTAACAATTTGTATTCATCAATAGTCAGATCTCTTGGTGTATAAAAACGAGATAAAAATAGAGCAAGTATTAGAGCTATAAGACCCAAACAAGTTGCAACGGTTATGTAAATTCCTCTATTCATAAGGATAAAAAATGATCAATTAACATTGCGGCGAATAACGCTGCCAAATAAATTATTGAATAGGCAAAGGTAGGCATTGCAATGGCATTAGTTTCATCTTTATAAAGCCTAAAAGAATAAATAAGAAATATGAGCCCCAGAACTAATGCTGATATCAAATATATCTCACCAAACATTTGAACAGCATAAGGAAGCATGGTGCATGCAATTAACAGAAAAGTGTACAAAAGAATATGCTGTTTTGTAAAAGCTACTCCTTTTTGCACAGGTAACATAGGTACTTCTGCTTCAGAATAGTCCTCTACTCTATAAACGGCTAAAGCCCAAAAATGAGGGGGCGTCCAGACCATTATTATTAAAACCAAAAGCAGAGCATTAGGCTCTATAGAGTTAGTTATTGCAGACCATCCGAGCAAAGGGGGCATGGCACCTGCAAGACCTCCAATAACAATGTTTTGGCTGGTCATATATTTTAGGTACTTCGTATAAATGAACCCATAAAAGATGAAAGTTAAAGTTGTAAGTAGCCAAGTTAAAAAGTTAGTAAAATTCAGTAGCATTATTGAGCCAGAAGCATATAAAAGAACAGAAAATATAATCGCCTGTCTATCTGAAATATGTCCCATTACTAATGGTCTTTTAGAGGTCCTATTCATCTTGGCATCTATCTGCTTATCAAAGAAATGATTTACTACAGCCGAAGAAGCTGCAAGAAAACTGATGCCGATGAGTCCGAAAAAGAAAACAGTTACTGGAGGATTGAAATTTGAACCAATGAGCATCCCGCTTGCACATGATACAAACAATAGGGCCTGAACACCTGGCTTGGTGAGTTCAAGGTAACCTCTCCAATTATTTAGAACTGATGTCATAAATTAATTTTCTCTTAACCTTAACACTCCCAAATAAGTAATTAAAAGCAAACCTCCCAAGTTATGTCCTACTGCAACTAGTAATGGTAAGGCAAAAATAACATTTGAGATACCAAGTAAAACCTGAAGTGTTAAAAATCCTACAAGCCCTAGGGCTAACGTTTGAAATTTTCTTATGTAAAGATGATAGCTCATGAACAGTAAGAACAGGGTTACTACAATTGCTCCAAACCTATGCGTTAAATGAATAGCCACTCTGGAATCATGATCCATTTGACCTCCTAGATAATTCGGTCCAATGCTTTGGAAAAAATCAAATCCCTGTTTAAAATTTGCGTCGGGTAAAATTTGACCCTGACATAGCGGGAAGTCTGTGCAGGAATAAGAAGCATAGTTAGTACTTGTCCATGCTCCCAGAAATATCTGAACTGCCACTAACGCGATAGAAATCGTAAAAAGTTTTTTAGTGGCGGAGCTGAAATTCCATTGAGTTCTTTCTTGCAAGCGATCTTTAGTCTTGTAATAGAGTAGCCACAAAAGGCCTGTTGTTAAAAATCCCGACATCAAATGTGTCGTAACTACTTGAGGCCAAAGCTTTAAGCTTACAGTCCAATATCCAAATGTTCCCTGCATGATTACCCAAGCTATAAGGAAGAAACTCAATTTTCTGACATCAGAAGGTAGCTCTTTGTTTTTGAAAGCGATATAAGCTATACAAAGAATCATGAACCCTAAGGCTGCTGCAAAATATCTGTGAACCACCTCTGGTATAGCTTTTGCGACCTCATACGGGGTATCTGGGAACTTAGTATTAGCTAGATCAATTTCTTCAGGGCTAACAGGTATTGTTACAAAACCATAGCATCCAGGCCAGTCGGGACAACCCAATCCAGCATCTGCTAACCGTGTCCAAGCTCCAAGAGCCACGACTATGAATCCTAGGAGGCCAGACCAAAGAGAGAAAACTTTTATGCGTTCCATATTTATCCTATTTTCGAGTTTTGAAGAACCTTCTTGAGATCTTTAAGCAGTTCGCCACTTGGAAGGCTTGAGTCATAAATTAATATTCCGTTTCCTAAAGGATCGAACAAAATATAAGGAGACTCTTCAAGTTGTTGATTAACTGGCTGAGGCAAATTTTGGAAATCTATTTTTCCTCTATTTAATAAAGGATATTCTGTATTAATTTTCTGCAGGCTGTCTTGAGATAAATCGTCGTTTCCAATACTAATTAGATATCGAACAACCCTCTCGCTGTCCTTGGCAAGTCGAATATTGATTTGTCTCGAAGAATATAACGTATCCCAACATTTACTTGTGCAGTCGCCTTTTACGAATTGAACAATGGACCATTTTCCGGGAAACTCATCTTTGAGAGGACCAGTGTCGATACTTAAATTTAGTTCTTGCAGTTGGATAGGTTCTGATAAAAGTGTACCTTTATTTACTGTACCTTCTGGTGCATAACCACTATAAAAAAGGGCTGAACTTGAAACCAATACAATGATTGGAGTGAGAAATATGAGGGAAGCTATAAACCTTCCATAGTTTTGTCTACTAATTTTCATGATTAATCTTTTCTATAGCCGTAATATAAATATGAAGCAAAAAGAACTAAGGCCAATCCAAACCACTGAACCGCATAACCATAATGTCTCGACGGTTGAAGCTCTACCGGTTTCCATATAGGCTCAAAGGACCCAACTGACGCTGCAGAAAGTTGTAATACTTCATCTTGAACTCTCCCAAGATCTCTTGATGCGATTTCATAATCTAATTGTTGAACATACTTTGGCCACCCTGTTTGAACAATTTCCTCATCTAAGCTCAATCCAAATTTCCTGAATGGAGAAAGCGTTCCTTGTACAGTTAACTTTTTCTTCTCTTGAAAGATTTTGTTCATATCTATCTTCTCTTTTGAAAGCCAGCCTCTATTTACTAGGTAAGTTTCATTCAATGAAGTTTCAAATAAAGTGAAAACTTCGTAACCTGCCTCTTGGCGATATAGTCTGTTATCAAGGATATAACTCTGTTCTCCAAATGTTCCTTCAAGGTTTACTGTTCTGTACATTAACTCCTGATCTTGAAGATTTTGTATTTGAATTTCATCTATAGCTGGCAATGATTTATTGAGGTTATGCTGATTTACAATCTTTGTCTTTTCCATGCCCCTACTCACCTGCCATGAACCAAGAAATATTAAAATAGGGAAAAAGAACACAAAAAATGCAGTCATCAATTTTCCTGGACTAAATTTATTCATATTTTTTATGTTAGCCTGAGTGTATACTTGCGGTCCCTTTTAATATGATCAAATACTTTATTTTATTTTTAATTGTAGCTATGTTAATTAGTCTTTTTAGAGGTGCCTTCTTCTTAATTAAAGATGGTGGCACAACAAAGAGAACTGTAAATAGTTTGGGCGTCAGAGTTTCTATAGCTGTGGTGCTCTTTCTTACTTTAGTCTACGGATTCGTGACCGGCCAAATTGGTCCAGGCGTGTAAGCTCAATTACATAACGTATACGAACGCAACTAAGCAAACCCAAACAACATCTACAAAGTGCCAATACCAGGATCCGGCTTCAAAGCCGAAGTGGTCGTCCGCACTAAAGTGTCCTTTAAGACTTCTAAAGAGCATTATCGTAAGGATAATTGCACCTAGGCAAACATGGAAACCATGAAAACCAGTTAACATGAAGAATGTGGTTCCATAGATTCCCGTATTAAGAGTTAAACCATAATGAGTATAAGCTTCATAATATTCTATGCCTTGAACTACCACAAAAGCGTAACCAAGAAGTAACGTAATCCCTAACCAAAGGTTAAATTGTTTTCTGTTTCCATTCTTTAGTCCTAGATGAGCTATGTGAACTGTCAAACTTGAAGTCAATAATAAAACTGTGTTCCATAATGGTAGCCAGCCTAAAACTCCGCCCAAACCACCAGACGCATATGCAGTGCCTAGAGACATATCTTTTTCAGGTCCAGCAAAAACTGCCTGATCTGGGGTTATCATTAATGGCCAACTTGCTTCAAACCCTGGCCATAGCATGTTTGATATAGCTTTCTCGCCTTCACCTCCCAACCAAGGGACAGCAAAGTTTCTTATGTAGGCAAGAGCGAAGAAAAATGCAAAAAAGAACATGACTTCAGAAAAGATAAACCAAGCCATTCCATAGACATATGAGTCCTTAAGCATAGGATTATTTAATCCTGCATGATTTTCTTGTATTACTTGTTTAAACCAGAAATACATGGTCACCCAAAGCATCAACATTGAAGCCACTAAAATTAAATAAGAGTTAGTATCCTTGCCTAAATCTATAACAGTATTAGCTGCACCAATGATGAATACGAGCATTGTTATTGCCATAGCGAAAGGCAACTTACTAGACTCTGGAACGTAATATGGCTGTTGTGACATTTTCTCCCCTTTCTATAAATTCGCTAGATCATTATTTGGTTGTACCCTGTCAGTTATATCAAACAATGTATAGCCTAAGCTCAAAGACCCTATCTCTTTTGGCAAAGCTGGATCTATTATAAATCTTACCGGTAGTTCTATTCTCTCACCCGCAGCTAGAACTTGTCTCTCAAAACAGAAACACTCTGTTTTATGAAAATACTCTGCACCTCTTCCTGGAGATACGCTTGGTATAACTTGTCCAACCATTTCTCTACCTGTCGTGTTGTGAAACACAAATATTGCTTCATATTGATTGCCTGTAACAACTCGCATCTGAGATTTTTCTGAATCAAAAAACCAAGGCATAGATTCATTGTTGTGCGTCATAAACTGTACCAACAACTCTCTTTGTTCAGTAATACCCAGTGACTCTTCACTTAGCGAGCTTGGACCAGTTACCTTTCCATTTAATCCAGTAATTTCACAGAAAACGTCGTACATAGGAACAAGGAGCCAGCCGAAAGCAAACATACCTACGACGATACCAACTAAATTCCTTAATGTTCTTTTTGCTTCCAACTTACTTTACTTGTGGTTGAACCGTAAAAGAATGATATGGAGGAGGTGAACTTAAAGTCCATTCCAACCCTAAATCTCCAGCGCCTTCCCAAACCTCTGGTTTGGCTTGTTTACCTGATCTTATTGTTTTAATTACTATGAATAAGAACAGAAGCTGGGTAAGCCCGAACATAAATGCCCCAACACTTATGAGGGCATTAAAATCAGCGAATTGAAGTGCATAATCAGGATACCTTCTTGGCATACCTGCCAGGCCTACAAAGTGCATAGGGAAGAAAGTAACATTGACAGAAATGAAGGTTAACCAGAAATGGAGTTTTCCAAGAGTCTCATCGTACATATTGCCAGTCCATTTAGGTAACCAATAGTAAGCTGCTGCTATGATTCCGAATAAAGCTCCAGGAACTAATACATAATGAAAGTGTGCAACCACGAAATAAGTATCATGATATTGAAAATCTGCAGGCACAATAGCCAACATCAACCCAGAAAAACCGCCGATGGTGAACAATGCAACGAAAGCAATTGAAAATAACATTGGTGTCTCAAAAGTGATTGAACCTCTGAACATAGTGGCTATCCAATTAAACACCTTAACGCCTGTTGGAATGGCTATTAGCATTGTGGAATACATGAAGAATAATTCTCCTGCTAGAGGCATACCCACTGTAAACATATGATGCGCCCAAACAACGAAAGACAAAATGGCAATTGAAGCCATTGCATATACCATTGAAGAATATCCAAAGATTGGCTTTCTTGAGAACGTCTCAATGATGTGAGAGACGATACCAAATGCTGGAAGTATCATGATATAGACTTCAGGATGTCCAAAGAACCAAAAAACATGCTGGAATAAAACAGGATCTCCCCCACCAGCTGCGTTAAAGAAACTTGTGCCGAAGTTAATATCCATTAGCATCATGGTCACAACACCAGCTAGGACAGGCATTACTGCGATTAATAAATAAGCTGTTATTAACCAACTCCAAACGAATAAAGGCATCTTCATGAGAGTCATTCCAGGAGCTCGCATATTAAATATTGTGGTGATGATATTTATAGACCCCAGGATTGACGAAACCCCCATGACGTGAACAGAGAAGATAAAGAAGTTCACGGTGGAAGGTGCATAAGTTGTGGAGAGAGGTGCATAAAAAGTCCACCCAAAATTAGGTCCTCCTTCAGGCATGAATAATGTTGAAATGAGAATACCAAAGGCCATTGGTAACAGCCAAAAACTCAAGTTGTTAAGTCTGGGAAGAGCCATATCGGGAGCACCTATCTGCATAGGCAACATCCAATTAGCCAAGCCAACGAAGGCAGGCATTATCACACCGAAGACCATAATCAACCCATGATTGGTAGTCATTTGGTTAAAAAATTCAGGCTGCACTATCTGAAGGCCAGGCTGGAAGAGCTCTGCTCTTATTACCATTGCCATACCGCCACCTATGAACAGCATGATAAAGCTAAACCATAAATATAGAGTCCCTATATCCTTGTGGTTTGTTGTGAAAAGCCATCTGGACAAACCCTTAGCAGGTCCGTGGTGTCCGTGGTCATGTGATTCTACTACTGTACTCATTTTATATTTCCTTTATAAATCTATTCTATTTTTGTAAGCAACTATATCCTGTGGTGTTACGATGACTCCATCGCCATCAGCTCCATTAGACCAAGCCTGTCTTGTATAAGTTATTACAGATGCTATGTCTACTTCACTGTAAGAATCGCCAAATGCTGCCATTGCCGATCCTTGGACACCCTCCATCAATATCTCGATGTGTTTGGAACTATCGTTTAAAGCTATTTGGCTTCCAGCCAAAGCAGGAAATACCGGTGGTATGCCTTGACCATTAGCTTGGTGACAAGCCGCACAATTCACTGAATAAAAACTTTCACCTCTTGCCATAAGTTCTTCTTTGGTCCAAACCTTAGATGTAAGTAGCCTTTCTTCTTCTGCTAAAGCAACTTTCTCAGCAATAAAGGCATCAAATTCTTCACGCTCAACTGCCCGTACCACGACAGGCATGAAGGCATGCTTTATACCACATAGCTCTGTACACGCTCCTCTGAAAATACCTGGCTCGGGTACATTTGTCCAAGCAGTATTGATAAAGCCAGGGATTGCATCCTGCTTAACAGCAAAGTCGGGTACCCACCAAGAATGTATGACATCGTTTCCAGTGATTAAAAACCTTACCCTTGTGTTAGTTGGTATCACTAAAGGCTCATCAACTTCTCTTAAATAAAATTCTCCCTTTGGAACATCACCGTCAATTTGTTCTTGGCTTGTGGATAGATTGCTAAAAAAACCTACCTCATCTTCTAGGTATTCATAATGCCATTTCCATTGATGTCCTGTTATTAGGATATTGATTTCCCCTTCTGCGTCATCATAGGCTTCTACCATTACCTGTGTTGATGGAACTGCCATCCATACCAAAACTAATGTAGCTGCTACTGTCCATCCAATTTCTAGCCAAAAATTATCATCAAAGTCTGCTGCAACTGCCCCCTTTGATTTTCTATACTTCCATAAAGACCAAAACATTATGGAGAAAACTATTACACCAATGACTACACAGATCCAAAATATGACCATATGTAGCTCGAATATGCTCTCGCTAACATCGGTCACACCGACTGGCATGTTATAGTCAGACTTTTCCGCAAAAGCTAATGGTGAGAAAAGTATAGGTGTCGCAAAAACTAATTTTGCGAAAACTTTTTTAATATAAGCCATTAATATAAATATTTATTTCAAGGTGGGAATCAAGCAGCGCGCGTATTTTAAACCAATCAGATACCTCAAACAATAGGTTGAAGGCAAAGAAGTTGCAACCATTTTTTATACAAAATTAGGAAAAAATATTTTGCTTTATTGAATCTGTTTTTGGTTTCATGGAAGTCCAAATTTCGAAACTTAATGCAGCCTGTTCAATTAACATTCCTATTCCATCAGAGCATTTCCTTACGCCAGAAGAAATAGCCATCTCTACAAAAGGAGTAGGATCTTTAGAGTAAGAAAGATCATAGAAAAAGGCTTCTTCATGAAAAATATCATCAGGTAGTAAGATATCTTGTTTCAAAGTACTCGCTGAAGTCGAATTTATCACTATGTCTGGCTTAAAGTTTAATTTCTCAGTTAAGGATCTAACTTGAATCCTTTGCTGTGATTGAGAAAATTTATCTGCGAGTGCCAGAGCTTTATCTTCAGACCTGTTTAGTATTGATATTCTTTTGGGATTTTTCTTAAGCAGGCTAGGAAGTATTGCCCTTGCTGATCCGCCTGAACCTAAAAGAATTACATCCTTATCCTTCAGTTCTACATTTTGTTTTTGAAAATCATTTATAAGACCTCTTCCATCGGTGCTGTCTGCATAAATAGCCGACCCTTGTTTCCATAAAGTATTTGCGGATCCACATAATCTTGATTCCTCACTTTGGTTATCTGCAAATTCACTTGCGAGCTGTTTTAAGGGCAAAGTTACATTTAGGCCGGTATATCCTTTTTGAAACAAACTTCTAACGGATTCTTCAAAATCAACAGGCTCAACATGCAATGCTTCATAGGAAATATCTATTCCAAGACTCTCTGCAAACATTTTGTGAATCTTAGGTGAAAGAGAGTGGGAGATTGGGCTACCTATTACCGCAAGTTTGATGACTTCTTCCATTTTTATCTGATTATTTTATCAGTAAGGACGTCTTGTATAGTTGATGGCCTCATGAGATTTCCTAGTTTTCCTGAAAGTATTTTTATTCCTGGAAAATTAGCTGATATCTCCTCTTCTGTTTTGTGGGTAGGCAAACCTTCTTCGTTTGCTGATGTAGAGATGATTGCGCCACCAAATGCTTCAGATAAAGAACAGACATCCCCATGATTACTTAATCTTAATGCAACCTTATCACTAGTACCCTTGATGAGGTGGGAGACTCTTGGCTTAGCTGGAACCAGCCAAGTGTGAGGGCCGGGCCATTTGGTCAATAACTTGTCTTTATATTCTTCAGCATGTGAGAATTCTAAAAAATACTCGAAACGCGACCCTATAAGGATGAGCCCTCTTTCCCAAGATCTTTTTTTTAAGTCTAACAGTTTCTGAAGTGCCAAATTATCTTTTGGATTACATCCTAGTCCCCATACACCCTCAGTAGGATAAGCAATTACTTCTCCAGCCTTCAAGCACTCAACTAATGAGCTTACAGAGCTCATTGATTACGTATCAGCTAGTTTTTTATTAGATTCCTTAATTGCCTCAACTCCATCAGCCCTCACTTTCAAAAGGGAGTCTCTTATATCAGAAGATTCTATACCTAACATTTGTGCAGCTAGGTATGCTGAATTAATTGCTCCAGCTGAACCAATTGCAACAGTTGCAACGGGTATACCCTTTGGCATTTGGACAGTCGAGAGCAAAGCGTCCATCCCATTAAGTGGGCCACCATCGCCAGGAACACCAATCACAGGTAGTACGGTTTTAGATGCAACAGCACCAGCAAGATGAGCTGCCAAACCAGCCATTGCTATGAAAACCTTTGTTCCTCCAGATTCACATTCTTTAATATGCGTTTCAAGAAGAGAGGGCGTTCTGTGAGCAGACAAAACTTGTATAGAGTTTGTTATTGAAAGCGAACTTAAAGTTTCTGAACATTTGTTGGCCAAATCCAAATCAGATTCTGACCCTATAAGTATTGATACTGTAACTGACACAATTTTCTCCAAAACAAAAATTGTATACTAATATATCTGAAATTAAATCATGGCCTTATTAAAAATCTTAATTTTTCCTGACCCAAGACTTAGAACAAAGGCGAAACCAGTTCAGAATATAGATGGGTCGATCAAAGAATTATCAGATGACATGCTTGAAACAATGTATGAAGGTGAGGGTATTGGGCTTGCTGCCACTCAAATCAATGTCCATAAAAGAATTATTGTCGTTGATATAACCAAGGAAAAAAACGAACCTAAAGTCCTAATAAATCCTGAAATAAAAAAAATTATAGATCCAGAAAAAAGAGCCTATTCCGAGGGTTGTTTATCCGTTCCGGGGTTTTATGAAGAACTCAAAAGACCTTCTTCAGTTGAAGTTTCTTACCAAGATTTAGAAGGTAAGATGAATACACAAGTAATATCAGGCCTATTATCTGTTGTGATTCAACATGAAATAGATCACCTTGATGGCAAAATAATGGTTGATTCTCTTTCTAACTTAAAAAGAGAGATGATAAGAAAGAAACTTATGAAGAACGTAGCAGGTAAATGAAAATTGTATTTGCTGGAACGCCAGAGTTTGCATCAAAACACTTGGAATTGTTAATAGAATCAGATAATACAATTCTTAAAGTGCTTACTCAGCCGGATAGAAAGTCAGGCAGAGGGAAAAAAATAAAATTTTCTGAAGTTAAAGAAGTTGCATTGAGAGAAGGTATTGAAGTCCTTCAACCTGAATCTCTGAAAACGGATGAGTTTGCAAACACACTCAGAGAATTAAGTCCGGATCTTTTGCTTGTTGTGGCCTATGGAATAATTGTTCCGCAACAAATCCTCGAAATACCCAAATATGGTTGCATCAATATACATGCTTCTCTCTTACCGAGATGGAGAGGTGCATCACCAATGGAACATGCAATTCTATCGGGTGATAAAAAATCTGGAATCACATTCATGAAGATGACGAAAGGTTTAGATGAAGGGCCTATTTTTGAAACACATGAATGCAGTTTAGATGCTGATGACCAATTGACAGATTTAGAAAATAAACTGTTCAATTTAAGTAAAAAAAATCTAATCCCATTTCTAAAAACTGTGGGAGAGAAAAATAAACTCATTAATCAAAAGGATCGGGATGCAACTTTTGCCCCAAAAATTAGTAAAGAGTTTTTACAAATTAGATGGAATCAAGAAACTGCAGACGAAGTTGTCCGAAAAATAAATGCACTTGGCTCTAAGTATGGGACGTATACGTTTTTGGGAAAAAAAAGGATTAAAGTTTTCAGGGCAAGTAAGTCCTCAGGAAACATCAGCGCACTGCCCGGCACAATAAATGAAACCGAATATGGCCTCCAAGTTAATTGTAAAGGAGATACTAGTATTTTAATAAACGAACTTCAAATAGAAGGTAAGGCTAAATTAACGGGCAGTGAGTTCTTGAGAGGATACAAGAGCTTAATATCAAAATATCCTTTCTCATGAATAAATATTCTCTAATTAAAAAATAGGACTATAATCTGAAAAGGATTTAAATCTTAAATTAGTGAAAATAATTATTTTGGGGGCTGGAGCAGTAGGTAGTACGCTCGCAAACCTTTTGTCTCAAGAAAATGATCTTACGATCGTAGACAACGATCCAAATAAACTAGGCAAATTAGAAGAAGAAGCAGATATCAAAACGCTTCTTGGTGGTGCCTCTTATCCTAATGTGCTTGTCAATGCAGGAATAAACAACGCCGACATGGTGGTAGCCGTTACGGGCAGTGATGAGACAAACTTAGTTTCGTGCATGATTTCAAAAGTCCTAAATGACTCTGTCAAAACCATAGCAAGGGTCAGGGAAATTTCATACTTAAAAGGTAAGACAAAAGAGGCAATGGAGTCAGGTGAGATACCTGTTGATGTTCATATTAGTCCAGAGCAACTAATTACCGACCATATAGAAGGCTTAATAGAGGTTCCAGGATCACTGCAAGTGATGGAATTTGGCCAAGGTCAACTGAACTTAGTAGCTGTGCGTGCAGTTGAAGGCGGTCCTATGATAGGTCATGAAATCGGTGACCTAAAAAAACATATGCCCAAAGTGGATTCTAGGGTTGCAGCTATTTTCAGAGATGGTCAATCGATAATTCCTACGGGACAGACAACAATTAGTGCTGGCGATGAAGTGTTCTTCATCTCAAAAAAAGGAGAGGCATCTAAAGTTGTCAATGAAATGAGAAAAAAGGAGGAACCTTATAAGAGTGTAGTTATTGCAGGTGGCGGAAAAATTGGAAGTAGGCTCGCTAAAAGAATAGAAAGTAAGCACAGAGTAAAAATTATTGATTCAGATCACGAGAGAGCAAAAAGACTTTCAGAAAAGCTACAGCAGTCAATAGTTCTCGAGGGTAATGTTTGTGATAAGCATCTACTACATGAAGAAAATATTGAAGGAACAGATGTCTTTGCGGCTGTAACCAATGATGACGAAGCAAATGTTATGTCTTGTCTACTAGCAAAAGATATGGGTGCTCACAAGGTTGTGGCACTGATAAATAATCCTGCTTACGTTGACTTAGTTCAAGATAAAGGCATTGACATAGCTATAGCGCCATCACAAATAACTATAGGAACTTTTTTAGCTGAGATAGAAGGAAAGGATGTAGTTAAAGTTCATTCTTTGAGAAGGGGGGCGGCTGAAGCTATTGAGGCAATAGCGAAAGAGTCTCCATCAGGAAAAGATAGTTGCATAGGTAAAGAACTTGGACAAATTGAACTACCGGAAGGTGTTACTATCGGTGCACTAATAAGGGATAAAAAAGGTAAGATAGCGCATGATCACGTACATTTAAGGGAGAACGATCATGTTATCGTATTTTTAACGGATAAGACTGCAATTAAAGAAGTTAAAGAAACATTTTCACCAAAATAAAAATGAAGTTCCCTTTTACTACCAAAATATTGGGCGCTTTATTGATGATTTTTAGTTTAGCCCTGATTTTTCCCGGCTTTCTTGCTTATTTCCTAGATGAAAAAGAGTATATTCAAACCTTCTTAACCACGGGAATTATTACTTTATTAATAGGCTCATTTCTTTATTTCCTTGCATCAGATAAAAATGGGGATCTGAGAACAAAGGATGGTTTTATAATTACAATCTTTTTCTGGACTGTTTTAGGATTTTTTGGTTCTTTACCACTCTATTTAGCGAATTTGGAAGGAGTTCGCTACATTGATGCTCTTTTTGAGTCTATTTCTGGGCTGACAACTACTGGAGCGACTGTATTTGCCGGACTAGATGAAATGCCAAGATCCATTTTGTTCTACAGACAGCTTTTACAGTGGCTTGGGGGTATGGGAATTATTGTTTTAGCTGTGGCCGTATTACCGCTATTAGGGGTGGGAGGAATGCAGTTATATAAAGCAGAAGCTCCTGGACCATTAAAAGACTCAAAACTCACACCTAGAATAACTGAAACTGCAAAGGCACTGTGGTTTGTTTATCTAACCATGACTCTTTCTTGTTTCCTGCTATATAAATATTTTGGCATGAGCTGGTTTGATGCTATTTGTCATGCCTTTTCCACTGTGTCCATTGGAGGCTTTTCTACTTATGATGAAAATTTTGCTTTTTTTCAGAATGAATCTTTGAGATGGACAGCAATAGTTTTTATGGTAATTTCAGGTATAAATTTTGCCTTACATTATTTGGCTTGGACTAAAAAAAGACTATTTCATTATTTTTATGATTCAGAGGTTAAGCTTTATTTAATGCTGCTTTCAAGTACTGCATTGATTACTTATCTAACTTTATATTTTAGTAAAAACTTATATGATGGAATGGTTGTAGATAGCATATTTCAAGCTGTTTCAATCGGGACAACAACTGGATTCTTGACATCAAATTACTCAAATTGGCCTTTATTTGTCCCTATCATGCTGCTAATTGCAGCTTTCGTGGGTGCATGCGCCGGTTCAACTGGAGGAGGAATAAAAGTAATTAGGGCCTTGATTTTAATAAGACAAGGTTCCAGTGAAATAACTAAGCTTATTCATCCAAATGCTGTTGTAACAATTAAATTTGGTAAAAAATCACTAGATCCTAGAGTTTCAGAGTCAGTTTGGGGCTTCTTTGCCGTTTACGTAGCTACTTTTCTTGTAATTTTAATGATCTTGTTATCACAAAATATGGATTTCTTATCAGCTTTTTCAGCAGTAGGAGCTACATTAAACAATCTTGGACCAGGTTTGGGTGAAGTAGCTAATAACTACAAATCACTCACAGATATTTCGAAAATTGCTTTATGTTTGTCAATGCTTCTAGGAAGGCTTGAGATATTCACTCTCCTATTGCTTTTTACTCCTTCATTTTGGAGAAATTAAGCAGAAAATGGAATTTCTGGTAAAAGCTTTTATAAAATTTCTTCAATTTATACCTTATTCTTTACTGCATAAATTTGGAAGTTTAATGGCTCTTTTTTTAAATTTACTGCCAAACTCTCATAAAAAAATTACTCAACAGAATTTAAAATTGGTTTTCCCTGATAAGTCATCAAAAGATATCAAAACCCTCATAAAGAAATCTTTGTTCCATAGCTCAATGAACTTCCTCGAATCAGGAATTGTTTGGGGGAGTAAAAATACAAAATTTGAAAATTACCTTGTGGAGGTTTTTAACAAAGAGGCAATAAATAAGTCGTTTGATTCTGATAGAGGAATACTGCTAATAACTCCTCATTTAGGAAATATTGAAATTATCATCAAATTTTTAGGTAAACAATTCAACTGTACCATTCCTTATTCAAAACCCAATCAATCTTATCTTGATAAAATAATTACCCTCTCAAGAGAAAGTGCTGGGGTAAAAATGGTACATCCTGACTCAGCTGGCTTAAAAGTGTTAATTAAAAGTCTTAAAGAAAAAAATATGGTCGCTATTGCATCTGATCAAGTGCCCAAGCAAGGGTTCGGAATTGCCTCTACTTTTTTTGGCAAAGAAATTTACTCTATGACATTAGTACCAAAGTTAAAAAAAGTTTCTAATTGCGCTGTTCATTCTGTTTATTGTGAAAGAAGAAAAAAAGCGCAAGGTTTCAATATATATTTCAGTGATGAATTAGATCTCTCGCATGATGTGCAAGAGGGAGTGGATAGAATGAATAACGAGTTTGAAGAATGTATAATAAGCATTCCAGAACAGTATTCTTGGGAATATAAGAAGTTTAAAAGATCAATTCATAAAACCATATATAATAAGTAAATTATTGATAGTAAGCACTCACTAATATAATGAAAAGTCATAGTATGGAAGATCTTATTTCTTTGTGCAAAAGAAGGGGCTTTATATTCCAATCCAATGAAATTTACGGAGGCTTGCAAGGTCTATACGACTATGGACCTTTAGGAGTAGAGCTAAAAAGTAATTTAAAAAAGGCCTGGTGGAAATCTATGGTCTATGAAAGAGATGATATAGAAGGAATTGATTCTTCAATTTTAACAAACCCTTTAGTTCTAAAATATTCTGGTCATGAAGATACCTTCTCTGATCCCTTAGTGGATTGTCGTGACTGTAATTCAAGATGGAGATCAGATCATATTGAAGATGGAAAATGTCCCAATTGTGGATCAAGTAATTTAACAGAACCGAGACCATTCAACCTTATGTTCAAAACTAGTGTCGGACCTGTTGAAGATGGAAGCTCGTTTGCTTATCTACGTCCAGAAACAGCACAAAGCATTTTTACAAATTTTAAAAATGTAATGGATTCGACCCCTCACTCTCTTCCATTTGGAATAGCACAAATTGGTAAAGCTTTCAGAAACGAAATTACTCCAAGAAATTTTATTTTTAGAGTTAGAGAATTTGAACAAATGGAACTTGAGTATTTCGTTAAGCCTGGAGAAGACGAAAAGTGGCATAAGAAGTGGACTGAATTAAGGGTTAATTGGTGGCAGGAACAAGGGATTGCTAAAGATAACCTTGAAATTTATTACGTTCCAGATGAGGAGCTTGCACATTATTCCAAGGGAACTGTTGATATTATGTATAAATACCCACATGGTACAGAGGAGTTGGAAGGAATAGCTAACAGAACGGATTTTGATCTAGGTTCGCATACAAAAGGACAAAATGATCTTGATATCAAGGCGAAAGTAACCAAAAACACTCAATCAAACTCTAAATTAGCTATTCAAGATCTTGATACTAAAGAATGGTTCTTACCTTATGTAATTGAGCCGTCAGCAGGTGTTGATAGGGGCTTTTTAGCTATTTTGAACGAAGCATACAACGAGGAAATACTGGATGATGGCAAAAAAAGGACCGTTTTATCAATAAAACCACATCTTGCACCTATTAAGGTAGCTGTTATACCCCTTAAAAGAAATAATGAAGAGATGGTAATGAAAGCAGAGAGCCTTAAGAAATCTCTACAAAGAGTAATAGATGGAAGAGTTTTATTAGAAAATACAGGAAACATCGGCAAAAACTATAGAAAAAATGATGAAATTGGTACACCTGCATGCATTACCGTCGATTTTCAAACTTTAGACGATGACACTGTCACAGTAAGAGACAGAGATTCTATGGAACAAAAAAGGGTAAATTTAAGCGAAATTAATGTCTTTTTGAAGAAAATATATAACTTTTAAAGAAAATGAATGATATTGTTGTCCTAGATAGAGATGGCGTTATCAATGTTGATCTCATGACGTATGTTACTTCTCCTCAAGAATTTAAGCCAATAAAAGGGAGTCTGGAGGCTATAGCTAGATTAAATGAGAAAGGTTTCAAAATAGCGATAGCAACGAATCAAGCTTGCATTGAAAAAGGAATCATTACAGATAATGAGTTAGATTCTATACACAATTATATGATAGAGCTGCTTAAACCTTTGGGGGGATCGGTGGATTATATAGCTTATTGTCCTCATGCTCCTGAAACAAATTGTGATTGTAGAAAACCAAAAACAGGCTTACTAAAACAAATAGAGGAAAACTTGCAAGTAAATCTGAAAGGCAAGTATTTCATCGGTGATAAAGAATCCGACATAATTGCAGGAAATGATCACGGTTGTATACCATTACTTATACAAACAGGAGGTTATGGAGAAAAGGTTCTTAACTCAAAGCATTGTCCGCCACCGAAACATTGCTTCGATAATTTGTTAGAGGCCTCAGATTTTATTATCAAATAAGAAAGTGACCTATCTTAGATCTTTAATTTTCTACATTGGCTATATATCTTCTGGGGTTTTAGCAAGCCTAACTGCCTGTATTATTGGTCCATTTCTTAATTTAGAAAATAGATTAAAGTTTTTTTCCTTATGGCCAAGATTTGCTAATTGGTTTTTGTCTAAAACATGCAATATAAATGTAGAAATCATAGGGCTAGAAAACCTCACTAAAGAACCGTGTGTAATAGTTTCAAATCATCAAGGTCAATGGGAAACCTTTTCTATGCAATATTTGTTTCATCCACTTTGTACCCTTCTTAAAAAAGAATTGTTATATATTCCTTTATGGGGTTGGGCAATGAAAATGCTTCAACCGATTGCTATAGATAGAAGTAAGCCGAAAGAAGCAATCATGAAAACACTTAAGGATGGATCAGATAGACTTTCAAATGGAATGTATGTTCTATTATTTCCTGAAGGAACGCGAGTTGAAGCTGGAAGAGTTGGCAATTATGCAAGGAGTAGTTTTGAGTTGGCAAAAAGAAATAATGTTATGGTTTTACCAATTTGCCACAACTCTGGTGACTGTTGGCCGGCTCACAAATTCGTTAAGAGGGCTGGAACAATAAAATTAATTTTAGGTAAACCTTTTTATGTAAAAGACTCTAAGGATTCTGCCGAAAAAGTGCAGTCTTGGGTAGAGGATACTTTAATGGACAAGGTTTAAATATCTAAGTTCACTACAAGCTTAGCGTTCTCATCTATAAATTCCTTTCTAGGTTCTACTTCATCACCCATGAGAGCATGGAATAATTCGTCTGCTGCTAAGGCATCCTCTATACTTACTTGTCCTAAGATCCTCATGTCAGGATTCATCGTTGTATCCCATAGTTGTTCCGCATTCATTTCACCCAGTCCTTTATAACGAGATTTTGTAAAAGACCTTTCCGATATCTGAAGAACTTCTTCAAGCGCGTGTGCAAAGTTGTCAACAGGAATTTCTTTTCCATTTATTTCGAAATGACTGTCCTTGTTGAACATGTCCCTCATATCAGCTCCATGACTCGCCATGTCTTTGTAAGCTTTAGATTTAAAGAACGATTTATTGAAAACCCAACTTGACTCTGTACCATGTTTTAAAAGGGAAACTTTTGGACTGAAAATAGAACTGTTTTCATCTTTTTCTATATTTACTTTCCAAGAAGATCCTTGTTCAGCATTTCCATTAAGATACTTCTCAAGACCCTTTGACCATTTTTTAACCTCTTTTTCATCATCGTTTCCATGCAACAGCTCCGTATGTTTTATGCCTTCGAGAAGCTCCAAAGGATATATATGAGTTAAACCCTTTAAAATGTTTTGAACTTTTTCATGTTGGGAAATGAATTTTCCAAGTGCCGGGCCAGTAATAGACTCCCCTTTTTTATTAAGTATCAATCGAGCGTCATCTAAAATCTCTGCAACCAAAAGCTCCCTTAATTCAGAATCATCTTTGACATAAGTTTCTTGTTTTCCCTTTTTTAATTTATAGAGGGGTGGTTGAGCAATATAGATATAGCCTTTTTCTATTAATTCTGGCATTTGTCTGTAGAACAAAGTCAGAAGAAGAGTTCGGATATGTGAGCCATCTACATCGGCATCTGTCATGATGATTATTCTGTGGTATCTGAGTTTATCCTCTTGCCAGTCCTCTCCTTTAATCCCACACCCCAATGCGGATATTAATATGATAATCTCCTCAGAAGACAAAACTTTATCTAACCTCGCCTTCTCCACATTTAGTATCTTTCCTTTTAGGGGAAGTATTGCCTGAAAATGCCTATCTCTGCCTTGCTTGGCAGAACCACCAGCAGATTCACCCTCCACTAAATAAATTTCACTTTTAGCTGGATCTTTTTCTTGACAGTCAGAAAGCTTGCCAGGGAGACCTCCTCCTTCAAAAACACCTTTTCTTCTTGTAAGCTCGCGCGCCTTGCGTGCAGCTTCTCTTGCCCTAGCGGCTTCAATAATCTTTGTTGCAATTAATTTGGCCTCAGAAGGATTTTCTAAAAGGTACTCTGTGAGTGCTTTATATGTTTCTTGTTCTACTGCAGGACGTACTTCAGAGGAAACTAATTTATCTTTTGTTTGCGAGGAAAATTTTGGATCAGGCACTTTAACAGATACAACTGCAACCAAACCTTCTCGAGCATCGTCTCCAGAAGTAGTCACTTTCTCTTTATTCATGCCCTCCTTTTCCATATAGTTATTCAAAGTTCTAGTCAGTGCAGTTCTAAATCCAACAAGGTGAGTTCCCCCATCTCTCTGCTTTATGTTGTTGGTATAACATTGAATATTTTCTTGATAACCATCGTTCCATTGTAAAGACACTTCAATAGTAATTCCGTCAGCTGCATCTTTCACAAAATGAAAAACAGAATTGACAGTTGTTCTTTTTGTATTCAAGAACGCTACAAATTCTGCTAAGCCTCCTTTGTGTAAAAATTCTTTCTTCTTAGAAGTTCTTTCATCGATTAATATTATTTTTAGCCCTGCATTGAGATAGGAAAGCTCTCTTAATTTAGTTTCAAGAACGTCATACTGGAAAACAATATCTGAAAAGGTTGTTGGAGATGGAGTAAAGGTGACTTCTGTTCCAGTTAAATCAGTTTTACCTGTAACTTTGAGTTTTCCTTTAGGTGCGCCATCTTTGTAATCTTGTTGGTGTATTTTTCCGCCTCTATGTATCGTTAGATTCAAATCTTCAGATAGAGCATTTACTACCGAAACACCAACTCCATGTAAGCCACCGGATACCTTATAAGAATTATCGTCAAACTTTCCGCCCGCATGAAGCTTTGTCATTATCACCTCTGCAGCAGACATTCCCTCCTCATGCATATCGGTCGGTATACCTCTTCCATTGTCGGCCACTGACACACGATCATCAGAAATAATTCTTACTGTAATCTCATCACAGTGTCCCGCAAGAGCTTCATCAATGGAGTTATCTACAATTTCATAAACCATATGATGCAACCCTGTTCCATCATCAGTATCTCCAATGTACATACCAGGTCTCTTTTTTACCGCCTCAAGACCTTTGAGGACAGTTATGTTGGAAGAGTCGTAGGATTCAGTATTATCTTTTTTTGCTACTTTTTTGGATTGCTTTGAAGGAGATTTTGATGATTTAGATGCTGAAGTTTTTTTCTTTGTCGGCATCTACTTATTTTAATATAAATTCAGAGATTAATCTGTGTAAAATTACTCAAATTTTTGATTGAAGCATGCATTTCAGTACCTTCAATACCTGTAAGTATAATTTGACTTTTTATTTCCAAAATTTCTTTCAAAATCTGAGCAAGGTTTTCCTGATCTAGCTCGGAGCTTAGATCATCTATGAGGAGTAAGGTTTCAGATCCTTTAAGGTGTTTAAGTAAAATTAAATTTGATAAAAAAGATAATAAAATCAATATCTTAGATTGTCCTCTAGATAATTGATTAGCAGCATTTTTTTTGTTCAATGTAAATGTGAAGTCCATTCTATGAGGCCCCTTACTTGTATATCCAAGAGCTCTATCGCGATCTAAAGATTCTAACAATGAAGTTTTCAATTTATTGGAACGCTCCCAACCTTTAGAAAACGATATATCCATTCCCTTTAAAAATTCAAAAATCCCTTTATCAGTTACTTCATTGATGAAATTTTTTAAACTTTCTCTATAAATTTTGAAGAAATGATATTGCTTTAAACTCAATTCTAATCCTAAATCTGCAACCTCAGAGGTCCACAAAGCAATCTCGCTTTCCGGCAAATTCTTTTTGAGGCATCGATTTCTCTGCTTAAGAGCCTTTTGATATTTATTTTCTAACCTTTTCAAAGCAGGTTCCACGTGAAACATTATTTGATTAAGATGTTCCCTTCTCAACTCTGGCTCTCCTTCTATCATCTTTAGGTTTTTTGCTAGAACAAGCTGTAGAAAAATTAACTCACCCTTTTTTGTTGATTTGTCCAATAATTTTCTTGAGGCTGAGATCTTAGAATTTTGGCTTTTTTTGACTTGAAGTGAGTACTTCAAGTCTTTTAAATTACCATTGGCGGATATCAAAAATGATTCGTAACCGTGTTTGATACAATCTTTTGTATCTCTGGACCTAAAAGATGCTCCATTAAAAAGTATCTCTATAGATTCCAAAAGAGAAGTTTTTCCAGAACCATTTTTACCCAGGATTAAATTTACACCTTCAGTAAATCTAAATAATTCGTCATTAAATAATCTAAATTTTTTTAAATGAAGCCTTGTAAAGGCCATCAGAGCCTCATAGGCATGATGACATAAACATCGTTTTCAGAGTTTTGTTCCTTTATTATGCAGCTTGAATCTTCACCAAAAAATTCAAAATTTACATTATCACCTTCTATGGAATTTAGTACGTCTAGCAAATAACCTATATTGAAACCCACTTCTAGATCTGTTCCATTATAACTAACGGATAGCTCTTCCTCTGCAGATTCTTGTTCTGGATTATTTGCAGTCAGTTTTAGTTTATTTTCGCTTAATTGAAATCTTACACCTCTATACTTTTCATTGGAGAGTACTGAGGCCCTAGAAAGCGCGGCTTGAAGCAAGTCTTTGCTTATCTCAACTGGTAAAGGATTGCCTGTAGGGAAAACTTTATCATAGTCAGGGTACTTTCCATCTATCAGTTTACTAGAAAAACTAAGATTTTCAGATTTCACCTCTATATAAGATGGGCCTATCATCAAGTTGATATCTTCATCATCGGCTGACAAAAGCTTAGATAATTCAAGAACAGCTTTTCTGGGTAAGATATTTCTTACTTCTAGATTTGAATCAACTAAAGACGATGAAGAAAGGGCAAGCCTATGACCATCTGTTGCTACCCCATTGATTTTAGATCCACTTACTTCTAGCAACATTCCATTTAAGTAGTAACGGACGTCTTGTGAAGCCATGGAAAATGCAGTTTTTGTAAGCACTCTTTTCAAAACCGAAGAATTAATTTTCAAAGGAGTAAGCTCTTCATTAATTTCAATCTCAGGAAAGTCATCGGGGGATATTGTCGCAAAATCGGCATGAAAATTGTTAGCTCTAACCGTAAGCTTTCCAGAGGTAAGGCTAAAATTTACTTTCTCTCCGTCAGGTAAAGATCTGCAAAGCTCAGACATTTTTCTAGCTGAAACTGTTGTTTCACCCTCTTCCTCAACGTCTAAAAGGTCTGAGAAAGTTTTAATTTGAATTTCTAAATCAGTTGCTGTGACTTCTAACTTTCCATTTAATGTTTTTAGCCTCAAATTTGCTAAGATAGGTATAGTCTGCCTTCTTTCAGCTACAGCAGCAGCATTTTGTAAAGATTCAACTAACTGGGACTTTTCTGCATCGAATTTCATTAGAATATTATATAGTCAAAACTCTCAAAAGCTTTCTATAATCTTCCTCAATATCAAGATTAAAATCCCTTAGCTCAGTAATTTTTTTACAAGCATGAATGACAGTTGTGTGATCTCGCCCCCCAAAAGCTTCCCCAATTTCTGGCAGGCTATAATTCGTTAACTCCTTTGCTAAAAACATTGCCATCTGCCTTGGCCTGGCAACTGATCTGCTTCTACGCTTAGACAAGATATCACTCATTTTAATATTGTAATATTCCGCTGTAGTTTTTTGGATGTTTTCCACACTTACTTGTCGAGCCTGTATAGCCAATAAATCTTTTAAAGAATTCGCCACCGAACAGCTCGCCGGCGATCTCATACCAAATGCAACGATAGACCAGAAAATCGCCACCGGCTTCAACCGTAACCACGGCACCACCGATGAAGGCGGCTTGATCGTAGAGGAATACCGCGTGGAATACGTGGTCGATCGTGTGAAGACCACCGGCAATGTTTTCCTTGGTCTCAGCATCGAATGCGCCCAATGCCACAGCCACAAGTATGATCCCATTTCGCACAAGGAGTACTACCAGTTTTTCGCGTTCTTCAACAATAACGCGGACAGCGGCAAACAAACCCGCGGCGGCAATGCCCCACCGATGGTCGATGTCATCAGCAAGGAATGGCAAGCCAAGCGCCAAGCCGCCGAGGCCAAGCTGAAAGCTGCCAATGAAAAGATCGCCGCCCACCGCAAAAGCGTGCAGGCCGCGTTCGAGAAGTGGACAGTTGAAGCCGCAAAAAATGTGGACGCCCAACCAAATGAACCAGCCGGATTGCTGGCTCATTTTCCGCTCGATGAATTCAAGGACCGCAAGGGCGTCGACCGCGTGCAGGTTCACACGAGCGAGGGCGACGAGGCCCTCGCCGACGAGGAGGCGGATCGCGACTACCGCTTCCAGCTCGAGCAGGCGGCGTCGGGCGC
>ENA-OSEY01000605-OSEY01000605.1-marine-metagenome-genome-assembly--contig:-NODE-605-length-25854-cov-6.589169_pt1 | contig 25854 bp, 27 predicted proteins | sample MGYA00248465_ERZ534230 | MGnify/ENA primary metagenome ERZ534230 (study PRJEB26409, sample SAMN06344110) | marine metagenome | isolation source: Sea water from surface | place: Atlantic Ocean:Southern...
AAGGAAGCTTTCATTTCAAGAAGATCAGTTAGAAGGTTTCTTCCAGACCCAATACCAAAAGACAAGATAAAAAATATTTTAGAATGTTCTGCTTTTGCGCCAAGTGGACATAATATACAGCCTTGGCATGTATATGTTGTAGAAGGTGAAAAAAAGCAAGCAATTACAAATTCTATCTTAGAATCTATTAAAAATGGTTCTGCAAAAAATTTCAAACAAGAATTTGATTATTATCCAACTGAGTGGTTTGAACCATTTATTTCTAGAAGAAGAGCAGTTGGTTTTGAACTTTACAAGCTTCTTAACATTAAAAGAGATGATTTTGAAGCTAGAGATAAACAAATGCAGGAAAATTTTCATTTTTTTGGTGCCCCCCTTGGAATGTTTATAACTATGGATAGACGACTTGCAACAGGAACATTCATGGATGTTGGTATGTTTATTCAAAGTATATTAGTGGGTGCTAGAGGAGAAGGATTGCATACCTGTGGTCAAGTTGCTTTTACGAGATTTCATACTTTAATTGCAGACCATTTAGGATTCAAAGAAAACGAAATGTTAGTATGTGGAGTTTCAATTGGTTACGAGGATACAAATGCTCCTGAAAATGCCTTGCGAGTTGAAAAATTAAATTACACTGACTTTACTACTTTTTTGTCGTAATTAAATTTAACTTACTTAAGACCTATAAATATGAAATTACTAAATCTTGATAGTTCTAAAACTTACTCAATACCAGATCTATATCTTAATATAGGGCATTTGTTAGATCATTTTATGATGCTTATTTTTGCCAAGGCAGCATTTGATGCGGGTAGAGAATTTGGGTTATCTTATGAAGAAATTATTATTTATGGAACTTTAGGTGTGGTTTTATTTGGAGCTGCAGCACCCTTAGCGGGTTGGTTAGCTGACAAATTTTCAAGAGCTATACTAATTACAATTTATCCTTTTGGTTTGGCCCTAGGTGCATTACTAACTGCTTTTTCAAATTCTGTAGAGATGTTAGGAATATCATTAGGCATACTGGGGTTTTTTGCAGCTATTTACCATCCTGTTGGTATTGCAATGATTACAAAAAGACCAGGTAAAGTAGGTTTGAGGCTAGGTATAAATGGTGTTTGGGGTAATATGGGGGTAGCTTTAGCACCAGTCCTAACAGGATTTCTTATAGCTTATGCCGATTGGAGACTAGCTTTCATGCTACCTGCAATTTTTTGTAGTATATTTGGAATTACTCAATTACTTTCTTTTATAGAGTTAGAAGAAAATTCCTCAAATTCAAAATCAGAAATTCAAAATGAAAAAAATCAAGTTGTAAAGGACGGATGGCAAACAGTTCTTATTTGCTTAAGTATTGTTACATTATCTGGAGGATTTATCTTTGGTTCAATGACATTTCTAATACCAAGATTATTTGAAATCAATTTATCAGAAATTTCAAATGATATTGCAATAACAGGAATATTAGCGGGATTAGTTTATGCTTTTGCTTCATTTGCTCAAATTGGAACAGGTTGGTTGGCTGATAAAATTCCTCCAAAATATGTTTTATCAGCTATGGGTGTTGGTCAATTAATTTTCATTTACTTAGCAAGTTTTACATTTGATTACAGTCTATTATTCATTATGTTAGCTGGAATGTTATTTGTCTTTGGGCAAGTTCCCATAACAGATATTATTTTGGTAAAATATGTTCAAGATAGTTGGAGAGGTCGAGTGCTTTCAATCAAGTTTATGGTTAACTTATGTGCTGGTGCTGCAGTTTTGCCTGCAATATCTATTTTGTTAAAAAATGGATTTGATTTTTCTCACGTTCTAAAATCATTGGCTATTATATCAATAGCTGTAATTGTTTCTGGAATGCTTTTGCCTAATAAATCATCAAATTTTATTATGGCTAAACAAAAATCTTTATAAAAATTTAATAATCCCTAACTTGTTGCCATGAAAAATAGTCAAATATTTATTTTTACAGACCTTGATGGTTCATTATTAAATCATAATAATTTTGAGTTTAAGGAGATAAAAGATTTTATTTTAGATTGTATTAAAAATGGTATTAAGATTATACCAAACACTAGTAAGACAAATTCAGAAATTCAGGTGTTTCTTGACCAATTAGGACAAAATCTTCCTTTTATTGTTGAAAATGGTGCAGCAATACATAATCTTGACTTAGTTCATCCAAAAATCAAAGTTAAAAATAACTCTCTTGTTTTCAGTAGATCATTACCTGAAATTTTAAAGTTATTTGAAAAAAAAATTCCTAAAGATTTCCAAAAAAGGTGTTTTTTTTTAAAAGATATGAGCTCAATCGAACAAATGAAAATTCTTGGTCTTAATAAAAAATATTTGCCGTTTGCTCTTAATAGAGATTATTCAATACCATTAGTTTTTGAAGGCTCCAAGGAGATAGTAAATGAATTCACTAGTCTTTTAAAAGAAATTGGCATGAAACTGCATGAAGGTGGAAGAATTTATAATATATGTGACGATTGTTCAAAAGGTAAAGCGATGATTACATTAATTGAAAAGTTAAAAAATGAATTTGATTTCAACTCTCATACAATAGTTGTAGGGGATAGTCCTAATGATATTTCAATGTTAAATGTTTCTGATCAACCTTGTATAATTCCTTTACCAAATAAAAAGAATTTACGTCATTTAAAAGATAAAAAAATAATTAGAGCAACTCAAACAGCACCACAAGGATGGGAAGAAGTGGTAAGAGCATCGCTTAAAAAAATTAATTTTGAATTAGAAGGATAGTGATATGGGTAGTTTTTATCAAAATGGCATAGTTGCAAATTTACATGATTTTTCATATGGAACGTCTTCGGAAGCGAATTATAAAAAGTTAGAAAATGATTTAATGAAATTTTCTAAAAACAATCCAATGGAATTAATTCTACCATGTTTATTTTCTGAAATAAGCGGAAAGGCATTGCCTAAGATTGTTAATGAAATTAATAAAACCAAATTTTTAAACCATATAGTAATAGGTTTAGATAGAGCAAACAAAAATCAATACAAAGAAGCTTCTAACTTTTTTGAGAATTTAGAAATACCTCATTCCATTCTTTGGAATGATGGACCAAGATTAATGGAACTTGACAAAGAATTAAAAGATAAAGGTTTATCACCCAAAGAATTTGGAAAAGGTAGAAATGTTTGGTTCTGCATAGGTATGACCCTAGCTAGGGGCAAGGCGGAATCTATTGCTTTACATGACTGTGACATCTTAACATACGAAAAATCTTTATTAGCAAAATTATTTTACCCTGTGGCTAATCCAGTATTTAATTTTCAGTTTTGTAAGGGATATTATCCTAGAGTTGCAGATGGGAAAATGAATGGAAGAGTTTCTCGTTTACTTGTTTTTCCTTTGTTACTTGCAATGGAAAAAACAATTGGTCGAAGTGAATATTTAGATTTTATGAAATCATTCCGATATCCTCTAGCTGGAGAATTTTCTTTTCGAAGAAACTTGTTGCCAAGACTAAGAATACCTTCTGATTGGGGGTTAGAGATTGGAGTTTTGTCTGAAATGCAACGAAACCACGCTAGTAACAGAATCTGCCAAGTTGATTTAGCTCAGAAATATGACCATAAACATCAAGATTTGTCAGAGAATGACGATAATTCTGGATTATCAAGAATGTCTATTGATATAACCAAGGCATTAATAAGAAAACTTGCAACTCAGGGAAATATTTTTACTCTAGAGACATTCAGAAGTATTAAAGCAACTTACTACAGGGCTGCACTTGATATGATAGATATATATAGAAGTGATGCACAAATGAATGATTTAAATTTTGACTCTCATATTGAAGAAAAAACTGTAGAATTATTTGCATTAAATATAATGAAAGCTGGGGAATCTTTTTTTGAAAATCCAATGGAGACGCCTTTTATTCCAACGTGGAATAGAGTCTTGAGTGCAATCCCAGATTTTTTAGATAGATTGAAATTAAGTGTTGAATTAGATAATGCAGAAGTCAAATAATAAATTTAAAGAAAATATTAATTTAGATATTTTAAAAAGATTAAACTATATTTACGATACGATAATTTCTAAAGAGAAAACTTTAGAGTACTCAAAAAAAATTAATAGACTTATTAATCATTACAAAAAATTGGAAGTTAAAACTGAAACAAAAGATGCTTGGTCTGAAAGCACAATATTACTAATCACATATGCAGACAGTATCAGTAAAGGTATATCAGGCAAAAGCCTTAACAACTTTGGAACATTCTACAATAAATATCTTAAAAAATTTATTAATAGTATTCATTTTCTTCCGTTTTTTCCGTCAAGTGGAGATGGCGGTTTCTCTGTCAAAAATCATTTTGAAGTAGATGAAACTTATGGTACGTGGGATGATATCAAAGAGTTGTCAAAAAATGCTAACATAATGACTGATTTAGTTTTAAATCACGCATCTTCTGAAGGTCAATGGTATAAAAATTTTTTAAAAGAGAAAAGACCGGGCAAAAATTATTTTTATATTGTAGATAAAGATTATGACTGTAGTAAGGTTGTAAGACCACGTGACCATAATCTTCTTTCAGAGATAAAATTTTTAAATGAAAAAAAGTTTTTATGGTGTACTTTTAGTCATGATCAAATTGATTTGAATTTTAAAAATCCTGAAGTTTTATTAGAATTTATTAATCTAATACTCACATTTGCATCGTATGGAATCAAAATTTTTCGATTAGACGCAGTTGCATTTATTTGGAAAAAGTCTGGAACGACTTGTCTAAATCTGACGCAAACTCACGAAATTATTAAATTATTAAGAGATATTGTAGATCAACTAGAGAAGGATATAATAATTGTTACTGAAACCAATTTACCAAAACAAGAAAATTTAAGTTATTTTGGCAAGAATGATGAGGCTCACTGGGTATATAACTTTCCATTACCACCTTTAATTATAAATACTTTTCTATTTGAGGATTCAAGCGCCCTTACAAAATGGAGCATGAAAATGCCGCCCGCTCAGATAGGAAACGCCTATCTTAACTTTATTTCATCACATGATGGCATTGGGATGAGACCTGCTGAAGGTGTATTAACTGATAAAGAAATAAAAAAAATGCTTCAAAGACTAAAGAAAAATGGAAGCCAGTTTTCAATGAGAAAATTATCTAATGGTGAAGAAAAAGTGTATGAGGCCAATATTTCATTATTTGACGCTCTGAAATTTACCGATAGTGATAAAAAAGGAAAATTTGACTTAAAAAGATTTATTGCTGCTCATTGTATAATTTTAGCAATTGAGGGAGTTCCAGCTTTTTATTTTAATTCATTGTTTGCAACAAAAAATGATGAAAAAGCTTTTGCTAGTTCAGGAATTAAAAGAAACCTGAATAGATATAAATGGGACTATTCATCTTTAATTAGTTTATTAAATGAAAAAGATAGTATTGAGTATAACAGTTATGATGCATTTAAAAAATTAATTTCTATAAGAAAAGTACAGCCGGCTTTTCATCCAAACGCAACTCAATTTACTCTTAATTTAGATAAAAATATTTTTTCTGTTTGGAGACAGAGTAGAGACAGAAAGCAGAGCATTTTTGCTTTAACAAATGTGTCTTCAAAAAATGTAAAATTAAATAGTAACCAGATTAATTTAATTGATGATGAACAATGGTTTGATTTATTAAGCCCAAATGAAAAAATAACAGACGGCCAATTTATAAAACTTAATCCTTATCAAACTGTATGGATTACAAATTTTAAAGTATAAAATTAAATTTTAATTTAAGGACAATCCACCTTGTTCATTGAGAAAAGATGTTATTGAGTCTACTCCAGTATTATTTCTCATCTGACCAAAAACATAAGGTAATTTATTTCTAGCTATTTCAACATCATTTTTCATTTTATCAAGATCAACGCCAACATGTGGTGCAAGATCTGTTTTGTTTACAAGCAAAAAATCTGATTTTGTAATAGCAGGCCCTCCTTTTCTAGGAATATCACCGCCCATTCCTACATCAATTACATAAATAGATAAATCTACCAATTCAGGGCTAAAAGTAGCAGCTAAATTATCACCTCCTGATTCAATTAATATTAATTCTAAGTCAGGAAACTTTTCTTTTAATTCATCGACTGCTAACAAATTAATTGAAGCATCTTCTCTAATAGCGGTATGTGGACATCCACCTGTTTCAACTCCTTTAATTCTTTCCAAAGGAAGTGCCTGTGCTTTCATTAGATATTCTGCATCCTCAATTGTATAAATATCATTAGAAATAACTGCCATTGAGACTTTTTTAGAAAGTTTTTTGCATAAAGCCTCTGTTAAACTAGTTTTCCCTGCACCTACAGGGCCTCCAATTCCTACTTTAAGTGGTCCAAAGTTATTAATCATGTTTGATATATCCTATTATTTAATGTTTCATGATACATGCTACTTAAGTCAGACAAAAAAGCAGAACTTCCTAAATTATTGATTTGTGCAATTTTATTTATGTTTGCTTGTTTTTCAATCACTGACAATAAGTTAATCAGAATTTTCTGTCCCTCGCTCTGACCTAAGGGAATATGTTTAATTCCAACGTTAATAAGATTTGATACAAAGCTTTGTAGAAAAGCAATTAATAATTTTTCTAGGGGTATTTTAAAATATGAACCAGCTTTTCCAATAGCTATTGGATAAGCTAAATTTGTATCAATTTTATAACCCCAATTTTCTTTAATGTTTTTACAAAAAGCTTTTCCTAGATTTGAAGATTCAATCCATCTTTCTTTAGAAGGGCAAAGAGCAAATGCAAGTTCATTTACTTCTTCACCATTATAAGCGTTGGCAAGTAAAATACTGTCAGTTTTCCCAGTACCATTTACAATTAAATGTTTTGTCCATTCTTCCAAACTAATTTTATCATATACAAATTCATATTCAATTGCAGCTTCCAAACCATGAGAAAAGTTAAAGCTACCTATAGGAAAGCTTGGTGAAAACCAAGAAAGTAGTAACTGATGATAATCAAAAGTTGATTGTTTTTGTTTAATGCTTGTGTCCATGAGTTCTACCTAAACCATATGCACCACCTTCTGGGTTAAATTCTTCTTTTACTTTTTTTACAGATCCACCCAGTTTTATGATTAAGTTTTCAATTACTTTATCAACTTGTATTAAAAGTCTCTCATTTTCAATCTGGCAAGGGATATGTCTATTACCAATATGCCAAGTTATTTTCATAAGGTTATTACTTGTAATTTCTAATAGCTCTTCCTCAGCAGATTTAATTAAAATGATTGATCCATTATCAAGTAAAAATCCGTCATTTTTTTTTAAAGAAACAGTCTCTGATAAATTTACTAAAAACCCAAAATTATTATCAGAGACAAGCTTTTTTCTTCGAATAAACCTTTGATCATAAGTTAAGGTTATAGTATCTTCTATTTTTTTATTTTCTGGATTAACTAAAATTTTCTCTGAAATCATTATTTTCTCTAAAATAAAAAATATCTCTGAGCCATAGGTAATTCTGTAGCTGGCTCGCAGGTAAGAATTTCCCCATCAGCTGTAACCTCATATGTTTCAGGATCAACTGAAATATCTGGACAATAATTATTATAAACCATATCTTTTTTTGAGATATCTCTTGTTTTCTCCACCGCAACAGTGTTTTTAGCAAGTTTTAATGAATCTAAACTTCCAGATTTAATAGAATCTTTACTTACAAAAGTAATTGAAGATGTCTCTAAAGATCTTCCATAAGAAGAAAACATTGGTCTTGTATATACAGGTTGTGGAGTTGGAATTGATGCGTTAGGATCACCCATTTGAGCACAAGCAATGCTTCCACCAAGCATCACAATCTCTGGCTTTACTCCAAAAAAAGCTGGATCCCATATCACAATATCAGCTCTTTTACCTTCAGTTATTGAACCTATATGTTTAGATAAACCGTGAGTTATAGCTGGATTAATTGTATATTTAGCTACATATCTTTTAACTCTTACATTATCATTATCACCTTTTTCTTCCTGTAGACGACCTCTTTGAACTTTCATTTTGTGAGCTGTTTGCCAAGTTCTGATAATAACTTCTCCAACCCTTCCCATTGCTTGACTGTCAGAAGCTATAATTGAAAAGGCACCTAAATCATGAAGGATATCCTCTGCAGCTATAGTCTCTTTTCTAATCCTGCTTTCGGCAAAGGCAACGTCTTCTGGAATTGATTTATCTAAATGATGACATACCATAAGCATATCCAAATGCTCTTCTAATGTATTTATAGTATAGGGTCTTGTTGGATTGGTTGATGATGGTATTACATTTTCATTCCCGCACACTTTTATGATATCAGGAGCATGTCCTCCACCAGCACCTTCTGTATGAAAGGCATGAATTGTTCTATTATTAATAGCTTTTATAGTATTCTCTACAAATCCACTTTCATTCAATGTATCTGTATGTATCATTACTTGAACATCCATTTTGTCAGCTACATTTAGACAGTTATCTATAGCACCAGGAGTGGTTCCCCAATCTTCGTGTAATTTCAGTGCGCAAGCTCCAGCATTTACCTGTTCAATTAATCCATCTGGTTTAGAAGAATTGCCTTTACCAGCAAATGCAAGATTCATAGAAAAAGCATCCGCTGATTGTATCATTTTACCTATATGCCAAGATCCAGGCGTGCATGTTGTTGCCAATGTTCCATGAGCAGGTCCAGTACCACCTCCTAGCATTGTTGTTAAACCTGAGTGCAGAGCATCGTCAATTTGTTGAGGACATATATAGTGGATGTGAGAATCAAATCCTCCTGCTGTAATGATTTTACCTTCACCTGCGATTATTTCTGTGCCAGGTCCAATAATAATATCAATTTTTGGTTGAGTATCAGGATTTCCAGATTTTCCAATTTTTTGAATAATACCATCTTTAATTCCAATATCGGCTTTAAATATTCCATTTACATCAACTATCAGTGCGTTTGTAATAACAGTGTCAACGGCGCCATCTTTTCTTGTAACTTGTGACTGGCCCATACCGTCTCTAATTACTTTTCCACCACCAAATTTTACTTCCTCGCCATAGACAGTTAAATCATTTTCAACTTCTATAAACAAGTCTGTGTCAGCCAATCTAACTTTGTCACCAGTCGTAGGGCCAAACATTTCTGCATATGATGATCTTGTTATTTTTGAACTCATTACAAGGCTCCCATAATTTTCTGATTAAACCCAAAAATATTTTTATCACCTTTGATATTGATTAAATTTACCTCTCTTGTTTGACCTGGTTCAAAGCGAACTGCAGTTCCAGCTGCAATATCTAGTCTCATTCCTTTTGTTTTATCCCTGTCAAAAGATAAAAATTCGTTTGTTTCGTAAAAGTGATAGTGGCTACCAACTTGGATTGGTCTATCGCCTGTATTTGAAACTTTTATCTTTAAAGCATCAGAATCTTTATTTAAAACTATTTCATCAGATTTTGTAATAATTTCTCCAGGTATCATTTAAATCTCCATTATCTTATAGGATGATGAACTGTGACTAATTTTGTGCCATCGGGAAATGTGGCTTCAACTTGAACTTCATGTATCATTTCAGGAATCCCACTCATACATTCATCCTTTTTTACAACATGAGCACCAGCTTCCATTAAGTCTGCAACGGTGCGTCCTTCTCTAGCTCCTTCAACAACAAAATCTGAAATTAAAGCTATCGCCTCAGGGTAGTTAAGTTTAATTCCTCTACTTTTTCTATTTCTTGCAACTATTGCAGCTAAGCTAATTAAGAGTTTATCTTTTTCTCTAGGTGATAATTTCATGTTCTCTCCCTAACTGTTCCATACTTTTGGAATGTTATCATCAGCAAGTATTGATATTAAATTTTTTTGTATTGATTTCAAATCATAAGCATCTTTGGCAACCATTCTGACTAAAATTTTATCATTCCATATAGAATGAGACAACAACACTGTTTCTGAGTTTTTTAGTTTTTGATGTAAATTATTCTCATAAGATAATAGTTTTTTTCCGTAGATAAAAATATTAGATATTGCAACTCCATCCTTAGCTGAAGCAATGTTTGAGAGAGTTTCTTTAATATTTCCATTTAAATTTAATGCTTCAGCGTGAATCAAATTTTTATTTACATTTATTCTCCAATTATCATTGAAATAACCCTTTTCAAGATATTCACCCATAGCTGTTCTTCCAAATATTGTAGTTTCAGCTAATACAAAATTTGAATTAGGACTTAAATTTACTTCAATGTTTCTATCAAAATTACAATTGTTAAATAAAATTAATTCTTGTGGTATCCAAAAAAGATTACTTGTGTCATCTACTGTCAAAGAGATTTTAATTTTAGCCTTTTCATTAAATCCCTTATAAGCTCTTTCTGCAGTTTGCGTAGTTAAAAAAATTTTGGATTTATTTACAATTTCAAAATCATAAGAAAAATTATCACCACTTGTAATTCCACCAGCAGTGTTGACTAAAACTAATTCTTTAAACTTTTGAGAAGATTTAGGGTAAAATACTTTTGCAGAACCTGATTGATAGAAGCGATTTATTTCATTATTATTTATTTTAACATCAATTTTACCGTGAGCTCTTTGAAAGGTTGTTTTTTTATTTAACATTTATATGTTTATACCCTTCGTTAGTTTTATATTATATTTTGCTCTTTATAATCATATTTTAGAATAATGAACTGTTCCACGCTCATCAACTTTACTTTTGGCTTGATTGGTTACATCTAGATGGATTAGATGAGCTCTTGCTTCTCCAATTGCAAAGTGCATTTGTTCATCACCTATTTTTCTGTCAAAAATAATTTCAATAGAATCCATAATAGTTATATCTTTTTCATTAAGGGCATCTAATATTAAACTTAATCTATGATTATGATGTTTAATTAAGTCTTTGGCTCGTTGATCACCATTTGTAAATGGCCAATCATGACAAGGAAATACTTTTGTATCTGGTTCCATGGTTGATATTTCATTAAGATATTTAAAATAACCACCTAATCTATCATCTAAAGGATCAAAAAAATTATCAGAAATGTTTGGTGAAATCCTAGGTAACAAAAAATCTCCTGAAAGATATAACTTTCTTTTATAATCCATCAAAGAAATATGTTCAGGTGAGTGACCAGAGTCTGTTCTAGCTATCCATAATCCATCATTAGACTCAATTTCGTATCCAGCTTTAATGATTTCAAACTCAGGTAGTTCATATACTCTATTTTTGTATAGCCTTGTTGCTGGGCCCTTAGCAAGAATATCTTCTTCACTCATTCCAGCTCTTACAAAAACATTACGAAATATTTTTGCATATTCATCATCTGGCATTGATCTAAAAGTATTGGCAGTGAATAATTCTTTTGCTGTTGTATAACATTTAATATCTAATTTTTTTTGAAGCCAGCCTGCCATTCCAATATGATCAGGGTGATAATGTGTAATTAATAAACCTGCAAATTTTTTAGATTTTAATGGACCATTTATAAGCGCTTCCCAATGTTCTTCAGAATGTTCAGATTTTAGGCCAGCATCTAAAATTAATAGTCCCTTTGGAGTATCCATTAAAAATAAATTTACATGGTTTAATCTAAAAGGAAGCTCAAAATGTACCCAATATAAATCAGAAGCGATTTGAGTTAATTCACCAAATTTAGGTTTATCAATTTCTAGTTTCGTCATTTATTGCTCGTCAAGAATTATCGTGGTAATTTTTATTTAAGATGTTAAGAATATACATTAAATCTAAATTAGATCTAGCAAATCTAAAATAAAATTTTAAAAATGAAAATATAAGGTTTTTAGCGTATATTTTTCTACTAACATATAGATTAAACATTAAGAGATACATTATGAAAAATTCATTAGACGGAATAAAGGTATTAGATCTAACAAGAGTTTTAGCAGGGCCTTATTGCACCCAAATGCTTGGTGATCTTGGTGCAGAGATAATAAAAGTTGAAAGGCCAGGAGGAGGGGATGATACCAGAGGATTTGCTCCACCATTTGTAAAAGATGAAAACGGAGAAGAGACGGATTTAAGTGCGTATTATTGTGGAGCAAACAGGAATAAAAAATCAATAACTGTCAATCTTAGTAAAAAAGAAGGGCAGGATTTAATAAAGAAACTACTTAAAGATTGTGACATATTAGTAGAAAATTTTAAAACAGGTACATTAGAGAAGTATGGACTTGGTTATAATGATTTAAAGATTGAGTTTCCTAGATTAATTTATTGTTCTATCACAGGTTTTGGACAGACTGGTCCTTATGCATCTAGACCAGGCTATGATGGTTTAATTCAAGCAATGGGCGGCGTCATGGCTCTTACTGGAGAACCTAATGGGGAGCCTATGAAAGTTGGAGTTCCTATTGGAGACTTGATGGCAGGAATGTTTGCATCAGTAGGAATTCTTGCAGCTGTTAGACATCAAATTCAAACTGGAGAAGGTCAATTTATTGATATTGGTATGTTAGATACACATGTTGCATGGCTTGCTAATCAAGGAATGAATTATTTGTCTACAGACAAAAACCCTGAAAGACTTGGCAATCAGCATCCTAATATTGTTCCTTATCAAGTCATGCCTACATCTGATGGATATATCGTACTTTCAGTTGGAAATGACCCAACTTTTGAGAGATTTTGTAAATTAGCTGGCGAAGAAAAGTTAATTAATGATCCAAAATTCAAAACCAACGCGGACAGAGTATCAAACAGAGAATTTGTTACTAATGTTTTAAACGAAATTACCAAGAAACACACATCCGAGTGGTGGCTAAAAGAGTTAGAGAAAGAAAAAATTGGATGTGGTCCAATTAATACATTAAGTCAAGTTTTCTCAGACCCGCATGTTAAGGCTAGAGAAATGATAGTGAATATGGATCATAAAAAAACAGGCAAATCTCCTCTAAAATTAATAGCAAACCCAATTAAAATGCATGAAACGCCACCAAGTTATAGAATGCCACCTCCATTACTTGGAGAGCATACAGATGAAATTTTATCTGAAAAAATTGGTCTCAGTGAAGCTGAGATAAAAAATCTAAAAGATAATGAGATAATTTAATAAATTATTCTGAAAGAATTTATGGTACGGACACAAAACAAAAGTCTCATTCCTGAAATTGAGTATGATGGTCTAAGGTCTTGGATTAGATTAATTCTTTTATTTATTGTTGGTGTTGTAGGTACTGTAGGTATGTGGTCAGTTGTAGTTGTAATGCCTGCATTAGAAACTGAATTTGCCATTGATAGAGGTAAGGCAAGTTTGCTTTATGCTACTACTATGGTTGGTTTTGGATTAGGTAATTTTTTAATTGGAAAAGTAATAGATAAATTTGGGCTTAAATTTCCAATTATTGTTGCAGTTATTCTTCTTTCATCATCCTATTTAGTAGCAATGATTTCCAATCAATTTTGGCACCTATTGGTTTTACAAGTTTTTATGGGTACAGCTGCATCAACTTTTTTTGGTCCCTCTATGGCGGATATTGGAAATTTTTTTGAAAAACATAGAGGACTAGCAGTAGCAATAGTTGCTAGCGCCAATTACGTGGCAGGTGGTTTGTGGCCACTCTTTATTAGTCATCTGCTAGAGTTTAGTAACTGGAAAGAAGTCTATTTTTATATTGCAATAATCTGTTTGGTAATCATCTTTCCAATTTCATTAATATTGAAAAATAATATTGTTACTTCAAATAACCAAGATATTAATTTGAATAATGAAAATAACACTATTAAGAATCTTTCACCTAAAACTTTACAAACTTTGTTAGTATTAGCTGGTATTGGTTGTTGTCTTGCAATGGCAATGCCTCAAGTTCATATTGTTGCTTTATGTGTTGAGAGAGGCTTTGGTCTAACTGTTGGAGCTCAAATCTTATCTGTAATGCTATTGTCTGGAATGATAAGTAGGATTGGTTTTGGATTTTTATCTGACAAAATTGGCCCAATATATACCATTTTCATTGGATCATTATTACAAATGTTGTCTTTAGTTTTTTTCTTACCATTTGATAGTCAGTTGTCACTATTCATTGTGTCTTTGATGTTTGGTTTATCTCAAGGTGGGATTGTTCCAGCATATGCAATGATAGTTAGAAAATATCTCCCAATTGAAGAAGTTGGAGAAAGAGTAGGTTTGGTTATAATGGCAACTATCGTAGGTATGGGGTTAGGTGGTTGGATGTCTGGAGAAATATTTGATCTTACTCAATCTTATAAACTTGCATTTGTTAATGGAATTTTTTGGAATTTTACAAATCTACTTATTGTCACCTTTATTATGTGGAAAGTTTATTTCCAAAAAGATAGGTTAATTTATAGTTAGCTTAAGAGTTTTAGATGAATAAAATAAAAGAACTTACAAAATCAAGTTTTGAAATCACTTATGAGTTATTCATCGTAATGATTCCTACTTTGATAGTAGTAAAAATACTTGATGAAATAGGTTTTGTTGAAATTTTAAACAAGATGTTTGCACCTTTAATGTTTTTGTTAGGATTACCAGAAGCTATTTCATTAGTTTTTACCACTTCAATGTTAACTAGTCCTTATGCTGGTTTAATAGTTTTCTCAGGACTTCCAGCTGATATGCCATTTACTGCTGCTCAAGCAAGTGTTCTTGGGCTTCTTATTTTATTTACACATTCTTTACCAATAGAAGTTATTATTTGCCGAAAAGCAGGTGTTAGAGCACGTGCGATGATATTTATTAGATTAGGTTTAGGAATATTATCATGTTATTTTTTGAATTTGTTTTTTGAATTAACAGGATATATGAATTATCCTGCTACTATTTTATTACCAAGTCTTGAGAGTGCGCCCGACCTTTTAAGTTGGGGGATTTCTCAATTAAAAGGTCTTGGAATGATTTTCATTATTATAGTTGCTCTTGTCATTATTTTAGATTTTTTAAAATATATTGGTGTTGAGAAACTAATTGAAAAAGCTTTAAAACCATTTTTAAATTTTCTTGGTGTTGGCGAAAAAGCGTCAACAATAGCTGTTGTAGGAGTAACATTAGGTATAGGCTTTGGAGCTGGTCTTTTAATTAAAGAAGTGAAAACTGGAAAACTTCACTACAAGGACGTGTTTGGTGTGTTAGTTTTAGTAGGAATGCTTCACAGCATTATTGAAGATACTGCGGTCATATCACTAATAGGATCAAACATAATTGTAACTTTGTTTCTAAGGGCCTTACTAACATTGTGCATCGTTTACGTGTTTATGAGGTTGGGTGCGCATTTTACTAAGGAATTTTGGCAAAAACATCTTACAAATTATAATATCCCAGAATATAAACCAAATTCTTAGTAGGGTATTATTGTGTTGTCCCAAGCAAATATTTTGCCGTTATCATCTACTGTTTTTGTATCAATAACGTTCACTAATTTCTTAGCTGAAAATTCTGGAGAAAAATACTCCTTATTCTTTTTCTGGAATGGTCTCGACAATTTTGAATCTACAGTACCTGGATGAAGCCCAAAAATAATACTGTCGTGATTTGATCTTTGTTGTTCAATTGATAAACCTTTTAAAATCATATTTAAGGCTGATTTTGAAGCTCTATATGAATACCAACCACCAAGTTCATTGTCCTGAATGCTTCCAACTCGCGCAGAAATTGATGCAAATTTAGTTATCCTATCCCTGTAGAGGCAAGGTAAAAAGTATTTAGCAATCAATGCAGTTGGTATAGTATTAGCATTAAACATATCTAAAAATTTTTCAGCAGATAAATCTCTGATTGATTTTTCTGGATTATCTAAGGCACCAATAGCAACTATAATTATATCCAATTTAATTTGTAGAGAGGAAGCGGCTTCAGCTAGGCTTTGTTCGTTGCAATAATCAACTTTTATCGATTTTATTAGATTATTTCCAAATTCTTCACCTGATCTTGAATATGCAATAATATTATCAATATTTGGTTTATTTATATATTCAATACATAAAGCCTTGCCAATCGCACCAGAGCATCCGAAAATAGCTACATTTAAATTTGTCATTGGATAAACTTTTATTCTTACAATTGAATTTTTGACCGATATACTTTATTCGATACATATAGTCATCTTATAATAAAATACAAAGAGACAAATATGAAAAATAATAAACCTCATTTCTTACTAATTCACGGTGCTTGGCATGGAGGATGGGTTTGGAATGAAATATCTGAAATATTGAGCTATCAAGGGTACAGTGTTTCAACGCCGACTTTAACTGGTCTAGGTGAAAAAAAGCATTTATTATCATCTAAAATCACAATTGATACGTTCATTGAGGATGTAGTTAATCATATTATTTTTGAAAATCTTAATAACATTATACTTGTCGGTCACAGTTTTGCTGGAAGTGTAATAAGTGGTGTTGCAGATAAATTAAAAGATAGAATACAAAAATTAATTTACTTTGATGCTGTGATTTTAAAAGATGGTCAAAAACCGTTTGATATTGCTCCGAAAGAATTAGTTAAACAGAGAATTGAATTAGCAAAAAGATTTGGAAATGGTATATCAATCCCAGCTCCAAGCGCAGACGCATTTGGAGTTTTTGACGTAAAAAAATCATTATTACTTGAAGAGAAATTGACACCACATCCACTTAGTACATATCAGTCAAAGCTTACAATTAAAAATGAAATAGGGAACGGTATTCCTTTATTCTACATATTTTGTAATGATCCTGTTTATAAAAGTCTTGAAAGTTCTAGAGAAGTAGTACGTAAATTGAAATGGCCAATTTTTGAACTAAATGCAGGACATGATGCTATGTTAACTCATCCAAAAGAAACTTTAAATTTACTTATGAAAATTTGTAACTAAAATATGAATATTGGAGGTTAAAATGACAGCTTGTATAACTGGATGGTCTCACAGCAAGTTTGGTGTAAATGTAGAACAAACTTCTGAAAATATGATTGCAGACGTTGTTGAAAAAGCTATCGAGCATGCAGAAATTTCTGCTAAAGAAATAGACGCTATTTTTGTTGGAACATTCAATAATGGCTTTCAAAAACAAGATTTTCACGGTGCACTACCTGCTGTTTCACAATCTGATTTAAGATACGTACCCGCGATGAGAGTTGAAAATGCATGCGCTACTGGTTCTGCTGCCATACATACCGCAATGAATGCAATTGAAGCAAAAAAAGCAAAAACTACTCTAGTAGTCGGTGTAGAAAAAATGACTGATGTATCTTCTGAAAAAGTTGGCGATATTTTACTAGGTGCAAGTTATAGACCTGAAGAAGGTAGTACAAAAGGTGGATTCACTGGAGTTTTTGCATCTATTGCTAAGTCTTATTTTCAAAAATATGGTGATAAATCAGATATACTAGCAAAAATTGCAGCTAAAAATCATGAAAATGGTTGTTCAAACCCATTAGCACATATGCAAAAAAATCTTGGCTTTGAATTTTGTAATTCTATTTCAGAAAAAAATCCTTATGTTGCTGAACCTTTAAGAAGAACCGATTGTTCTATGGTATCTGATGGGGCGGCGGCACTAATAATACAAGATTTTGATTTGTCGCTTTCTGCAAAAAGGGCTATTGCATTTAGAGCAAGAAGGCATGTTAATGATATTCTTCCACTTAGTAAGAGAGAAAAAACTGAATTTGAAGGTGCGCGTCAAGCTTGGCACCATGCTCTTTCAGATGCTAAGATAACTCTAGACGATTTATCTTTTGTTGAAACTCACGACTGTTTTACAATCGCCGAACTTATTGAGTATGAAGCAATGGGCTTAACTAAAATAGGTGAGGGCTATAAAGCTATTGAAGAGGGTTGGGTTCAGAAGACTGGTAAATTACCCATAAACCCCTCTGGGGGACTGAAGTCAAAAGGGCATCCCGTTGGTGCAACTGGAGTATCTCAACATGTTATGTCTGCAATGCAATTGACTGGAGAAGCTGGAGATATGCAAATCAATAAAGCAAATTTAGCGGGTATATTTAATATGGGTGGTGCTTCTGTTGCAAATTATGTGTCAATTTTAGAAAGATTACGCTAAAAAATATTTTTGATGATTCTAAATATTAATTTTTTAATTGCATCATGAGTTTTTATAATTAGGTTTTCTCTTTTCTAGTAGCGCGTCTATTGCTTCTCTGTGATCATCAAGTTGTTGTAACATGCTTTGTTGGCTAGCGGCCATTTCTAATGCATCTTGCAAAGGAACGTTTTGTGACATTCTTAGTAAACGTTTGGCTCGTCTGGATGCTTCTGGAGGTTGGGCGGCAATTTTTTTAGCTATTTGTTGAGCTTCTACTATCAAATTTTCGTTGGGTACTACTTTTGAAACAAGACCCCAATCTAGAGCTTTGTTAGCATCTAGAACATCACAAGTTAGGATCATTTCATTAGCTCTTGCCAAACCAATTATTTTGGGAAGGAACCAAGATCCTCCATCTCCTGGTATAATGCCTATTCTTAGAAAACTCTCTGAAAATTTTGCATCCTCACCAGCTATTCTGATATCACACATTGTACAAAGATCATTACCTGCACCTATAGCATGACCGTTAACTGCGGCTACAACAGGGACATCAATAGAATTCATAGTTAAAGGAATTTTTTGAATACCAAATCTGTACCAATCTTCAAGTTGTGCTTGAGTCATTTGATCTTTTGTAGTCATATCTTTTATTTCTTGAAGATTGCCACCAGAAGAAAAACTTTTTCCAGCTCCGGTTAAAATAACACACCCAACATTTTTGTCTTTATCAGCTTTTTGTATATATTCTACTAAGCCTTCTATAATGTCCCCTGAAAGTGCATTTCTCGTATCAGGTCTATTAAGTGTAATTTTGACAATTCTATCATCTTGTTCATATAAAACAGATTTTGACATATTTCACCTCAAGTTTTCTTTGAAATTAAGTTAAATATTCCCATAAGTTTTTATTATTTTTTTCAAGAAATCTTTTGCCTAAAAATTCCTCCCAAAAAGATTCATTTCCAAAGTCATTTCTCCAACTATTTAAATTTTTTGTAAAATAAGATAATTCATACTCTTTGGTAAATCCAATTGCTCCATGAACCTGATGAGAAATAGCTATAATTTTTCCAGCTGCAAAACCTGCTCTAATTTTTAATATCGCTGTATCGTTAGAATTTTTTTCACCTAAACCTAGTTCGGTAATTGTTGATAGGGCTGCAGACGAGGCTGACAATTCAACTGCCATTTCTGAAATTTGGTGCTGTATAGCTTGAAACTTTGACAAAGCTCTACCAAACTGTTTTCTTTCTGAACAATAGTTTATTGACAAATCAAGAACCTTTTCCATTGCACCGATCATTTGAGCAGATCTAAGAATTGCACCTAAAAAATTGAAATCAATATTATTTTTAATGGGTCTAATTTCAGCAATATTTAAATTCTCTACCTTGATATTGTACCTTGGTTCAGCTAAAAAGTTTTTTTTATGTATAATTTCTCCATTAATTTCATCGATTAAAATTGCTTTTTTGACATTGTTTAATTCATGAACAATCAATAAATTTTTAGTGAGGTTAAGGTATGGTACTGATAAAATCTCCCCAGAAATCATATTGTTTTTAATTTGTAAATTTTTTGTGTCAGTAGCAAAAGTTACTATGCCGTTTGGTGGATTTATATCGGATTCAGATAATATATAATTTGATAAAATTGTTTCAGATAAGGGTAAAGGAGTTCCATGATTATTTACAATTTTAATCAAAGGTAAAATTGAAAAAAATGGTATTTCATAACCACCAAACTTTTCTTTAACTGATATTTTTGGAAGTCCATTTTTTTCAATATCATTCCACAAATTTAATATATCAGTATTTTCAGAAACTATGTTTTGTCTTAAACTATGATTTACGTGTTTTTGTAAAATTTTAGAAGTTGTTTCTAAAATTATTTCTAATTCTTCAATCATCTTAGGCCTAACTGTCTAGCAATTATACCTTTCATGATTTCAGTTGTGCCTCCTCTTAGAGAGTTTGATGGAATTCTTAATGTTGCATCTTCAAATAGATTTTGTAATTGATTTGGCCATTCATGAAGCGGAACGATATTTGAAAATTCTCTTAATGTTTCTATCATCATCTTTTCAAATTTATTACCTAATTCTTTTACAAATGCTGCTTGTGTCTCAGGAGATTCACCATTTTGAAGCATTGAAGCAACCGAAAAACTCATTCTTCTTAATGTTTGTATTTCAGATATTAATTTACCAACTATCTTTGTGCCTGAATGAATGAGTGAGTTTCTGAATTCATTTATAAAACTATCTAATAATGTGAAATGAGAGAGAAATCTTTCTGGACCAGATCTTTCTAGGGCAAGTTCACCAACAACTTGTTTCCAGCCTTTGCCTTCTTCTCCTAAAAGGGAATCATCTGACAATTCAACATTGTCAAATAAAGTTTCATTAAAATGTCTTTGACCAGTCATATCAGGAATCCCAGTAATCTTTACGTTTGGAAGAGACAAATCAACAAGAAATTGAGAAAGACCTTCATGCCTGTTTTTCTCAGATGCTGGACTAGTTCTAGCTAGAACAATCATATAATGTGCTAAATGAGCGCCGGTAGACCATATTTTTCTACCCTCAAGTTTCCAGCCATTCTTAGTTTTGGTGGCTTTCGTTTTTACTGAGGCTAAATCCGAACCAGAGTCAGGTTCACTCATTCCAATAGCAAAAAAACACTCGCCAGCTGTTATTCGAGGAATAATAGAAGATTTCTGTTTTTCATTTCCATATCTCAAGATTTGACTTCCACTCTGTCTATCAGCTATCCAATGAGCTGCTACAGGAGCTCCTGAAGACAAGAGTTCTTCTGTTACTACGTATCTTTCTAAAGCTGTTCTTTGATGTCCGCCATATTCTTTAGGAAATGACATCCCAAGCCAGCCTTTAGATCCAAGTTTTTTACTAAAGCTTGGATCAGCTGAAAAAACCCAGGCATCTGGAGATGGTGTAAATTCATTATTATTTATACAGGTTGTTATAAATTCTCTTACTTCTTTTCTAAGATTTGAGAGTTCGTTTGTTTCTTTTATAAATGGAAAATTGAATTTTGACATTAATACTTCTTTACAGTTGGTTACTACAATTAAACTAAATAATTAAAGGTAAACGTCAATAGAATTAATAGAATATAAATAAGTTTAATTATTGATATTAAGAATTTCATAATTTAATCTTTTTACGATTAAGGAGGTAGAAATGTCGATTGATGAAAATATCTTGCAAAGATTAAGGAATATAGCAACACCCACATTAGCGAATGCACTTGATGATATTGGTTTCAATGGAGTTATGAATAATCTACATCCTGCAGGTCTGGGTATGAAAATAGTTGGTAGGGCAGTAACTGTACAGGAGGTTACGGGGCCATATGGAAGTTTTTCTACAGAAGAATTCAAAGTTGGGCATATGATTGACGCCGCTAGTCCAGGTGATGTTATAGTAGTTGCAAATAATGGAGCACAAGTATCTACCTGGGGTGGAATGGCTTCTTACTCTGCAAAATTAAAGGGTATAGCTGGGCTGGTAGTTGATGGTGGAGTTAGGGATCGAGAAGAAATAGTAGAATTTTCTTTTCCAACTTTTTCAAAACACATGGTTCCAACACCTGGTAAAACTCGAATAAAAGTCCTTTCAATCAATGAGCCAATCATTTGTGCAGGAGTAAGGGTTAGACATGGAGATATTATTGTTGGAGATGGAACGGGAGTTTTGTGTTTGCCAATTGAACATGTTGAAAAAATAACAGAGGAAGCTGAAAAGTTTACTGCTGACGATAAAAAGGCTATGCAAGAGATGAAAAATGGTCTGACTTTTAGAGAAGCACTCAAGAAATTTTCAAAAATTTAAGTTTTTCCTCTAAGAATTTGCAAAGCTCTTTTAAAAAAATCAGCTTGACCAAAATTTCCTGATTTTAGAGTAACTGAAACAGGTTTGTTACAATTTGAATTTGGTGACCAAAGAGCAGGAACTCCATGAGCAATTTCTTTTCCAATTTTTAATTCTTGTAGCCCTAATCCATTAACTACGGCACCTGATGTCTCTCCACCAGCAGTTATAAAAATACCAAAAGTATGATTTAAAAGTTTATTCGATAGTTTCTCAAAAATACTTTCAATCTTATTCGCTAATACTTCTTGTCCATACTGAATTTGTTTTTCTTTAACAATTTTTGGATCTGCAGATGAATAAATTAAAGGTGATAGAGTTTCATTGTTTCTAATCCATTTTATAACATCTTCAATTAAGTTTTCGTTATTCATTACTTCGTCGGCAGAAATAAAATATGATGGATTATCTTTTTTATAAACCTCTATTTGACTCAAAGTAGCAGATGAACAAGAGCCTGATAGAATTACTGCATTTGTTGTATTTTCAGGAATTTGAAAATTTTTATCCGAGAGTAAACCATCTTTTTTATAAATTTTTGGTAAACCTAAGGCAATTCCCGATCCACCAGTTAAAAATTGTAAATCTTTTACTCCGTTACAAATAATTTCAAAATCTTCATTATTGGTTGTATCAACTATTGCGTATTTGCAACCTTCAATTTTCAATTTGTTAATTTTATCTTTAACACTTTGTGAACCATTATTTATTGTTTCATAGTCAATTAATCCAACATTATGTTTAGTCTGATAGTCTAGCCATCTAACTAAATTATGGTCAATCATGGGTGTTAAAGGGTGTTTTTCCATCCCTGATTCATTGAGTGGTTTTCCATTTACAAACATATGTCCGTAAAACACTGTTCTTCCTGCATCTGGAAAAGAAGGACAGGCTATGGTGAAATCAACATTTAATTCTTCCATTATAGCATCAGTAACTGGACCTATATTTCCTTCTTTTGTTGAATCAAATGTAGAACAATATTTAAATATGAATTGACTGCAACCAGCATTTTTTAACCATTCCAAAGCTTTTAGACTCTCTGATACAGCTTCATTTATTGGAATTGTCCTTGTTTTTAGTGCAATTACAGCAGCATCAGCATTGGTTAGTGAGGCTTTGTTTTTAAAGGAGGGAACCCCCGCAAACATAGAAACTTGCATTCCAGATTTTTTTAAATTATTTGCTATGTCTGATGACCCTGTAAAGTCATCTCCTATAATTCCAAGTATCATGTTTAATCAACTTTATAGTTTCTGTTTTTCAAGCTGTGTGACAATTTTTTCTTTAACCCAAGGTGTAACCTCTTCATTAAAAGCTAAATAATGATCGCTTTGAAGGTGAATATCAAAAGCATCTTTATCAGTATATGTCTCATATAAAAAAACTACATTTTGGTCATTTGGATCATGACATACATCAAACTCATGACAATCTTTTTCAAGTTCAAGAGAGTCTCTAGCTTGTTGTAAAATTCTAGTTTTAAATTTATCTATATCTTTTTCGTGGATTACGAATTTTACTGTAATTACAAACATTAATTTATTAATCTCCTTTTAAGTTAATATTTGTTTTTGAATTTCATTATCTTTTAATAAATCACTTAAAGTTTCGGTTATCGCTGTTGTTCCCATATCACCTCCAAATTCTATTGGTCTTAATTCATTTCTTTCAAAACCAATTTCAATTGCAGTCTCAATTAATCTAGAACCTAATAAAGTATTTTTACACCTTGTTTTATCAGATAGATATTCGAGCATCAGAGATGCACTTAAAATAGTAGCTAGCGGATTAGCCTTATCCTGTCCGAGTATATCAGGCGCACTTCCATGGGCAGGTTGAAATAACCCGTGATTATCACCTATTTCAGCACATGAGGCCATACCCATGCCTCCTATCAGGCCTCCTCCTAAATCAGATAATATGTCACCAAACATATTTTCCATTACCATTACATCATATTCCCAAGGATTTCTAATCAAGTTGAGTGCCATTGCATCAACATAGCAATGGTCAGCATCTATATCTTTGAATTTAACTTTTCTTTCATCAAATATTTTCCTGAAAAATGCCTGTGATCTAAAAACATTAGCTTTATCAACGCAAGTTACTTTTCCAAGCTTACCTTTTTTCTTTCTTTGCCTTGCTAATTTAAATGCAAAATCATGTAATTTTTCAGTAGTTGCTCTAGTTATTTTCATTACATCTTGCACTTCTTGATCATTTTCAACAGGACATCTATTATGAACAGCAGCAGTGTAAAATAATCCTTCAGTAGATTCTCTTAAAATAATTAAATCTATATTTCTTGATAATTCATTACTTAATCTATTTGGTATATTTTTGTATGCTTTAACTGGTCTTACACCTGCATATAAACCAAACATTTCTCTAAATCTTAGGTGAGGGCATATTTCAGTTCCATCTTCATGACGAACAGTGGGTAATCCAATTGCACCTAAAAAAATACTATCAAGTTCAACTACTTTTTTTTCTCCTCCTGGTTCAACATCTTTTCCAGTCAAAGAATAATATTCAGCTCCTGCTTTGATCATATGCCATTCGCATTTAAATCCACCTGTTATTTTAGAAGACAAGTTAACAATTGAAATAGCTGATTCTACAATGTCTTTACCTATGCCGTCTCCGGGTATTGTTGCTATTTGAAAATAACTGTTGCTCATCAAAATCTCTATAAACCAAATATGTTACAATACTTTTTACAGTATAGTTATTCAATATTTATAATTAGAAAATTGATTCTTTAATTCTTAAAATGAGGTTTAGTTAATTGTTAAAAATGGTGATGTGGATGTTCTAAAATAATCTTGGGAGATATATCTTGAGTTCATCCACATCAATTATTAATAATGATAATAATTATCAATGTCAAGACCAAATTGAGAATTATTTTAATTTATATATTTTATCTGATATTAATAGCTATTCTCATTATTAAAAAAAAATAATAAAAACAATGACTTACACCTTTTCTTGTGATATAAGCCACTTCATTAAATAAAAGGAGTGCCATATGAAAGGTGATAAAGAAGTAATTGAGCAGTTAAATATAATTTTAAAAAACGAATTAACTGCTATTAATCAATATTTTTTACATGCCCGAATTTTAAAAGACTGGGGTTTTCTTGGTTTAGCAAAAAAAATATATGACGAATCAATGGGTGAAATGAAGCATGCAGACTGGATAATAGAAAGAGTCCTTACATTAGATGGACTTCCAAATTTACAAGATCTTGGAAAATTAAAAATTGGAGAAGATGTTCCAGAAATGTTTACTGCTGATTTAGGTTTGGAAATGACAAATCAATCATGTTTAAAAATTGCTATTAATGTATGTGAGGACAAAAATGATTATGTTAGTAGGGATATTTTTCTTAAAATATTAGATGATACAGAAGAACATATTGATTGGATAGAGTCTCAACAACATGTAATAGAAAACGCAGGTATTAAAAATTATTTACAAGAACAAATTGCTGAATAATCCTTATTTTTCGGTAGTTTGAACTTGGTTGATTTCTTGCTTAATATATTCTGTGCAACTACCGCATTGTGGTTTCGCTCCACAACTTTTGTAAACTAGTGAGGGTGTATTAGCTCCACTAGTTACAGCGGTATTAATCGCTTTATCAGATATTGAATTACATACGCAAATTATCATTCATTCCCCCTCAATGCTAAAATTAAACTAATTTTGAGAATGATTGTCAATATTGTTTTCATAATAATTATCATAAATTGTATATACTATATTAATTGTCTTTTTGGATACTTCAGATAGTTTTATATGAGGATTGATTATAGTTAATAGTTTCATAGCTTCATGAAAAGCTTGGCATGAAGTATATCCTGAATTAATTAAGTTATAATATAGTATTTTAACTCTCTCATATTTTCTAGGAAGAGAATAATCTAAATCTTTATTT
>ENA-OSEY01000606-OSEY01000606.1-marine-metagenome-genome-assembly--contig:-NODE-606-length-25838-cov-6.100928_pt1 | contig 25838 bp, 22 predicted proteins | sample MGYA00248465_ERZ534230 | MGnify/ENA primary metagenome ERZ534230 (study PRJEB26409, sample SAMN06344110) | marine metagenome | isolation source: Sea water from surface | place: Atlantic Ocean:Southern...
CATCATCTTCAAATTTAGCTAGATGATCTCTAAACGCACTTCCGTTGATTGGGTCGCCACCAATACCTACACTTGTAGATATACCAATTCCTAAATCTTTCATTTGTTGAGCTGCTTCATAACCAAGTGTACCTGAGCGTCCTATAACTCCAACATTTCCCTCTTTGTATATATGACCTGGCATAATCCCTAGCATACATTTGCCTGGACTTATTACACCTGCACAATTTGGTCCGACCATTGTCATTCTATCTTCAGCTTTATACCTTCTCATATATCTTTTTACTTTAATCATGTCATGAGCAGGAATTCCATCTGTAATTGCAACGAGAGTTTTAATTCCAGCGTCTGCAGCTTCCATTGCAGAATCAGCAGCAAATGCTGGCGGCACAAATAGAATACTTGCATCGGCTCCAGTCTCTCTGACAGCGTCCTTTACTGTGTTGAAAACTGGACGATCTAAATGAGTTTGGCCACCTTTACCAGGTGTTACTCCGCCAACAACATTTGTTCCGTACTCAATCATTTCCTCTGCATGAAAAGTACCTATCTTGCCGGTAAAACCTTGAATAATTATTTTAGATTCTTTAGTGATTAGTATTGCCATGGAAATTTATGCTCCAAGCTCTTTTAGTGCTTTTACAGCTTTATTTGCTGCATCTTCCAGAGTGAAGGCTTCTGTATAGGTAATTTTACTGTCTTTAAGTATTTTTATACCTTCATCAACGTTTGTGCCAGCCAACCTGATCACTAATGGTTGATTGATTGTTATTTGATTAAGAGCATCAACAATTCCTTGAGCTACCCAATCACATCTATTTATTCCAGCAAAGATATTTATTAAAATTACTTTTACTTTGGGGTCACCTGAAATCAGCTTAAAGGCTTTAACAAACTTTTCAGGAGTCGCACCTCCGCCTACATCAAGGAAGTTTGCAGGTTGTCCGCCAGCTAGCTGAATCATATCCATCGAAGCCATAGCTAGACCGGCCCCGTTTATTATGTTGCCAATGTCGCCATCAAGTGGAATATAGTTAAGACCTCGATCTGCAGCATAAGTTTCTTTTGGATCTTCTTGAGATTTATCTCTAAGTTCAGCCAGTTCAGGATTTCTGTATAATGCATTGTCATCAAATGACATCTTGCAGTCTAAGGCAAGTACATGATCATCCCCAGTCAGAACTAAAGGATTTATCTCAACCATAGTAGCGTCAGATGTACTGAAAGCTTTATACGCACCCAAGATAGCTTGAGCACATCTATTAATCGCTTTCGATTCCAAACCTAGTGCAAAAGCAATCTCCCTTGCCTGATAGGCTTGCATTCCCACTGCAGCTTCAATCCTTGTCTTAATAAGTGATTCAGGCTTTTCTTCTGCGATCTCTTCAACACTCATTCCTCCCTCAGAGGATGCAACAACCATGATGCTCTCTGTGCTTCTGTCAAAAACCAATCCAAGATAAAATTCTTTTTTGATATCTGTGCCCTCTTCAACATAGATTCTTTGAACTGTTTTACCTTCAGGGCCTGTCTGATGGGTTACGAGCGTCTTTCCAAGTAGTTTATTAGCTGCATCAGATACTTCTTGTTCTGATTTACAAACAATTATACCGCCAGCTTTCCCTCTAGCTCCGGAGTGTATTTGTGCTTTGACTACCCATAGATCTCCTCCAAGTTCAGTCGCCCTATCTTTTGCATTCTCTGGGCTATATGCAACTCCACCTTTAGGTATTGATACGCCAAATCTAGATAGTATTTCTTTTGCCTGATACTCGTGAATATTCATTATTTTTTAGATTGTATAAGGTTGTTTATGTTGACAATATTTTCTGCCATGCGCTCAGATGCAGCATCGATCATTCTACCATCCAATTGAGCCGCTCCTTTTCCCTCAGCAGCAGCTTTTGCAAGTTCTTCAATAATTCTTTTTGCTTTATCAACTTCAGCTTGAGGTGGTGAGAATACATCATTTGCATGTTCGATTTGTGATGGATGAATTGCCCACTTACCCTCTATTCCAATTGCAGCTCCACGTTTTGCAGCTTTAATATATCCGTCGGGGTCTTTTATATCTCCGAATGGGCCATCTATTGGTCTAAGACCGTAAGCTCGACATGTTGCTACTAACTTTGATAATCCATGATGCCATTGGTCACCTGGGTAATCTGGATTCAAACCACCGATGACAACTGTTCTCGCTCTAAGGCTAGCAGCGTAATCTGCTACACCAAAGTGAAGAGCTTCTAGTCTGTCAGATGATTGAGCGATATCCTCAATATTTACCATACCAAGTGCACTCTCTATCAGACACTCAAGGCCAACTCTATTCTTTAACTCTCTTTCCTGTTCGATTTGAGTGACCATACAATCAACCATGTAGACATCATCTCTAACTCCAACCTTCGGTATTAGAAGTGTATCGATAAATTCACCCGCTTGAATCATCAACTCAACTACATCTCGATACATGTAATGCGTATCCAAGCCATTAATTCGAACAGAAATAGTTTTACCGTGACCTCGCCAATCTAAATCCTTGAGAGCGTTTATTACATTTTCCCTAGCAGTCACTTTATCGTTAGGAGATACGGCATCCTCCAAGTCTAAGAAAATGTAATCAGCATCTGAATTCAGAGCTTTTTCGAACATTTTCGGTGAGGAACCAGGTACGGCCAATTCGCTTCTTTGTAATCTTGTTTTTGCGCTTTTATATGATGTGTGACTCATAATCTATTATAATTTGACTTGATATACCCCTATATATTCGCTATAACTCGATAAGTTTTGAGGAAGTATATATGATAATTTTAAAATATGCAAAATACATGGATGTAGAGAGATGACCAAATATGCTCTAGAAATTGAACAACTTAATAAAACTTATAGGAATGGTGTAAAGGCACTAAAAGACATAAATCTCAATGTCGAGGACGGAGATTTATTTGCATTCCTTGGCCCAAATGGGGCTGGTAAGTCTACAGTTATCGGAATTATTACAACACTTGTCAACATCACATCAGGTACAGTAAAAGTATATGGAAAAGACATTCGTCAATTTCCTGAAGCAACAAAAAAAATGATTGGGGTTGTCCCACAAGAGTATAATCTTAATCAGTTTATTCCAATTCAAGAGACAATGATTAATATTGGTGGATATTTCGGTTTAACAAAAAAACAATCTATGAATAAAACTCAAGAGCTTTTTGAAGACCTTGGTATATGGCATAAGAGAGAATGTACACCGAGAGAATTATCTGGTGGAATGAAAAGAAGACTTCTGATAGCCAGAGCTTTAATACATAGTCCCAAACTTCTAATTCTAGATGAGCCTACTGCAGGAGTTGATACGGAACTGAGACTTACAATGTGGGACTTTTTCAAAAAAATAAATAATGATGGTGTCACAATTATATTAACAACTCATTATCTAGAAGAGGCAGAGCGTTTATGTAAAAATTTATCAATCGTTCATAAAGGAGAAATTGTTCAGAACTCACCAATGAGAGATATAATCGCTTCAAAGAGAAAGCATACTTATATCATACGAACAGATTCAACTATTAATGATATAAATGCATTTGGTGACAATATTATAAGTATAGATAATAATTCATATGAATTGACTGTAGATAATAAAGTTTCAATTTCGGAAATAATTAATTCATTTAATAACAACAAAATAAATGTAATTGAAATACTAAGTAAACGAAATAAACTAGAGGAACTATTTATGGAGCTTACTCAAGAATGATAAAACAGCTATACATAACACAACTGACAACGATCTTCAGAAAAGAATTCTTTCGATGGTCACGTATTTGGATACAGACTATCTTACCATCAGTAATTACAATTTTTTTATACATAACTATTTTTGGGAATTTCATTGGATCACGTTTGGGGGATATCAGTGGGCTGCCTTATATACAATTCATACTGCCAGGTTTAATCATAATGCCTATCATTTCAAATTCATACATGAACGTCGTTGGTTCTTTTTATAGTGGTAGGTTTCAAAAAAGTGTTGAGGAATTATTTGTATCCCCACTTTCAAGTCACGTAATTTTGATCGGGTATGTATTGGGTGGTGTATCAAGAGCTTTTGTAGTGGGCTTCGCGGTATATCTAGTCTCACTAAGTTTCACAAATATACCAATACATAATGTATATCTTGCTATTTTTCTAACACTTCTTGTTAGTTTTTTATTTTCCATCCTTGGATTTATTAATGCTGTTTATGCAAAAAGTTTTGATGATATAAATATTATTCCAACGTTTGTTTTAACTCCGCTTACATATCTAGGTGGAACCTTCTACTCAATATATAACCTTCCTGAAGCTTGGCAAACAGTATCATTGTTTAATCCTATAGCTTATATGGTAAGCGCATTTAGGTATGCATTTATTGGTATAGAAGAAATGAATACATTTAATGCGATAGTAATGATGTTCATATTAATCTTTTTCATGTATTCTTTAGCTATATACCTTTTAAATAGAGGTATTGGAGTAAAAAACTAACTCTCACGAGGTTGGGAAAGTCAGTGAATACATAATCTGACACTGCCCCCGCAACGGTGAACAACAGTCCGAATGCCAACGAGGTGAGACCTACTTTAGCGGTGGTGCTATGAAAGAAATCTTGATCATATAGTCATATAAACTTTTACTTAAACGCTTTACTGTTTTTTAGCAGATGCATTGTCGTATCTTATTTAAGTAATAATGACCTATTCAAAATATGAAGTACGTTGTGCATTTATATTCCATGCGCTTTGGGTAATGAATATATAGCTTTAGGATGACGCTGTTGCCCTAAATTTTTTAATCTAGATGAGGATATATTATGAACTTTAGAAAAATTATTTTATTAAACGTCCTATTTACATTTTTCAGTCTCACACAGGCAAGTGAAACATTAAACCCAATTGTAGTAGGCAATTCAATCTCACCAATAGATATCCATACTTCGCCTGCATCTATGGAAGTGTTCACTAGCTCAGATATCGAAACGAGAGGCTTCGCTGACATGCAAGAATTATTGAGCTCTATAAGCTCTATAAATATAACTTCTAACGGAGGAATTGGACAATTAACATCTATTTTTACAAGAGGCACTGAGAGTAATCATACAAAGATTATACTTGATGGGGTTGAGCTAAATCCAGGCACACTTGCTCTAGCACCAATACAAAACATTTCAATTGACTCCATTGACAGGATAGAAATTATAAAAGGATCATCATCAGCGCTTCATGGAGCTAGAACTATTGGTGGTATTATCAACATAAAGACTAAAGAGAATTCAAATTCAATAAAAATATCGACTGGATCATGGTCGACCAATACTACATCGTTGAGTCAAAATTATAATCTAAATGGATTCAAGATGAATATTAATGCTAACAGAAAAGAATCTAAATCTAAGACTGCGGGTCGTTATTCTAGTAAAAGGCATGCATATAATACAGACAACATAAGTATCGGTTTGAGCAAGGAGATAAATGATTATGTTTTTTCTACAAAGCTATACAACTCGAATGGAAATACTCAATACGACAGCTTTGGTACTAATGAGAATCAGGATCATGATGATTACTTTTACAACTTTGGCCTTAAGAAATTTATTAATGAAGACATTTTTGAAATAAAAATTATAGGTTCTCAAAATAGGATTATCCAAAAAAAAGTAGGTTCAAACGACTTCACGGATACTCTCAGGGATATTTATGATTTTTCCTACACAAATGTAGGGAGTAATGTTGTACAAAAAATTGGACTTATTTATACAAAAGAGCATATGAGTGAACTTGTATATGGTGGAACAGCCTATGAAAGTCGATTCACTGCACAACACAATAATAAAGAATATTTTTATCAGAATGAAATGTCATACCCATCATATCGATTGAACTTCGGGGCAAGACATACAGATCACTCACAAGCTGGACATTTTACTTCTGGGAACTTTGGAGTATCTTTACTTTCAGATAATAATGTATATTCATTTAATATTACCAAATCCTATAGACCAGCAGATGCAACAGACCTTTATGCGACTGATGGATCTGGTGATGCAACACATAAACCTGAAGAGTCGTTTTCTTATGAATTTGGAGTCAAAAGATATGTAAATGAGAATACATTTATCAGAGGAACGGCTTTTAAAACGAGATTGAAAAATCTAATTGAGGCGGACATTAATTCCCAGATATATCTATCTGATGCATTGATAACGGGTTTAGAAATGAGAGTACAATCAAATGTGCGTCCTTTCATATATGACATCGGTTACACATATATGAATCCAGAGGATACAAAAAATAATCAACCCTTAACAAAACGAAGCAAGCATAAGCTGAATGCAGATGTAATTTATAATTTTAAACCAAATAGTTCTCTGAGATTTAATATTTTAGCTGAAGGTACCAGAAAAGCGTCAGCATTTGCAGATATAAATTTAGGCTCATATTATATAGCCAATTTAAACTATAGGACACGACTTGATACAGGTACAATCTCTTTAAGCATGAAGAATATTTTCGATAGACCTTACAGGACAGCTCACGGATATCATACTCTAGATAGATCACTCTTTGTTACATATACGTTAGATTATTGATAGAATGACATCTAAATGAATAGAACTATCTTTACTGAATTATCGATATTCTTACTTCTCATAGTAAGTAAATTATCAAGTACTTTCATAAACATATCGCCTTTCTTAGCAGTGATTATAATCGGATCGTATTTTATTCATAACAAGTATAGATTATTGTTGATGATCTTTGCCGCACAACTTTTCTCTGATTTAGTCTATGGCTTACATGTATCTAATTTATCAATCTATCTGTCTTACTTCATTATTGTTTTAGTTATCTATAGGAACGAAGTAATATACTCACTAAGCAAAAGTATGTTGTATGGGCTGCAAGCTAACATAATATTTTTTATTGTCACTAACTTCGGTCACTACTTAGCATATAATAGTGTATATACCACTACTCTTTTAGCTGAGACTTACAGTCGAGGATTATTGTTCGGTATTAATCTACTACTCTCAACGATTGTTTTTATCATAATCTTCCATGCCTTACTAGCTGTCAGCAGAAAACAGCTAGTAAAGTCAAGGAGTACGAGGGGAGAGCCTAGAACTTGAGTTGACCACCGGTTTTATATTCAGTAACACGTGTCTCAAAGAAATTTTTCTCTTTATTTAAGTCCATCATTTCAGACATCCATTCGAAAGGATTTGTTGCGCCTGGATATTGATGAGGCAGCCCAATACTCTCAAACCTTCTGTTTGCAATGAACTTGATATATTCCTCAAACTTTTGAGCGTCCATCCCTAACATAGGTTTTGGCATAGTATCACGACCGTATTGAGTCTCCAGCTCAACTCCTTTGGTAATCAGGTTAATCATTTCTTGTTGAAACTCCTCAGTCCATAAGGTCGGATTTTCATTTTTGATCTGATTAATTACATCAATTCCAAAGTTCATATGCATAGACTCGTCTCTTAAAATGTATTGAAACTGTTGCGACACACCTGTTAATTTATTTCTCCTTCCAAGTGACAAGATCTGTGTGAATCCCACATAGAAGAAGATGCCTTCGAAGACGACATAAAAAGCAATTAAGTCTCTTAAGAGTCTCTGATTATCTTTATGTGTCCCTGTCTTAAATGTAGGGTCACCAAGACTCTGAGTAAATGGAAGAGCCCACTCTGCTTTAGTTGCAACTGCTGGAAGCTCTCGATACATGTTAAATATCCTTGCCTCATCTAATCCTAATGATTGAACACAGTATTGATACGCGTGTGTATGTATTGCCTCTTCGAATGCTTGTCTCAATAAATATTGTCTACACTCAGGATTGGTTATATGTTTGTAAACTGCTAAGACTAGATTATTTGCAACCAAAGAGTCAGCTGTTGAGAAGAATCCAAGGTTTCTCTCAACCATTTCTCTTTCTTCTGGTCTAAGCGCTTGAGGGTCGTTCCAGCATTTGATGTCATCATGCATAGGTATCTCTTCAGGCATCCAGTGATTTGCTGAGCCGTCTAAATATTTTTGCCATGCCCACTTATACTTAAAGGGTACGAGTTGATTTAAGTCAGCTCGACAATTAATAATCGCCTTATCATCAACTTGTATTCGCTTAGCACCATGTTCGATGTTTTCCATTCCTGTTGAACCAACTCCTGTTGATTTAGGCTCAGGCATATGGTCAACATTTGAATCAGCTGTGTGGTCATTACTGATTGATTCTATATTTTGTGCTTCATGCACTTTTTTCTCTGGCACTATGTCTGGTTTACTTAGTGCGTCATTTATTGGGTCGTCCCAGTTATACATAATTATCTCCTTTTAATTTTTCTCAGCTTCTCTTAAAGCTTCAATTCTTTCGTTTTCATATTGTTTAAGTTTCATAATCACCAATATAGTCGCAGCGACTGCAATTAAATAGATTACAAAATCTGGTATATATATATTCATTATTGACATGCCTCACAATCTGGATCATCTATTAGACACTGTTTAACTTCATCATCATTTGACTTAACAGCATTTAAGTTTGAGCCGCTAGTATCTGACGTGCTTTTCTCTACATGAGTCGCACCCAACGAGCGTAGGTAATATGTAGTTTTAAGCCCTCTTATCCAAGCAAGCTTATATGCGCTATCAAGTTTTTTACCATCAGAATCAGGTATATATAAATTTAGTGATTGTGATTGATCGATCCACTTTTGTCTTCGAGCGGCTGCTTCAACCAACCATCTAGTATCTATCTCAAAGCATGTTGAATAGATAGCTTTTAAATCGTCTGGAACTCTGTTGATAGGCTGTAGTTGTCCATCAAAATATTTCAGATCTTTTATCATAACTTCATCCCATAAATCACGTGATTTCAAATCATTAATTAAGTAAGGATTGATCACAGTAAATTCTCCCGATAGATTAGATTTAACATATAAGTTTTGATAAGTTGGCTCTATCGATTGTGAGACACCACAAATATTTGAGATAGTTGCAGTAGGAGCTATGGCAAGTGTATTAGAATTTCTCATGCCATTAGCTTTTATTTTGTCTCTTAGTTCATCCCATTTAAGACTTTCATCTAAATTAACATCTAAATATTTACCACGAATCTTCTTAAGTTTCTTAAGACTATCTATCGGCAGTATTCCCTGGCTCCATAATGAACCATCAAATGATTCATATGCACCTCGCTCTTTTGCAAGTTCCATTGATGCTTCGATTGCAAAGTAACTAACGTACTCCATGCTCTTATCAGCAAAATCAACTGCCTCTTCGGATTCATATGGAACACGAATTTTATATAGAGCATCCTGGAATCCCATAATGCCCATGCCAACTGGTCGATGCTTTAGGTTTGAGTTTTTTGCTTTATCAACACTGTAATAATTATATTCAATAACATTATCAAGCATTCTCATTGCAGTAGAGATTGTTGTCTTTAATTTTTTAGTATTTATTTTTCCATCATCAGTGATGTGAGCGGCTAAATTAACAGAGCCTAAATTGCATACTGCTATTTCGTCTTTAGATGTATTGAGTGTTATCTCAGTACACAGATTAGAGGAATGAACTACGCCTTTGTGCTGTTGTGGCGATCTAATATTGCATGGGTCTTTGAATGTAATCCATGGGTGCCCTGTCTCAAAGAGCATGCTCAAGATTTTTCTCCATATATCTACTGCATTAACAGTTTTAAAGTTTTTTATGCCACCAGTTTTAGCTAAATCTTCATATTCGGTATATTTTTCCTCAAATTCTAGTCCGTACAAATCATGTAAATCAGGTGTATCTGAAGGTGAAAACAGGGTCCATTCTTCATTAGCGTGAACACGTTTCATAAATAGATCTGGAATCCAATTAGCAGTGTTCATGTCATGAGTTCTTCTTCTCTCATCACCTGTATTTTTTCTAAGCTCTAGAAACTGTTCTATGTCTAAGTGCCAAGTTTCTAAATAAGCGCACATCGCACCTTTTCTTTTGCCGCCTTGATTGACAGCTACAGCAGTGTCATTAGCAACTTTGAGAAATGGAATGACTCCCTGACTTTTTCCGTTAGTGCCTTCGATGTAAGAACCAAGAGCCCTCACCTGTGACCAGTCGTTTCCTAAACCGCCTGCAAACTTTGAAAGCATAGCATCGTCGCTTATTCCTTCAAATATTCCTCGTAGATCATCGGGGATAGTAGAAAGATAGCATGATGACAATTGAGGTTTCAGTGTAGCTGAGTTAAACAACGTAGGAGTACTAGACATAAAATCAAACGAGGACAATAATTTATAAAATTCGATTGTTCTTGCTTCACGGTCATCTTCATTGATTGCTAGACCCATTGCTACTCTCATAAAGAAAGCCTGAGATAATTCAAATCTTGTTTCGTTATGATGAATGAAGTATCTGTCATAAAGTGTTTGAAGCCCAAGATAGGTAAACTGCATATCTCTTGTTAGGTCAATATTCTTTGCCAGTAACTCAATATCATAATTGAGCAATTCAGGATCTAGATGCTTGAGTTCAACGCCTTTTTTAATATAACTAGTAAAATATTCAGAGTATGATTTATTCATTGCATTCATACTTAGATCATTTATGTCAAGCCCAAGAAATCCATAAGCCTCTTCCGCCATAGAATTGGATAATAATCTTGCGAGGACATAAGAATAGTTAGGATCTTTTTCAATGAGTGGTCGTACAGAGATTAAAATAGAGTCAGAGAGATCAGATTTTTTTATCCCATCATAAATATTTTTATCTATTGTCTCAAAAATTAATTCTTCCGAGACATCTTTAATATCTAAACAGCTCTCAGAAATGAGATTTCTTAGTTTTGTAAAATCGATTGGTGTTGATGAGCCATCATCGAGTACCATATTTTTCGATATCGGCATGTCATCTGTTTGTTCAACGCCTAGCTTTCTTGCCTTTGCCCTGTCTTCTCTATATATAACGTATGCCCTTGCAACATCTTGGTAGCCAGCGCGCATAATTGCTAACTCAACTTGATCTTGTATATCTTCGATATGGACAACACCTCCGTTTGGAAATCTTCTTCTTATGGTTTGATCAACTTTATCAGTAAGATTTTCAACTTCATTGTGAATTCTGGATGATGCAGCAGCACTGCTGCCCTCAACACTTAAGAAAGCCTTGGTCATAGCTACAACAATCTTATGCGGATCGTAAGCTGTAACCTTTCCGTTTCTTCTCATCACTCTATATCTGCCTGGCACTGGCTCAACATGCAACGGTTCCTCAGCTACCGAGGCGTTTAAAGGCGTTTCTATATTAAGTTCTTCTACTTTTTTTGACATAATTTTTCTCTGGTGTGAGAGCTATGACACAATTATATCACCAAATGTTGTGGTTTAATAACAATTAAAACACTATATGTTGTGTTTAAGTCTGTGATTTGATTGTGGATAACTTGTGAATTTGTTGAATTTACTTGTATATAAGATTATTGAAATATACTAATGCTTACATAAGAAAAGTTGCAATTCCCAGTAAAGATACGAACCCAACAACATCTGTAATCGTTGTTAGGATCACACCTCCGGCAAGAGCAGGATCGATATCTAGTTTCTCTAAAATAAGTGGAAGACTCACCCCGCTGATAGCGCCAATGATAAGATTGATCATAATAGCAGCTGCAATTACACCTCCAAGGAAGACACTGTCAAACCAAAAATAGACAATGGCTGCAATAACGCCAGACCAAATTATTCCATTCAGTAATCCGATTGCAGATTCTTTAAGGATTAAAAGTTTTGAGTTAGATGAACCTATTTGATCAAGTGCTTGTGCCCTGATAACGAGTGCAAGACTTTGACTTCCAGCTATACCTCCCATGCTAGCAACAATTGGCATCAATATCGCTAGTGCTACAACTTTCTCAATCGTTGCTTCAAAAATTCCAATCGCTGCAGCTGCAAGTAGTGCTGTTAAAAAATTAGCACCGAGCCAAAGTGTACGTCTTTTAGTACTTTGTATGACTGGTGCAAATATATCATCGTCTTTTTTTAGACCCGCCATATTCAATACACTTTCATCAACCTCTTCTCTGATGACATCAACAACATCATCGACTGTGATCCTACCAAGTAAGAACCCTTGACTATCTACTACGGCTGCTGAGACAAGATCGGCATTTTCAAATCTTCTCGATACTTCATGTTCTCCAAGATCTGGATCTATTGGATCATCATCTTTTTGCATGATTTGAAAAACGTATTTTGATGGATCTGCCACGAGAACATCTTTTAGAGACACAAAACCATGGTACATATTAATTCTATCCGTCACAAAAATTTTATCAGTTTGATCTGGCAAGCTTTTCATACGTCTTAGATAGTGGAGAAGGACATCAACTGTGACATTACTTCTAATTGTAATTGTATCAGTATTCATTAGCCCGCCTGCTGTGCCATCTTCAAAGGACAATACCTTTTCAAGCCTTTCTTGATTTTGCTTAGTTAAACTTTTTAATGCTTTTCTTGTTAAGTGATCAGGAAGTGATTGAATGATATCTGCCAAATCATCGGTATCTAATTTCTCAGCTATTTTGACAAGTCCTTCTGTTCCATCTCTATCAATAAGTTCATCAATAAGATACTCTCTTACTTCATCATTGAGCTCAGCAAGAGTCTCACCTTTATTTTCATCACTTACTAATGTCCACAGAAGATCTCTTCTGTTTCTTGGCGTACTTTCAATTACATCTGCAATCTCAGATGGATAGAGAGAATTTAATAAATTTTTAGCTTGGATGACAGCACCGCTATCAAGAACTTCTGAGAGTTGATCGAGAGTGACAGTATTGTCTTTGTGAATGCTTTCTGCAGGCATTTTAACTGACCTCTCTTGTTTAGTTGATTTATTACATATTCCTGCCTATAAGATACCACAAAAGGGACTAGGTTGTTAACCTGTCCCTCGGGGTTATATATATATGAGAATCAATTCTGGTAGTAGCTAGCTGAGAAAATTAATTGATTGTTAACGTCAAATTAATAGGGAACTAGCTACCACCCATCCATTAAGGATTAGAAGTCATGTCTTAGACCAAGTATATATGTACGGTAGTCTGTATCACCCGCTGCAGATTCTCCATCGTAATCAGAAAGACCTGCATAAAATCTACTGGTTTTAGACAGTTTGTACTGCATACCCAAGCTGTATGCATCACCGCCTGCGTTAGCGATTGTGTCATGATCAGATTCAGATATTGTATACATCAAGGTCATTGGTCCGGTCTTATAAGTTATTCCATACCAATCGACTTCACCATTACCGGTTGTCTTGAACATACTCGTATCAAGTTCAACATCTTCATGCATGTACCATACTTTTACCTTGTTATCACCAAGTTTGGTATTGTAAGTAAGTGTATATTTTCTGTTCATTTCATCAGCTGATTCATCATGATTATAGGCATGCACAACATCAAAACCTTTAATTAAAAAGTTTTTGTATTCGACACCATATCCGATGTCACCTTTAGAATTGACTTTTGCATCGCCATCATGAGCAGTCATACCTTTAATGACAGCAAATCTTAAGTTGCCTGATTTAAGTTCGTAGAAAGCAGAACCTCTCCAGTAACTAGAGTGAGACATAGTACCTGCTGAGATACCGTTTGTATCCCTCATTTGTGCAAGTGAATCATGCAAAATGTCATGTTTAGCCAAATATTTATATGGTGACTCCATTGATCCAAACTTAAATTGGCCATAAGGCGTTAACATTCCCAGCCAACCTTGTTTCAGACTAAATGGATTTGATTTTTCACTGCTACTAGCATTAAGACCAGCAGCATCGCCATCACCAATATCTATAGCCCATTCAACTTTATAGTTGACGGCATAACCATTTCCAATAGCGCTTTTGCCTTTAAAACCGATACGCCCCATACCTTCATCATCAAAGATTGCAGTTTGAGCATTACTTCCATCAGTCTTCTCATTACTGTACTGAGCCCAGAGTCGTCCATAAAGTTTCGCACTGGAGCCTTTTTTAAGAGCTGGAGACGCGACTGCTTCGTTTGGTTTGATGACAGAATTTGTCATAGCACCACCCGTGAAACCGACTAAAGGAACTGCAAGTAAAGCAAATACAAGATATTTTTGTAATTGTTTCATATTTCCTCTTTTAAATAACGTTTAACAGTTCCATTTAAGGAACAAATTGATATTACAAAATAAAAGTACAAGATTTTGATAAAGAAATATGAAACATTTATTTATGAATTATTACAATTATATGAAGAGTCTCATTTAAGATTTAGTTTACAAATTATTTAATTTATCACCGATATCATAATAGATTCTTAGTAATTCTTTTTTTCTCTCTTCAAAGTCATGTATTTTAGCTGGATCAGGATATGACCAATGAAGTATCTTCGAGCAATTCATAAATACTGGGCAACTTTCTTTTGCGTTATCACAGACTGTGATACCAATATCAAAACTATATTCCTTATTGTTCATGAAATGACTTAAATTTTTTGATTCAAGTTTATCTAAAGGATAATTAATGTCTCTTGCAATATCCAAAGCAGCATCATTGATTTCCCCTATAGGATTAGATCCGGCTGAGAATCCAATGAATTTATTTTCGGTCAGCGTATTAGCTGCGATTTCACCCATTATTGATCTTGCAGAATTACCTGTACAAATAAATATTAATTTAGTACTCATTACAAAATAAGATCATGTTCAAAGTGAAGATTTCGTTATCTTTTGTCTGATGTAATTCAAATTTATATATTGCTGACTTATATATTTCTATGACTGTGAATCTAGACTATAACCTGATGACCTTATAGTTCTAATCACTTTACATTCTTCCGTGCTACTTAAAGCTTTTCTTAGCCTTCTAATATGCACATCAATCGTTCTATCTGTCACATAAACATTAGTGCCCCAAACAGAGTCTAAGATTTGTTGTCTTGAATATACTCTGCCAGGATTTCTCATTAAAAATTCTAGAATTCTATACTCTCTGGGCCCAAGTTTTGCCTCTTGGTCACAACAATAAACTCGATGTGTCCCTGTATCCATTTTTATATTCCCATAAGTTAATACACTATTGTTTGAGTCAGTATTTGCTCTTCTCAAAAGAGCCTTAATTCGTGCAATAAGTTCTGCTGGACTAAAAGGTTTTGTTATATAATCATCACATCCCATATCAAAACCAGACAAAAGGTCCTCTTCCTCACCTTTCGCAGTTAACATTATTATAGGAATATTTTTTAAATCTTTTTTGCTCCTTACGAATTTACAAATCTCTGTTCCCGCTATATCAGGCAACATCCAGTCTAAAAGTATTAAGTCCGGATTAACTTTTTGTAGTTGCATCATTCCTTCATATCCATTGATAGAATGTTCAAATTTAAAGCCAGCAGAGGTAATATTATATTCTAAGAGTGATACGAGAGCCTCTTCATCTTCAATAGAAAATATTGTTGTCATTCGCTCTGATCCTTAACCGTATCACTGTTCATTTTACCTGACTTAAGATCAAGATTTTCACCTGTTACAATGAAGTGAATTTCTTCAGCAACATTTTCTATGTGATCACCTGCTCTTTCAAGCGTCTTGATTGCAAAAAGTAATTTTGTATACGTTAGTAGTCTTAGTTTGGAAACTTTTCCCTTAATCATATCTACAATTTTTTCATAAATCACATCATATGTTTTATCTATCTCTATATCGCTTTTAATGACTTCTTTAGCCTTTTCTACATTTCTTGAAACATATGCATCGATGACTTTTTTAAGCTGAACTTGAACAAGATTAAGCAGTCTGAGTATATCGTTCTTTATAGCTGTATCCGGAATTTCTTCAAGTGTAGAGACCCTCATTGCAATATTTTTTGCATAATCACCTAACCTTTCTAAATCAGTTGATATCTTAAGTGAAGTCAAGACGTCTCTTAGGTCAACTGCAACAGGCGATCTCAGAGTTATTAGTGTGATAACTGCATCCCTAATTTCAGCATCATAATTATCGAGCTTAGGCTCATTTTCTAAAATATCTTCTGTAGTTGCTGGAGAGCCAGTATCAATTACATGATAAAGTAGCTTATACTGCTCCTCTACAAGAGTTGCCATTTGTGTAACTAAATGTACTACGTTTGATATTTCATCATCAAATGATTTTACTATATGTTCTCTATAATCTGTCATGATTAAAATTATAACTTATTTTAATAAAAATTATCCGATTCTACCTGTAATATAGTCCTGTGTTTTCTCATGCTGAGGATTTGAAAAAATTGATTTTGTCATTCCGGTTTCTATCAATTCTCCCATATGCATATATGCTGTTCTGTCAGAGACTCTTGCAGCCTGTTGCATAGAGTGCGTTACAATTACAATTGTATATTGCTGTTTTAGTTCAGCTATCAAATCTTCTATTTTTGCAGTTGCAATTGGATCTAGTGCTGAACACGGTTCATCCATTAAAAGTATTTCTGGGTTAACTGCAAGCGCCCTAGCTATACACAGCCTTTGTTGTTGTCCTCCTGATAAACTTGTACCTGGCTCAAATAATCTATCTTTTACTTCGTCATACAACCCAGACTTCGATAAACTTTGTACAACAATATTATCAAGCTCTCCTTTTGACTTCACCATTCCATGAAGTTTTGGACCGAAGGCCACATTGTCGTATATTGATTTTGGAAAGGGGTTAGGTTTCTGAAACACCATACCAATTTTCATCCTTAGCAAAACTGGATCCTGATTTTCATCATTTATATCCTCAGAATCAAGTAAAATTTGACCTTTGATATTACATATTTCTACCAAATCATTCATTCTATTAATACACTTCAACAGAGTTGATTTCCCACATCCTGATGGACCTATAAGAGAAGTCACTTCTTTTTCCATAATATTAAGATTTACATCAAATAATGCTTGCTTGTTACCATAATGAACATTTAAATTTCTTATTGCTACTTTTAGTTTTTCACTCATATGTTTTTACCATTTTTTTTCTAGTTTTTTTCTCAAGTATATGGCAGTAAGATTTAGAAGAATTAAGAACCCAAGTAGGACCATTATGGCAGCTGATGTTCTCTCAGTAAATGCTCTCTCGGGACTATCAGCCCACAAATAAATCTGTACTGGTAATGCTGTAGAGGCATCCATTGGTCCACCAGGAGCATCAACAACAAATGCGACCATGCCGATCATAAGTAAAGGCGCAGTTTCACCAATAGCTTGTGCAATACCAATTATGGTACCTGTTAAAATCCCAGGCATGGCAAGCGGAAGTGTAAATCCAAAAATTGTTTGAACTTTACTCGCACCGAGACCTATCGCTGCTTCCTCTATTGACGGGGGGACTGATTTGATCGCAGCTCTGGCTGCAATAACTATTGTTGGCAGTGTCATTAATGCAAGGGTTAATCCTCCTACTAGAGGTGCGGACCTGGGAAGCTCGAAGAAGTTTAAAAAAATTGCTAGCCCTAGAAGTCCAAAAACTATTGACGGTACAGCAGCAAGATTATTAATATTCGTTTCTATAATGTCAGAGAATCTGTTTTTAGTGGCTATTTTTTCAAGGTACACAGCTGACATAACAGCAATTGGGAATGAAACTAGAAATGCAATGATAATGGCGTATAACGAACCCAAGATTGCGCCCTTTATTCCTGCCATCTCTGGTTCTCTACTGTCAGCAGAGGAGAATAAATATTTGTTTGAATGTAATTCAACTAAATTTTTTGACTGTAGAATATCTATTAATTTCATCTGATATTCATCAATCCTGCCAGCAGTATCTCCTTGTCGTTTCACAGTCCCTTTTATGTACATATCTAAATCAGAAGATGCAAGAAACCAATAGTAACCTTTGAGGTCTTTACCTTCATTGTTTAGCAGAAGGTCTTTAAACTCATATCTTGCTCCTTTGCTCAAAAGAGACAGAGCGGCTCTTTTTTCAGCCCTACTTTGTAAATCTGGAAACATTTTCAGAAAACTTTTATTTAGTTCAGATCTTGGATTTAATGTTTTCTTATCTAAGTTAGCTGGGATATCTAGCTGTACTGCAACATAAGTCTGTTTAAAAGCACTTATGCCCGATGAGAAAATATTATACAAAAGAATTACAAGAAAGCTTATTGCAACTGTAACTGCAACTTTTCCGTACATTTTAAATCTCTTTTCAGATTTATTTCTTGCGGTAATACTATTCATATTGCTCACGGTATCTTTTTACTATCGCTAGCGATATTACATTTAAAATGAGTGTGATGAAGAATAATACAAATGCCAGCGCAAAAGCCGAGAGTGTTTTAGGACTATCAAACTCTTGATCACCCGTCAGTAATCCAACAATTTGCACTGTTACTGTACTCACACTATCAAATGGATTAAATGTCATATTTGCAGCAAAGCCTGCTGCCATAACCACAATCATCGTCTCTCCAATTGCGCGAGAAAAAGCAAGTAGAAAACTACCTACGATTCCATGAAATGACGCTGGTATTATCACTTGCTTAGTCGTTTCAGATATGGTCGCCCCCATTGCTAGAGAACCCTCTTTGAGGGATTGTGGCACTGCTGTTAAAGCATCATCTGTTAGGGATGCAACAAAAGGTATGATCATAATACCCATAACTGTCCCAGCTACTATGGCACTCTCTGAGCTCATATTTGTGAATGATAAAAATGTTCCCATATCTCTGAAGAATGGAGCAACAGTTATCACAGCAAAGAAACCGTATACAACAGTTGGAATTCCTGCAAGTATCTCAATTATAGGTTTTGCATAGCTCCTTACTTTATCCGAAGCATATTGAGAAAGATAAATAGCAGAGTACATTCCAATTGGACCTGCGACTGCCATGGCGATGAGAGAGATTAGCAACGTCCCAACAAAAACTGGTACTGCCCCAAAACTACCTGATGATCCAACTTGATCAGCTCTAATTGCCATTTGAGGACTCCAGTGTGTTCCAAATAAAAAATCAAAAACATTAACTGATTCGAAAAATCTTAATGTCTCGAAAAGCAGCGAGAGCACTATGCCAATAGTTACAAAAATAGCAAATACAGCTGATGCTCTCATCACGAGAATAACTATTCGTTCAATGAAGTCTCTCGCTTTGAATGTTACCTCAACAAATTTTAATGAATGTTTAAAAAGTATTAGTGTCAACATTAGAACAACAGCAAACTTTAGAATCTGGTTACTACTTTGGAGAGATTGATAATGTTCAACAGCAGGTATAAAACCTACATGATCAATTATTCTGTCGGTGGTGCCCTCTACATAAGCAATCACCCCTTCAGTATAGAATTTTACCAAGCCATCATCTGTTACATCAGAAAAAAAGTCCTTCAGTGTTATATTGCTTATCATATTTACTATAAACGACCAGAAGATTAAAAGAATGATTGCAGGAACTATTGTCATAAATGCCGAATACAATCCATGATAGTGTGGTTGTGAGTGTAAGATATTGAATTCAGCTAATGCACGAGCTTTACTAGAGTTTAGTATAAAACCATATACTGCAAGCCCAAATATTAATACAACTAAAAAACTAATCATAATCTACTATGTAAACTTGATAATAAGGCTCGAATGTTACATTTATGTTAAATGTGTCTTATCTTTCTATTATTTGATAAGTTTTTGTTGCTAAATAAGCTCCAATAAACTGAGATACTATGAATCCGGGGACATTATCAAAGCTGATACCAGTATATGTATCGCTTAAAGACCTAGCAATTGTAATCGCTGGATTAGCAAAAGATGTTGATGATGTAAAAAAATAACCTGAACCAATATACACGCCTACTAAAACTCCCACGGCAACATCACTTCTTTTTTGCGACATACATATGATAAGTATTAACAAGAAAGACGCGATGACTTCAGACAACATTATGTTGAGCCCGGCCCTATCTTTTGTACTCATCTCAATAGGAACCTCGAACATAAAATGTACAAGTATGACTCCTATAATACCTCCTAGGATGTGTATAAGAATATATTGTATAAATATTTTAAGATTTAGGTTTCCTTGAATGTAAAAACTAAATGATACTGCTGGATTAAAGTGGGCTCCTGAAATTGTTCTGAAGGTTGTTATAATTACTATGAGAATACCTACAGTAGCAATTGAATTAATTAACAGCGTTATACCCTCATTTCCTTGACTTATATTCTCTGCCATGATGCCACTACCAACTACTCCCATAGCTAGAGTCATCATTCCAATAAATTCGGATAAAAGTTTTTTCATCTCTAAATAGCGTGTCACCTACTAGTGAGGTGACACATATCAAACAACATGAGTATTATTAGCGAACTAAGTTTGCAAGTGTTTTTGCGTCACTTTGAAACTTTGTACGTGTACTGGCTGGCAAAGGTATTAGACCTTTATCAAGAAGGTACCCATCTTCTCCAACAGCATCATCGCTCATGAAAAATTCCATATATTCTTGAACACCTGGTATTACACCAACATGATCTTTTTTAACATAGAAATATAGTGATCGTGACACTTTGTAATCACCTGAGGCGATAGCATCAAAAGTTGGTTCTACACCATCAATTACTGCGCCTTTAACTTTATCTTTATTTTGATCTAAGAAACTAAATCCAAAGATACCGAAAGAATCTTTATTCGCATTAAGTTTCTGGATAATTAAGTTATCATTTTCCCCTGCTTCGACATACGGCCCGTCCTCACGAACGGTTCGGCAAAGTTTTTTCCAGGCTTTTTTATCTTTCTTTTTTAATTTCTTAATCCATGGGATTTCATTGCACCCGCCACTCAAAGCTATTTCAGCAAATGCATCCCTTGTACCAGATGTTGGAGGTGGACCGTACACAACTATAGGTATATTTGGAAGATCAGATCTTACTTCATTCCAAGTTTTGTAAGGATTTGCACCAGTAACTCCATCCATGACACCAATAGGTACTTCAGCAGCTAATGCTAAGTATAAGTCTTTTCTTGTGAGAGACATTGTTGGACCATCTTTCGCGTTTGCTACAACAATTCCATCGAAGCCTATCTTCATTTCGGTTATGTCTGTGATACCATTTTTTGCACACAAGTTGACTTCTTTCATCTTTATTCGTCTTGATGCATTGGTAATATCCGGTGTTCCAGGTCCCTTACCAGCACAAAATAGTTTAAGTCCACCACCAGAACCAGTAGACTCTATGATTGGTGCTTTGAAACCATTGTCAGCTCTCCCAAATTCTTCAGCTACAACAGTCGCAAAAGGATACACAGTAGAGGATCCGACGATCTTAATGGTATCTCTTGCCTCGGCACTGCTGAATAGACTAAAAGAAACCAGCAAGAATAATGGGGATAAAATATTTTTCATGTTGTCTCCATATTTAATTTCATGCGTCTATTTAACAAGAAAGTGATGAAATAGAAATTAAGCTTTTATGACAAATTTATGAACTTGCAGGAAATTTCGGTAAAGTTATAGTAAATGTACTACCTTTACCTTCGGTACTCTCAATAAGTAGACTGCCAGCATGTCTGTTTATGATATGCTTAACTATAGCCAAACCAAGTCCTGAACTATTTTTTTTATACATATTAGCTGTCTTGGATCTAAAAAACCTCTCCGAGACTCTAACAATATCATCTTTAGGTATTCCATGTCCTTGATCAATAATTTTAAATTCAATATTTTCCTCCTTTTCTGAGAAAGCTATAGTGATATTCGTATCATCCTTACTATATGTGATTGCATTATCCAGAAGGTTCTCAAATACTTCAGTTATTTGATCCGCGTTTCCTTTGATAAAGAATTCATCTTTTTGATATTCTTTTTGAAATGATATTTTAATATTCTTTTTGTCTGCTAAAGTTTGAACTGAATCACAGGCTGAGTTTGCGCAATACCATAGACTCACTCTTTCATTTGGTGTTTGATATTCAGATTCCTCAACTCTAGTAAGTGATAGCGTATCATTAACTAATCTTTGCATCCTCTCTGCTTCTACTTGGATTATTTTTAAAAATTTTTCTTTTTGCTCAACATCATTTTTCGCTGGTCCATTAATTGTCTCAATAAAACCCATAATTGCAGTTAATGGAGTTTTAAGTTCGTGGCTAACATTGGAAACAAAATCAGATTTTAGTTTTTCAGCAATTTTTTGTGGTGTCTCATCAATCATCATAACCAAAGCAAAAATCTCTTTCTTAATCTTAAGAGGAAATATTTGCGCTTGAATATATTTATGAACTTGATCATATATTATAAAATTAATATCGCTTTTTTTTTCATTAGTTAAAGCATCACTTAGTGCGTCATTAAGCTCGTTCGATCTTAAACACAGTGAGAGATTCATACCATTTGCATCTTTTCCAACATATGAATTGAATGCAACATTAGATGAAGTAATCCTATAACTTTTATCTACAATTATCATTGGGAATGTATTTTGGTTAAAGATACTTTTATCTTTATCTGAAAAGAAGAAGTTCTGCTTATTTTCTTGATTGTTTATTTTTACTACGAATCTTTTGGCACTATCTTTTTCTCTTGACAATAAAACATATATTAAAATGTAGAAAAATATGATTAATAGTATGAATATCCAAGGTACATTTATGTAAGATGCTATCAAGATAGTTATTAGTGTTATAAATATAATTAGAATAATCATTTATGGAATCAGAATTGTACTACAGTAATAATCAAGTTCATGATAATATTTATTTTCATAATATCAGATATATGACAGATATAATATTCCATAAATCAAGCAAATACATTGAAGATGACATTGATTATTATGCATCAGATACTCGTGATAAGCATGGTGCTGTAAAACCAAGTAAAAATATAAAAAGCTATTCGTTAGACTCATTTAACTTCGACAATCAATCGGAATTACCCTCGCTATTTTATCCATTTCCAAAACATTCTCTTGATAGGATTTATCTAGGTATAAGTTTTCCTCTATATGCAAATAACTGGGGAGCAGAGTTTTTAAGATACCTAATGTACATTATTAAAAAAGATGGAGCAGTTATTTTTCCAGTCTATGCAGAAAGACAAGGTGTAGAGAAAAATTACTGGTCAAGGAGCATTCTCGAAGTAGCTTTCCAAAGCCGTCAAAAATGGTGGGGAATGAGTAACATCTGGGCAGAAAACGATGGTGTGATGTCAATGCGAATTGGGAAAAAGGAGCCCAAAGTAAGAAATAGTACATTTACTTATTTTATTGATAAGAAACTTCCCTCTCTTTTTGAGACTAATGATAAAGATTTAATTGAGAGCGAAATAAGTAATCAGGTTGAAAATATGAGGCTCAGTGCTGTTATTGAAAAAATTATACTTGATCATCATGGTAGGAATAAAAAAGTTCACTTAGGTGTAATAAGTGATAGCGCTCTTCTTGGAATGGAGCTCTCTTGTAGTGATTATATGAATATAAAAAATGTCGAGGTTTACTCGGATAATCGTGTTGATAGTCCAATGTATCGCGAGTATCTTCCAAAATCGATTCCATCAGATTACAAGCAAATACTTACAGATATTAATAATTTTGATTTAAATAAATTACATAATGTTATATTGATTGATGAAAAGTATTTTGATGAAAAAATGAGTGCTCAACTTATTGATAAGTCATTAAGTGCTCTAACTGAGGATGGGTTTATTATTCTAGTTAATAGACATATAGATAATGATTATAAATCTAAGCATCACTCTCATACTGTCGGCACCCAGTTAAAAGAAGGATACGACATACCTCACTATTCGGATCTCATATTCAAAGAACTGCAAGAAGAAAACGAAAATAGAGCTACTGCAGTTCAAGTAATTCACAAAAAAGACAATGTATGACATTTTAAATTATGTTAGTGGTTTTATTTGGGGTCCTTTTACGCTGATTTTGATTCTTGGAACAGGTATATTTTTAAGTCTTGGTCTAAAAGGTTTTACTCTCACTTATATAGCTGTTGCTTTCAAACAATTATTTTCAAAAGAGGAAGATTCATCAAGTGGAGAAATCTCCTCATTTCAATCACTCACAACCGCACTTTCTGCAACAGTTGGAACAGGCAATATTGCAGGCGTGGCAACAGCAATATTCGTCGGTGGACCAGGTGCAATTTTTTGGATGTGGGTTTCTGCAGTATTTGGAATGGCTACAAAATTTGCTGAGGCATTTCTTGCGATTAAATATAGAGAGAAAAATGAACTTGGTGAGACTATCGGTGGACCAATGTATTACATCAAGAATGGTCTGACTTCTAAATTTATAGTTTTTGCCTACCTCTTTGCTGCAGCAGGTATGATTGCAGCGCTAGGAATTGGCAACGGTGTTCAAGTTAATTCTGTATCGCAAGTAATTAATAATGAATTTGGTTTTTCAACGTTTTCAATTGGAATTGTTATCGCTATATTAGTAGCACTTGTAATTCTTGGTGGAATTAAATCCATTGGAAACATCACATCGAAGTTAGTACCTGTAATGTCTCTTGTCTATATTCTTGGTGGCTTGCTGATTATTATTTTAAATGCAAATCAGGTTGGATATGTATTTAATTTAATCGTAACATCGGCATTTACTACAACTGCTGCTACTGGTGGTTTTGCTGGCGCTACAGTTTGGATGGCTTTGAGATATGGTGTGGCACGTGGCGTCTTTTCAAATGAAGCAGGACTCGGTAGTTCTCCGATAGCTCATGCAGCAGCGAAAACAAATAATCCTGTTAAACAAGGGATGATATCAATGCTAGAGCCACTGATTGACACGCTCATTGTTTGCACAATAACTGCTTTTGTAATCCTGATGAGTAATCAGTGGGTTGGTGAGATTAATGGCGCGGTGTTGACAGTCGCATCTTTTGAAAATCTCCTAGCCAATGGTAAATATATTGTAATTTTTGGTTTAATACTGTTTTCCTTCAGCACAATAATCGGATGGAGTTATTATGGAGAGAAATGTGTTGAATTTTTGTTTGGATCAGGGGTTATTATTTATTATAGAATATTATGGATTGTCATTATCCCGGTGGCAGCATCTATAGAGTTAAATCTAATGTGGTTGATTGCAGACATCATGAATGGATTAATGTCTATTCCAAATTTGATCGCATTGATTCTTTTAGCGCCCGTAATTTTCAGACAGACAAGTGAATCGATAGGAAGTTTCAAGGCCTAAATGGATAGACAGCAACACATAAAATTAGCTTTAACTGAAGATCAATATAAAAAAGATATTACGACAAAGATTTTGCAACTGGATAAAAAGTGCAAAGCTATAATCAAAGCAAAAGAATCATTTCATATATATGGTTTAAAATGGTTTTCGGATGTATTCAAATTCGTTAATAAATCTACAAAAATAAAACTTAAAGTTAAAGACGGAGATCTTGTAAAAAAAAATAAGATAATAGCTGAAATATATGGAACTAATCACGCTCTTTTAAACTCTGAGAGGGTAGCGCTCAATTACCTTCAAACTATGTCTGGCACCTATGATAAATGTGTAAGGTTTAGAAAGAAAATCTCTAATAAAAAAATACAATTACTTCACACTAGAAAAACTATCCCTTTGTATCGACTTCCTTTATCAGAAGCTTGCAATGCTGCAGGCTGTGCTCCTCACCGATATGATTTGTCGTCATCTATATTAATAAAAGAAAATCATTTGAAGTTAGCATCAAAACCACTCGATTTAATCACCAAAGCAATCAAAAAAGATAAATTTGTTGTAGTTGAAGCAAAAACACTTAAGTTTGCAAAAATGGTCTCAAATTTAAAAATCACGAGAATTTTATTAGATA